>Ga0265338_10003307_pt1 | contig 22846 bp, 24 predicted proteins | sample 42126metaG_FD_193579 | JGI IMG/M metagenome (GOLD analysis project Ga0265338, IMG submission 193579) | Rhizosphere microbial communities from Carex aquatilis grown in University of Washington, Seatle, WA, United States - 4-21-26 metaG | ecosystem: Host-associated > Plants > Roots > Rhizosphere... | reverse complement strand
CAGATGCCGGCCTCGGTCGAGCTGGAGGTCGTCGAGACGGAGCCGGGCGTGAAGGGCGACACGGTCTCCAACGTGACGAAGCCCGCCACGCTCGAGACGGGCGCGGTCGTGCAGGTGCCGCTCTTCGTGAACGTGGGCGACCGGCTCAAGGTCGACCCGCGCGAGAAGCGCTACATCTCGCGGGCCTAAGCCGGGAGGCGTCCCCGAAACCACGGTAAGGTCCCGGTCGTGCCGAAGCTCGCCGACACGACCATCCGCCTGCTCGGGCAGGAGCCGCTCGCGGGGCGGATGCCGACCGCCGACCAGCTTGATCTCGCGGAGATCCTCGACACCGCCGGCTTCGCGTATCTCGAGGTCTCCGGCGGCGGGGTATTCGACGCCGCCGTCAAGCGCGGGGTCGAGAGCCCGTGGGAGCGGATCCGGGCGCTGAAGGCGCGGACGAAGACGCCGCTGGGGCTCGCCCTCCGCGGCCGCTTCCTCGTCGGGTCTCGGCCCGTCGACGCCGACTTCGCGCGCCGCTTCGTCGCCTCCGCGGCCGACAACGGGATCGACGTCTTCCGGCTCCACGACCCGCTCAACGACGTCTCCAACCTGCGCGAGGCCGCCGAGGCGGTCGTCGCCGCGGAGCGCGACTTCGAGGCCGGGCTCGTCTACAGCCCCGGCCCGACTGGCGAGATCGACACGCTGATCGAGCGGGCGCGCCTGCTGCCGGAGCTCGGCGCCGTGCGCGTGCTGCTGCACGATCCGACGGGCTCGCTCCAGCCGCACCGGGCCGAGGAGCTCGTCGGCGCGCTCGCCGAGGCGAGTGGCCTGCCGATCGGGATCTACGTCCAGGGCGCCGGCGGCAGCGCGCTCGCCGCGACACTCGCCGCCGCCCGGGCCGGCGCGCAGCTGATCGCGTGCGCCATCTATCCGCTCGCGCTCTCGCTCCACCGCGTTTCCGGCGAGGCGCTGTCGGAGGCGCTCGTCGGTATGGGCCTCGACCCGGGCATCGACGTCGCCGCGCTCTGGCGCGCGTGCGATCTCGTCGACGACCACATCGGCGACGAGCCGGTGGCACCGCTCTCGCCGCGCATCGCCGTCCGCGCGGCGCAGCACGACGTCCCCGCGAGCCTCGTCGCCGGCGTCGACGCGACGCTGCGGGCGCAGGACGCGGGCGACCGGCTCGAGGAAGTGCTGGAGGAGCTCGACCAGATCCGCGGCGAGACGGGCTGGCCGCCGCTCGCGGCGCCGATCGGCCAGGTGCTCGCGTCGCAGGCGCTCCTCAACGTCCTCTCCGCGAGCCGCTACCTGACCGTCGTCGACGAGCTGCGCGCCCTTCTCTCCGGCCACTTCGGCACGCCGCCCGGGCCGATCGACCCGGCGGTGCAGCGCGCCGTCGCGCTGACGGCCGACCCGGAGACCGAGGAGAACGTCGCCCCGCCGCTGAACGAGATCCGCGAGCAGGCGGAGGGCATGGCGGCCAGCCAGGAGGAGCTGCTCCTGCTCGGCCTCTTCGGCGAGGACGCGGAGAACCTGCTCCGCACCATCCGCAACCGCGCCAGCGGCGACCAGGACGGACTCGCCACGATCGAGGAGGCGCGCGCGGAGCGGATCCGCGAGCTCGTCCGCATCGTCGAGGAGTCCGGAATCGGCGAGATCACGATCGAGGAGGACGGGATGCGCGTCACCGTGCGCACCGCGGCCGAGGCGCCGGCCGGCGTCCCCAGCGGCGCGCCGCTCGCGCTGCCCGAGCCCGGCCCGGCCCGACTGGGCGCGACGACGCCGAACGGGTTCGTCCGCGTCGAGGCGCCGATGGTCGGCACCTTCTACCGGGCGCCGCAGCCGGACTCGCCGCCGTTCGTCGAGGAGGGAGACGTCGTCGCGGAGGGCCAGACGCTCTGCATCCTCGAGGCGATGAAGCTGATGAACGAGGTGAAGGCCGAGCTCGAGGCGATCGTCCGCCGCGTCCATGTCGAGAACGCGGAGCCGGTGGAGTTCGGCCAGGTGCTCTTCGACCTGGAGCCTCTGACCGGCCGACCGCTCGACGCCGTCTAAGGGGCACTAGCAATGTTCAACCGTGTCCTCGTAGCGAACCGCGGCGAGATCGCCGTGCGCGTGATCCGCGCCCTGCATGAGCTCGGCATCGAGGCGGTCGCCGTCTACTCCACCGCCGACGCCGACGCGATGCACGTGCGGCTCGCCGACCGGGCCGTGCGGATCGGACCGCCGCCCGCGTCGGAGAGCTACCTCTCGATCCCGTCGATCGTGGCGGCGGCGACCACCACCGGCTGCCAGGCGGTGCATCCGGGCTACGGCTTTCTCTCGGAGAACGACGAGTTCGTCCACGCCTGCGAGAACCACGACCTCGTCTTCATCGGCCCGCCCGCCGAGGTGATGGCGCGGATGGGCGACAAGGCGCAGGCGAAGGCGGAGATGCGCGCCGCCGGCGTCCCGCTCGTCCCCGGCACCGAGGGCACGGCGACCGTCGCCGAGGCGCGCACGGCGGCGGCCGAGCTCGGCTACCCGGTGCTGCTGAAGGCGGCGGCGGGCGGCGGCGGCCGCGGCATGCGGCTCGTCGGCGCGGCGGCGGAGCTGGACGACGCGTACGCGCGCGCCTCGGCCGAGGCGCAGGCGGCGTTCTCGGACGGGAAGCTGTACGTCGAGAAGGCGATCGCTCCGGCGCGGCACGTGGAGATCCAGGTGCTCTGCGACTCGTTCGGCGGCGTGCTCACCTGCGGCGAGCGCGAGTGCTCGATCCAGCGGCGCCACCAGAAGCTGATCGAGGAGTCGCCGTCGCCCGCACTCGATGCGGCTCTCCGCGAGGAGATGGAGTCGGCGGCCGAGCGCGCGTGCCGGCACATCGGCTACCGCAACGCCGGCACCTTCGAGTTCCTTGTCGGGCCCGACGGATCGTTCTCGTTCATCGAGCTGAATGCGCGGCTCCAGGTCGAGCACCCTGTGACCGAGATGGTCACGTCCCTCGACATCGTCCGGGAGCAGATCCGGATCGCCGCCGGCGAGCGGCTGGCGCTGACGGGGCGCGCGCCGCGGGCCGGGCACGCGATCGAGATCCGCATCAACGCCGAGGATCCGTCCCGCGGCTTCGCACCTGCGCCCGGCATCCTCGGCCGCTTCCGGCCGCCGCTCGGCCCGGGAGTACGCGTGGACACGTTCGTCGAGGACGGCGCTGCGGTCCCGCCGCACTACGACTCGCTGATCGCGAAGGTGATCGTCCGCGACGACACGCGCGACGCCGCGATCGCGCGGGCGCTGCGCGCGCTCGGGGAGCTGGAGGTCCTCGGCGTCCCGACGACGCGCGAGGCGGCGCTCGAGATCATCGCGAGCGACGAGTTCCGGAGCGGCGAGTACTCGACGTCGTTCCTCGAGGAGGCGGGTGCGCGGCTGCCCGCGCTCGCCGGAGCGGCGAAGTGAGCCTCGTCGTCTCCGACGGGAGCGGCGGGTCGGTGAGCGTCACCGACGCGGCGCTCGGCCAGATCGTCCTGCAGGCCGCGGAGGCAGTCGACGGCGCGCGGGTGCGAAGGGCGAAGCGCCATCTCGAGATCATGATCGCGGACGGGCACGCGCGCATCGAGCTCGAGCTCGCGGTCGCGTACGGCCACGTGCTCCCGGACGTCGCGCGCGACGTGCAGGAGCAGGTCACCGACGCGCTGCAGAGCATGTGCGCGCTGCACGTCGATGCCGTGGACGTGTCCGTCGAGGAGCTCGACCCGTGACGGAGTCGCAGCAGATCAGCCGCCGCGAGGCGCGTCGCGCCGCAGTCTTCATGCTCTACCAGTGGGACGTGACCGAGACGCCGCTCGGCTCGCTCTACGAGGACGAGGTGGACGACTACACGCGGCGGCTCACCGAGGCGGTGTCGGGGCATGCTCCGGAGCTCGACGCACGGATCACGGCCGCGTCGGACGAGTGGACCGCCGACCGGCTCGGCGCCGTGGAGCGGAACATCCTCCGCGTCGCGATCGAGGAGCTGGACGAGGGGGAGATCCCCATGGAGATCGTGCTCGACGAGGCGGTGACGCTGGCAAAGCGGTACGCATCCGACGAGGCGGGCAGACTCGTCAACGGCATTCTCGGGAAGATCGTCAGGGAGGAGGCAGCGTGAGCAGCAGCAGCGAGGACTCGCTGAGCAGGGCGGAGGAGCTGCTGGCGCGGCTGGAGGCGGCGCGCGGCGAGCTCGAGCAGCTGTCGGAGCAGGAGGACGCGTCGCCGGAGCGGGCGCTCGAGATCCTCAACGAGCTGTCCGAGCTGGCGAAGGCCGTGGAGGAGGAGCTGGAGCGCGCGAAGCGCGCGGCGGAGGCCGATGCCGCGTCGCAATGATGAGCTTCGCGGGCCTGACGAGCTGCGGTCGCTCGTCGAGGAGCGGCTCGAGGAGCTGCGGCTCTGGCCGCAGCTGCACGGGCAGGCCGAGTCGGTGCGGTACTCGCTGCTCGTCGGGGGCAAGCGCGTTCGGCCGGTGATCTGTCTCGCCACCGCGGAGGCGGTGGGCGCGCGCCCGGAGCTCGCGCTGCCGGCCGGGTGCGCGCTCGAGCTCGTGCACACGTTCTCGCTCGTCCACGACGATCTGCCCGCGCTCGACGCAGACGACGAGCGGCGCGGCCGGCCGTCGACGTGGAAGCAGTACGGCGAGGCGGTCGGCATCCTCGCCGGGGACGCGCTGCTCGCGGAGGCGTTCCGGCTCGCCACCTCGTACGACACGCCCGAGATCGCGCGCGAGCTGTCCGAGGCGACACTCGGCATGATCGGCGGCCAGTACCTCGACATCACCGGCACCGCGCCGGACGAGGCGACGCTGCACAAGCTGAAGACCGGCTGCCTGTTCGCGGCGTCGGTCGGCCTCGGGCTCTGGGCGGCCGGCGTGCCCGAGGCGGAGCAGGCGCCGTGGCGCGGCTTCGGCGACGAGCTCGGGCTCCTGTTCCAGATCGTCGACGACATCCTCGACGGCGACGGCTACGTCGTTACGCACGGCGTCGACGGCGCCCGCGCGCTCGCCGACGAAGCCGCCGACCGTGCGCGCGACCGGCTCGCCGCGATCGGCGCGGTGACCTCGGTGCTGCGCGAGATCGTCGACGACCTCGCCGTGAGGACCGCGTGACCGAGGAGGCCGCCCAGAAGAAGAGCTGGCTGCCGCTGATGATCCTCGGCGCGGCGCAGTTCGTCATGGTGCTCGACTCGAGCGTCATGAACGTGTCGATCTCGCAGATCGTCGCGGACCTGAACACGACGATCGCGGGCGTCCAGGGTGCGATCACCGCGTACACGCTCGTGATGGCCGCGTTCATGCTCGTCGGCGCGAAGCTCGGCGACATGTACGGACGCGACCGCATCTTCGCGATCGGACTCGCGGTCTACGCGCTCGGGTCGCTGACGACGGCGCTCAGCCCGAACCTCACCGTGCTCCTGTTCGGCTGGTCGCTCGTCGAGGGCATCGGTGCGGTCATGGTCATCCCGGCGATCGCCGCGCTCATCGCGGCGAACTACGAGGGGAAGCAGCGGGCGCTGGCGTACGGCGTGATCGGCGGCGTCGCGGGCGCGGCGATCGCGGCAGGGCCGCTGATCGGCGGCTGGGTGACGACGGAGTTCAGCTGGCGCTACGTCTTCGTGGGCGAGGTCGTAATCGTCATCTTCATCCTTCTCTTCCGCAGGCGGATGGTCCCCGCGCCGCGGTCGGAGCACCGCCCGAAGCTCGACGTCGTCGGCGCGGCGTTGTCCGCGATCGGTCTCGGGCTCGTCGTGTTCGCGATCCTCAAGAGCAGCACCTGGGGCTGGGTCGTGCCGAAGTCGCCGCCGAGCATCGACGGCCACGAGCTGACGCCGTTCGGGCTCTCGATCGTCCCGTTCCTCATCGCCGGCGGCCTCGGCTTCCTGATGCTGTTCGCGTCGTGGGAGGAGCGGCGCGACCGGCGGGGCGAGGACGCGCTCCTGCACCGGGCCCTGCTCAAGATCGAGCCGCTACGCGCCGGGCTCTCGACGCTCGCGATGATGCAGCTCGTCCTGCTCGGGACGTTCTTCGTGCTTCCCGTCTACCTCCAGGTCGTGCTCGGACTCGACGCGTTCGAGACCGGCAAGCGGCTCTTCCCGATGTCGATCTCGATGCTGATCGCCGCGCTGGCCGGCCCGAGGCTCGCCGCCCGGCGATCGCCGAAGCGCGTCTGCGTGGTCGGCCTCGTGGCGATCGTGATCGCGGCGCTCCTGCTGATGGGAACGATCGACGTGACGCTGCACGGCACCGGCTTCGCCGTCTCGCTCGTCGTCTTCGGCATCGGCGCGGGCCTACTCATGTCGCAGCTCGGCAATGTGATCATGTCGTCGGCGCCGCCCGAGGAGTCGAATGAGGCCGGCGGGCTTCAGGGGACGTTTCAGAACCTCGGCGCGTCGCTCGGCACTGCCCTGATCGGCGCGATTCTCCTCACCTCGCTGACGGCCAGCTTCGTCTCGCGGATCGAGCAGAATCCAGCGCTGCCGCAGGACGTTCGCACGACGATCTCGCAGTCGGCGGAGCAGGGGATCGACATCGTCACCGTCGAACAGGTGCACCAGGGCGCGCTCGACGCCGGGCTGCCGCCCGCCCAGGCCGACGCGGTCGCGACCGACTACGGGAACGCCCAGATCGACGGGTTGAAGAAGTCGCTGCTCGCAGTCGCGATCCTCGCAGCGCTCGGCCTCTGGTTCACCCGGCGGCTCCCGAACAAGCCGCTCGGCGCGCCCGTCTAGAACGTGACGAGGAAGCGGCTGGACGTCCTCCTCGTCGAGCGCGGACTCGCGGAATCTCGCACGCAGGCGCAGGCGCTCGTGATGGCCGGGCTCGTCCCGGGGTACGACAAGCCGGGGCAGCAGGTCGACGAGACGGCGGAGCTGACGGTGACACGCGGCCGGGAGTACGTCTCGCGCGGCGGCGAGAAGCTCGCGCACGCGCTCGACGCACTTCGCGTGGATCCGGCGGGACTCGACTGTCTCGACGTCGGCGCCTCGACCGGCGGCTTCACCGACGTCCTGCTCCGGCGCGGCGCCGCCCGTGTCATCGCCGTCGATGTCGGCTACGGGCAGCTGCATCCGCGTCTCCGCGACGATCCGCGCGTCATCGTGCTCGAGCGGACGAATGCGCGCACGCTGACGGAGCTTCCGTACGCGCCGCAGCTCGTCGTCTGCGACGTCTCGTTCATCTCGGTGCGGACGGCGCTGCCGCCCGCGCTCCGGCTGGCGGCTCCCGGCTGGCAGGCCGTCGTGCTCGTGAAGCCGCAGTTCGAGGCGGGACGGGCCGACGTGGGGAAGGGAGGCGTCGTCCGCGACGACGCCGTGCGCCGCCGCGTCGTCCGGGAGGTGGCCGAGGCGGCGCTGGAATGGGGAGCGACCGTCGCCGGCGTCGTAGACTCCGGACTCCCCGGGCCGAAGGGCAACCGGGAACTGTTCCTCCACCTCGTGCAGACCGACCACCCGACGCTTCCCGATGACATCGACGAACGGATCGACGCAGCTGTCGCCGCGGGCGGTTGAGACCGCCGCGGTCGTCGCGCACGGTCGCGTCGACGTCCACGAGGCGGTCGTGCGCGTCCAGGCGGTCGCCGACAACGCCGGCGTGACCGTTCTCGCTGCGGACGCGGACCCGCGCGGCGCCGACCTCGCAGTCGCGCTCGGCGGCGACGGCACGATCCTGCGCACGCTCGGGAAGCTGCTCGGCAGCGCCGTCCCCGTGATCGGCGTCAACTTCGGCCGCGTCGGGTTCCTCGCGTCGATCGAGCCGGACGACCTCGAGCGCGACCTCGTCCGCGTGTTCGCCGGCGAGTACGCCGTGATCGAGCTCCCGGCGCTCGAGGTTCAGTTCGACGGCGAGACCCACACCGCCGTCAACGACGTCGTGTCGACGAGCGCGATGCTCGGCCGGATGGTCGAGCTCCAGTGGGCGGTCGGCGGAGAGGATCTGGGCACGATCCCCTGCGACGGGATGATCTGCGCGACGCCGACGGGATCGACCGCGTACAACCTCTCCAACGGCGGCCCGGTGCTCGTCCGCGGCCTCGACGCGATGGCGGTGACGTTCATCGCGCCGCACTCGCTCCACGCGCGGCCGCTCGTCGTCCCCCGCGGCCCCGACGTGACGCTCGTGAACCGCACACCCGACGTCGCGGTCGCCGTCCTCGTCGACGGCCGCCAGGTCGCGTCGGTCCCCGCAGGAGGAGAGGTCGCCGTCCGTCTCTCGCCGCAGCGAAGTCTCCTTGCAACGCTTCCGGAGACGAGCTTCTTCGCCCGGTATCGCGAGACGTTCACGTCGCACCCGTGATAACGCTGCGGATCGCCGCGCGATCCGCAGCGGAGAGACGGAACTCCGCGCGACCGAGAGCGCGGTCTCGGTCGCGCTCCGTGCTGCCTTGCTCGTTGATGCTCCGGGCGGAATCGCTTCCCCGTCGCTCGCCTGGGTCAGCGTTGCGTAATGACGCCCGAGGCTATGGGAGTTGGCTCAGGTCGATTACTTCGAGTTGGTTCGAGCCGAAGTTGGTGACGAGCAGTCTGTTCCGGGTTGCTTCAACGGAGAGCTCGCGTGGGAACGTCCCGGCAGGTATCTCTCCGATCACAGCGGTCTTGTGGTCGAGTGCGGCATGGGTATCGATGACGGTGAGTGCCGCCGTCTGTCCTGGTGCTGCGAACCGATTGGAGTCTGCGACCACGATACGTGTGCCTTTGCGAAGAAGAGCCAGTCCGACTGGCGCCGCCCCAACTCGTATGCGGGCGAGGAGTGCGTGTTGTGGATCGGTGCGTAGTCGCGGAGCGGAGAAAGCCAGAAGGGCATTGCTTTCTCGCGCGGCAACCCATACGACGGTGCCGTCGGCGGAGAGGGCCACGCGTACCGGGTCGCAGCCTGCCGTCGCAGACTCGACGACCGAGCGACTTGGCCGTGTCTCGGCGAGCTTGAGGTTGATGACGCTGATCGTCCCCTGCCGCGAGGTCGCACTTCTGGCCTCGCTCGTCGCGTACAGCCAGTGGCCGTCGGGTGAAATCGCCATCCCGACAACCGCGAGGCCGAGCGGGATGGTGCCGACAAGCGCAGATCGCTTGAATCCGGTCTTCAGGGCGCGGGCAAGGTTGAAGACGGCGATCTCACTCGCGGATTCGAGCGCGACAAAGGCGATTCGGTCGTCGGGAGAGACGCTGACCTCGATGGCGCTGTCGAGCGCGAGGCTCGTCGACCGGGCGTCGACGGCGAGCTTGCCAAGCACCGCGTGCGGCGCGCCGCGCTCCATCCGGCCGACATCGAGCACAGCCGCGCCGCTGCCGTCCGCGACAAGCAGATAGCGCCCGTCATCGGTCAGTGCATCGCCAGCAAGCGTGTCCCCGGGCAGCGCGATCTCTCGAACGACCCGCGGCCTCCGTCCTCGGTCAGCAAGTACCACGACCTGCCCTGACAACGTCGAAACAAACGACCAAGCGCCGTCCTGAGTGCTGACGACTCCAAAGGGGTTCCCCGACACCGGCACCATGGTCGTCCCGACATGGGTGAGCGGTCGCTGTGACGGAAGAGCGGGCGCACAAATGCGTGGCGTGGGAACCCCGGCGGCCACCGCTGGCCGCACCGAGGAGGGACAACCGGCAACGACCACTGCAGCCACTCCCGATAGCGCGATGAACACCCGGCGGCTACAAGCCATTCTCCACGCAAGCCTACGGCGCGCGACTCTGCCAAGGAGGCTCGGCTCGGTCAGCGGCCTGGCGCTCGATCGCGCCGCCGCTTTGTGGGGCCTGTCTCCACCGGACAATGGGCGGCGTCGGGCGGCGCAACTACCATCGGCGGGATGCTGCGACGGCTGCGCATCGAGAACCTCGTGCTGATCCGGGAGGCGGAGCTGGAGCTCGCGCCCGGGCTCAATGCGATCACCGGCGAGACCGGTGCGGGGAAGACAATCCTCGCTCAGGCGGTCGGGCTCCTGCTCGGGGCGAAGGGCGACGACTCGTTCGTCGGCCCGGCCGGCGCGGAGGCGTACGTCGAGGCCGAGCTCGACCTGCTCGCGGACGACGCGGAGGAGCTGGAGGCGCTCATCGACCTCCGGCCCGAGGACGAGGACGCGCTGCTCGTCTCGCGCCGCGTCTTCGCGGACGGGCGCACGCGGGCGTACGCGTGGGGCCGCGCCGCCGCGCGCGAGGACGTCGGTGCCGCGGTCGAGCGCGTGATTGCCATGTCGGGCCAGTTCGAGCAGCGGCGGCTCGCCAAGCCGGCCTACCAGCTCGAGGTGCTCGACCGCTTCTGCGGCGAGGAGCAGCTGCGCCGTCGCGGCGAGGCGCGGGCCGCCTGGCGGGAGCTGCTGGCGGCGCGGCGCCGCCATGAGGAGCTGACGGCGAACGCAGCGTTTGCGGAGGCGCGGCTGGCGGAGCTGCACGCACTTGTCGAGGACACCGAGGGGATGGAGCCCGGGGGCGAGGAGGCGCTGCGCGACGAGCGGGAGCGGCTCCGCCACGTCTCCGAGCTCGCCGAGGGCGCCGCCGCTGCCGCGCACGCGCTCGCGCCCGACGACGGCGAGGGAGCCTCCGGGCTCGTCGGCCTCGCCGAGCGGTCGGTCGCGCCGCTGGAGCGGCTCGCACCCGAGCTCCAGCGCGCCGGCGACGAGCTGCGTGACGCCGAGCTGCGGCTGCGCGCGATCGCATCCGACCTGCACGGGTTCCTCGCCTCGCTCGAGGCGGAGCCGGGCCGCCTCGAGGAGCTGGAGGCCGGGCTCGACCGGATCGCGGACGCGAAACGGCGGTTCCGCTGCACGACCTACGAGGAGCTGCTCGACCGCGCCGCCGACGCACGTGCCGAGCTCGCCGCGCTCGACGGCGGCGCCGACCCGGCCACGGCCGCGGCGCAGGCGCTCGCCGAGGCGGAGGCGCGCGTCCATGCGCTCGCGACCGAGCTTCGCGCGGAGCGGAACGCCGCCGCCCCCGCCTTCGCCGACGCGGTCGCGGCGGAGCTGCACGACGTCGGCATGGGCGAAGGAGAGTTCCTCGTCGAGCTGCGCGAGCGCGACCCCGGCGCGACCGGTGCCGACGACGCCGTCTTCCTCGTCCGTCCCAACGCGGGGCTGCCGTTCGCTCCGGTCGCGGAGACCGCCTCGGGCGGCGAGCTGTCGCGCATCGCGCTCGCCATCGCGGCGGTGGCGGGCGGCGAGACGCTCGTCTTCGACGAGATCGACGCCGGCATCGGCGGAGAGACCGCGAACGCCGTCGGCCGCGTGCTGCGCCGGCTGTCGGAGCGGGCGCAGGTGATCACGATCACGCATCTCCCGCAGATCGCGGCGCTGTCGGACCGTCACTTCCGCGTTGTGAAAGTTCCCGGAGACCCGACGCACACGCGCATCGAGCAGCTCGGCGACGACGAGCGGCGCGCCGAGCTGGAGCGGATGCTCGGCGGCCAGGAGTTCCTCGCGACGGTGCGTTGAACGGTGCCGCGGTACGCCGCCAGCCGCGTCCTCCTCGCGCCGCTCGACGACGTCTGGGCGTTCCTCGCGGAGCCGTACCACCTCTCGGACTGGTGGCCCGGCGTCTCCGGCGTCGAGCCGGACCGGCGCGGGCTGGCGCCCGGGGCCCGCTGGAAGGTGATCGGGCCGAACCAGCCGAGCCTGTTCCGGAGGCCGCAGGCCACCGGCATGCTCGTCGTGATCGACGTCGTGCCCGGGCGGCGGCTCGCCTTTCAACTGACCGGCGACCACCTCGGCGCGGAGATCGAGCTTCGGCCGGCCGAGGAGAACGAGACGGAGGCGACGCTCGTGGTCGAGGTGCCGCCGTTCAGCGGCGTGCGCCGCTCGTTCCCGTCGAAGGCGCTGTCGCGCCTGTACTCGCTCCTCCGCACCGGGGAGGAGCCGTAGAGCTCGCGGACCTGCCGGACCGGCTCGTCGGCAGGCTCGTCTCCCGGGTGAGGGAAGACGAACCGGACGCCGTCGGCGTCTTCGCCTTCGGCAGCTACGCGCAGGGAACGGCAGAGCCGTCGAGCGACCTGGATCTCCAGATCGTCACGCTCGCCGCGCCACGGATCCCGTACAGGACCTGGTTCGTCGGCGATCTCCACGTGTCGGCCGGTGCGAAGTCGACCGACGAGCTGCGCCGGCTTCGCAGCATCCCGGCCGGCTGGTCCCTCGGCTTCGCCGTCGACGGCCCGGGCGTCTGGGTGTGGTCGACCGCGGCGGCCGTCGCGGCCCTCGGCGACCCGCCGGGCTTCTCGCATCCGCCGGGCGAGCCCGGGCTCGAGGACTTCGTCGAATGGTGCGCGAAGGCGCTTAGAGCCTCGGATGCGCTCGCGCTGCGCGTTGCGGCGTACGGGATGGCGGAGACCGCTCCGGTGCTGATCCGCGACCTGAACGCGCCGCTGACGGTGCGGAACCGGGTCGAGGCGGTCCGGGCCGCGATCGAGCTCGCGGTGTCGCCCGACGGCTGGGCCGACGACCTCGCCACGCTGCTCGCGCTCGCGACCGCGGACGACGCACGCGTGCGCGAAGCGGCCGAGCGGCTCGCGCGCGGCTTGCTCGCGCTCCTCCGCGAGCGCGCGCCTGGCGTCGACCCGCAGCCGGAGCTCGGCCGCTATCTCATCGACGGAACGCTCGAGCGCCACCTCGGGCTCGCATGATCACGTCCGACCTCCATCGCTGCTACCCTCAAATCCCGTGAGCGCACCGGGGCCCAAGTTCGTCTTTGTCACCGGGGGAGTCGTCTCCGCGCTTGGGAAGGGCATCGTCGCCGCGTCACTCGGCCGGCTGCTGAAAGCCCGCGGACTTCGCGTCCAGCTCCAGAAGTTCGATCCGTATCTCAACGTCGACCCGGGGACGATGAGCCCGTTCCAGCACGGCGAGGTGTTCGTGACCGAGGACGGGGCCGAGACCGACCTCGACATCGGCCACTACGAGCGCTTCGTCGACGAGAACTTCCTGCGTAACGCGAGCCACAGCGCGGGCGCGGTCTGGGAGACGGTCCTGCGCAAGGAGCGCAAGGGCGACTTCCTCGGCGCGACCGTGCAGGTGATCCCGCACATCACGAACGAGATCAAGTCGCGGATCCGGCGCGCGTCGGAGGCGAGCCCGACCGACGTCGTCATCTCCGAGATCGGCGGCACCGTCGGCGACATCGAGTCGCTGCCGTTTCTCGAGGCAATCCGCCAGTTCCGGCGCGAGGTCGGCCAGGAGAACGTCGTCTACATCCACGTCACGCTCGTCCCGTTCATCGAGGCGGCCGGCGAGCTGAAGACGAAGCCGACGCAGCACTCCGTCAACGAGTTGCGGCGCATCGGTATCCATCCCGACATCGTCGTCTGCCGCTCGCACGAGGAGCTGTCGCGCGACATCCGCGACAAGATCGCGCTGTTCGCCGATGTCGACCCGGGCGCCGTCGTCGCGTGCCCCGACGTCCCGGACGTTTATCTCGTCCCGGCGGTGCTCAAGGAGGAGGGCCTCGACCGGCTCGTCTGCGAGCGGCTCGGGATCGACGCGCCGGAGGCCGATCTCGCCGAGTGGGGCGAGCTGACGAAGCGGATCGACGAGCGGCGTGAGACGGTCGAGATCGCGCTCGTCGGCAAGTACGTGAAGCTTCAGGACGCGTATCTCTCCGTCCACGAGGCGCTGAAGCACGCGGGGCTGTACAGCGGCTGCGCGGTGCACGTGCGCTGGGTCGACGCGGAGAACATGTCGTACGAGGAGACGGCCGAGCTGCTGGAGACCGTCGACGGAGTGCTCGTCCCCGGCGGCTTCGGATCGCGCGGGTGGGAGGGGAAGATCCTCGCGTGCCAGGTCGCGCGCGAGCGGCGGATCCCGTACCTCGGGATCTGCCTCGGCATGCATGTCGCCGTCTCGGAGTTCGCGCGTCACGTGGTCGGGCTCGAGGGAGCGAACTCGACGGAGATGGATCCGGAGACGCCGTACCCGGTGATCGACCTCCTGCCGGAGCAGAAGGGCGTCGAGGATCTCGGCGGGACGATGCGGCTCGGCGCGCAGGCTGTCGAGGTCGTCGAGGGGACGCGCGCCCGCGAGCTGTACGGCGACGCGGTCATCTTCGAGCGGCACCGGCACCGTTACGAGGTGAACAACCTCTATCGCGAGCAGCTCGTCCAGGCGGGGCTCGTCGTCTGCGGCACCTTCGAGGAGGGCCGGCTCGTGGAGATCATCGAGCTGCCTGATCATCCGTGGTTCGTCGCCAGCCAGTTCCACCCCGAGTTCAAGTCGCGGCCGACGCGTCCCGCTCCGCTGTTCCGCGGCTTCGTCGGCGCAGCGCTCGCACGCGCACGCACGCGCGGCCTCGAGCGGCAGGCGTCCGAGACCGCAGCAGTCCGCTAGCGCCCGCCCGTAGGATCGGGTCGTGGCCGCGACCGCCGAGACCGTCTCGCTCTTCCTCGAACTGGCGGCGCTGAGGAGCCCGCCCGGCGAGGAGCGCGAGGTCGCGGATGCCGTCCTCGGCTATCTCCGCGGGCTCGGTCTCGAGCCGGACGAGGACGACGCCGGCCCGCGCATCGGCTCGACGATGGGGAACGTCTACGCGCATCTCGAGCCGACCGCTCCCGGCACACCGCTCTTCTTCTGCGCGCACCTAGACACGGTGCCGCCGGACGGCGAGCTGCGTCCCGTCGTCGAGGACGGCTTCATCCGGAACGCCGGTGGCACGATCCTCGGCGCCGACAACAAGGCGGCGGTGGTGGCGATGCTCGAGGGCGTGCGGCGCGTGCTCGCCGAGAACCGGCCGCACGCGGGGATCGAGCTCGTGTTCACGCCGATGGAGGAAGTGGGGCTGAAGGGCGCCGGCGCGTTCGACCACACGCGGTTGCACGCCCAGGTCGGCTACGTCTACGACCAGGGCTCGCCGATCGGGGAGATCGTTCTCGGCGCGCCGTCGGCGCAGTCGATGGAGGTGCGCTTCCACGGACGCGCGTCGCACTCCGGGATGTTCCCCGAGGAGGGGCGCTCCGCCATCGCGGCCGCGGCGAAGGCGATCGCCGACCTGCGGCTCGGGCGCATCGACGAGGAGACGACCGCGAACGTCGGTGTGATCTCCGGCGGCACGGGCGGCAACATCGTCCCCGAGTGGTGCACCTTTCTCGCCGAGGCTCGCTCGCAGGACGAGCGGAAGCTGGGGGAGATCGTGCAGGAGATGGTCGACGCGTTCTCGTTCGCCGCGACCGCGGCGGAGTGCGAGGTCGAGACGACGATGCACAAGAACTACGTCGGCTACCGCTTCAAGCGCGATGACGATGCGGTGCGGCTCGCGGCCGATGCACTCGCGCAATGCGGGTTCGATGCGACGTACGCCTTCTCCGGCGGCGGCGCGGACGCGAACGTCTTCAACCTGCACGGGCTGCGCTGCGTCAACCTCGCGAACGGGATGACGGACATCCACACGCCGGACGAGCGGATCGCCGTCGCGGATCTCGACGCGATGGTCGACGTGACGCTGGCGCTCGTGGATCTCGCGCGGGCGACGTGATGGAGGAGCGCCGGCTCGGCCCTGTCGTCGGGCTGGGCACCTGGAACACCTTCGACGCGGACGCAGCGCTCGCGGGCGACGTCGTCGGCGCCGCACTCGATGCAGGCGTGCGTCTGTTCGACTCGTCGCCGATGTACCGGGGAGCGGAGGCCGCGCTCGGGGCGGCGCTCGCAGGACGGCGCGACGGGGCCGCCGTCGCGACGAAGATCTGGGCGAGCTCGGTCGACGAAGGGCGGGAGCAGTTCCGCCGCCAGCTCGAGTGGTACGGGAGGGTCGAGATCGAGCAGGTGCACAACCTCCTCGCGTGGCGCGAGCACCTTGCTTGGCTCGAGCAGGAGCGCGACGAGGGTCGGATCGGCCGGATCGGGGTCACGCACTACGCGGCGGGGTCGTTCGCGGAGCTGGCGGAGGCGCTCCGGACTCGGCGCTTCGACACGGTGCAGCTCCCGTACAACCCGCACGAGCGCGAGGTGGAGCGGGAGCTGCTGCCGCTCGCTGCCGAGCTGGGGGTTGCGGTGATCGTGATGCGCCCGCTCGGCGAGGGCTCGCTCGTACGGCGGACTCGGTCGGCCGAGGAGCTGGCTCCGTTCCGTGAGTTCGGCGTCGAGACGTGGGCGCAGGCGCTGCTGAAGTGGGTGCTCTCGGACGAGCGCGTCGACGTGGCGATTCCGGCGACGAGCCGGCCCGAGCGGACGGCGGAGAACGCCGCTGCAGGCCGCCCACCGTGGTTCGGTGCCGGCGAGCGCCGGCTCGTGGAGCGGCTCGCCGGATGAAGCCGGACGCGTCGAAGGTTGTCTTTCAGGGCAGGCTCCTCGCCCTCACGGTTGAACAGTGGGGCGACCACGAGCGGGAGATCGTCGAGCATCCCGGCGCGGTCGCGATCGTCTCCATCGACACGGACGGGTGGGTGGCGCTCGTCCGCCAACTGCGCGAGCCTGCGCGCCGCGAGCTGCTGGAGATCCCGGCGGGAACGAGGGAGCCCGGGGAGGACCCGCTCGAGTGCGCCAGGCGGGAGCTGCGGGAGGAGTGCGGTCTCACCGGCGGCGACTGGCGCGAGCTGGCGACGTTCTTCACAACTCCCGGTTTCTGCCGGGAGTACATGCATCTCTACGCCGCGGAGGGAGTCGAACGCGGCGAGTCCGCCCCCGACGCCGACGAGGAACTGGAGCTCGTCCGCTGGCGCGTCGCCGACATCGAGCCCCGACTCGGCGAGATCGAGGACGCCACGACGCTCGTGGGACTCCTGCTGTACCTCAACGAGCGCCGCCCCGAACGGACCTGACCAAGCCTGAGCCGGCCGGAGTGGCCGCGACCAGACCCCCACCCAAGGGTGGGGTCCTATCCCTTCCTCCCTCGCGATCGACGATACCGGCGCAGTTGCTACGTGTCCGTCGCGGCTTCGCACCAAATGCGTGACCAACGGCTCGCACGCTATGGTTGGCCCGCTTTGCGCATCGGTGTCGCCAGGGAGATCAAGACCGACGAATACCGGGTAGCGCTGACGCCCGCGGGCGCGCGCGAGCTGGTGCTCAAGGGTCACGAGGTTCTCGTCGAGACGACCGCCGGCGACGGTAGCTCGTTCCCCGACGCGGAGTACGAGCGGGCCGGTGCGACGCTCGTGTCCGTCGAGGACGTGTGGGAGCAGGCGGAGCTCCTCCTCAAGGTGAAGGAGCCGATCGAGGCCGAGTACCCGCGCCTGCGCGAGGGCCTCGTGCTGTTCACGTACCTCCACATCGCCGCCGACGAGCCGCTCACGCGCGCGCTCGTCGACAGCGGCATCACCGCCGTCGCCTACGAGACTGTCGAGACCGACGACCGGCGCCTGCCGCTGCTTGCGCCGATGAGCGAGATCGCCGGGCGCATCGCGTCGCAGGCCGGCGCGTACTTCCTCGAGAAGCCCCTCGGTGGACGGGGGCTGCTCCTCGGAGGCGTTCCCGGCGTCGCCCCCGGGCGCGTCGCCGTCATCGGCGGCGGCATCGTCGGCTACAACGCCGCCATCATCGCGATCGGGCTCGGCGCCCAGGTGACCATCCTCGAGCGCTCGATCGACCGCATGCGCTACCTCGACGACATCCTCTCCGGCCGGGTGAGCCTCGTCATGTCGTCGAGCCTCCAGGTCGAGGAATCGGTGGCCGAGGCGGATCTCGTCATCGGCGCCGTCCTCATCCCGGGCGCACGCGCGCCGAAGCTCGTGACGCGCGAGATGCTGGGGGAGATGAAGCGCGGCGCCGTGATCGTCGACGTGGCGATCGACCAGGGCGGCTGCGTCGAGACGGCGAGGCCGACCACGCATTCGAATCCCGTCTACGAGGTCGACGGGATAACGCACTACTGCGTGGCCAACATGCCCGGCGGCGTGCCGATCACGTCGACGAAGGCGCTCACCAACGCGACGCTGCCGTACGTCGAGGCGATCGCAGAGCACGGCCTCGCGGCGGCCGTCGCCGAGGATCAGGCGCTCGCGCGGGGCGTCAACGTGCTCGACGGCAAGATCACGTACGAGGCGGTCGCCGAGGCCCACGGCCTCGCGTACACGCCGCTGCACGACCTGCTCCCGCTGGCGCCGGCGTAATTCCGCTCAGGGCTTGGCGTCGGTGGCCGGTTTCGGCTTCTTCGCCGGCGAGAACTTGACCACGAGCCACGTCACGCCGGCCGCGGCGCCGATCACGCACACGATGAAGACGGCGAACGCCAGCAGTCCGAGGACGTCGAGCAGCACAGACCTAGAATAGCCGTATGCCTCGCGCATGCGTGATCGTCCTCGACGCCGTCGGCGCCGGAGCCCTGCCGGACGCCGAGCAATACGGCGACGAGGGCTCGGACACCCTCGGCAACGTGGCGAGGGCGGTCGGCGGCCTCGACCTCCCGAATCTCGAGGCGCTCGGGCTCGGCAATGTCGAGCCGCTGGAAGGGTGTCCGCCGCAACCGGGCGCCCCGGCCGTCGCCGGACGGCTGCTCGAGCGCTCGAAGGGAAAGGACACGACCGCCGGTCACTGGGAGCTGATGGGCGTCGTCACCGCGCAGGCGTTCCCGCTCTACCCGCACGGCTTCCCGCACGACGTGATCGACCCGTTCATGCATCGAACCGGTCGCGGCGTGATCGGCAACAGGCCGGCATCGGGAACGGAGATCATCCAGGAGCTCGGCGAGGAGCACCAGCGGACGGGGAAGTGGATCGTCTACACGTCCGGGGATTCCGTGTTCCAGGTTGCCGCGCACGAGGAGACCGTTCCGCTCGAGGAGCTCTACGAGGGGTGTCGCGTCGCGCGCGAACTCCTCACCGGCAAGCACGCGGTCGGGCGGGTGATCGCGCGGCCGTTCGTCGGCGAGCCCGGCAACTACGTGCGCACGGCGAACCGCCACGACTTCTCGCTCGAGCCGCGCCGGCCGAACTACCTCTCGCTCGTGCGCGAGGCCGGCGTGAAGGTGGTCGGTGTCGGAAAGATCGGAGACATCTTTGCCGGCTGCGACATCGACGAGTCGCATCCGACGAAGTCGAACATCGAGGGCATCCAGCAGACGGAGAAGCTGCTGCGGGAGCTCGACGACTGCTTCGTCTTCGTCAACCTCGTCGAGACGGACATGCTCTGGGGACACCGCAACGACCCGGTGAACTTCCATCGCTGCCTCCAGGACTTCGACCGCCGGCTCGCCGACGTGCTCGACGCGCTGCGGCCCGGCGATCTGCTGATCATCACCTCCGATCACGGTTGCGATCCGACGACGCCGTCGACGGATCACTCGCGTGAGCACGCCATGCTGCTCGCGTACGTCGAGGGTCGCAACGCCGCGGGACGAATCCACGAGGGGGAGTTCGCTGACGTCGGCGCCACGGTCAACGCATGGCTCCAGGGAAAGTCACCCTCCCGCGGCATTCCGGGACAGCCGATCCTCACGCCATGAGGCTCGACAACCCGCTCCTCGTCCGCTGGGAGTACGCGAGCGAGGAGCGCGTGAACAAGCGCAACGCCATCTTCCGTGCGCTGGTGCAGGGCGAGAGCCCCGAGGACGCGGCATTCGCCGCCGTCAAGGACGCGCACGGAAGCCGCATGCTCGACGCCGGGTGCGGCCCCGGTGATCTGACCGAGCGGTTCGTGCGCGATCTCGGCTTGGAGGTGCACGCGATCGACATCTCGCCGCGGATGGTCGAGCTGACCCGCAACCGCGGTATCGACGCGCAGATCGGCGACATCGAGAACGTCCCGTTCGGCGATGCGGAGTTCGACTGCGTGTTCGCCGGATGGGTGCTCTATCACGCTCCGGGACTCGATCGGGCGATCGACGAGTGCGCCCGCGTGCTTCGCCCCGACGGCAGACTCGTCGCCACGACGATCGGCGAGGACAACCTCGCTGAGGTGTGGAACTTGTTCGAGGACGGGGAGCGGCGCGCGCCCGTGAGCTTCAACCGGGTCAACGGCGCGGAGCTCCTCCGGCGACGGTTCGTGCGGGTCGAGCAGCGCGACGTCGACTCGACGCTCGTCTTCCCGGACGTCGAGTCGATTCGCTCCTTCATCGCCTCGACCATCGACCGGGCGCACCTTGCGCCGGCCCTGCCGCGGGTGGACGTCCCGTTCCACGCGACTGCGCGTCATACCGTCTTCGTTGCGGAGAAGGCCGGCTGATCCGTCCGGCGGAGCTGATCCAGCGCAAGCGGGACGGGGCCGAGCTCGGCGCTGAGGAGCTCGGGGAGCTCGTGCTCGCGTACGCGCGGGGCGACGTGCCCGACTATCAGCTGGCTGCGTTTCTCATGGCCGTCTATTTCCGTGGACTCTCGACGGCGGAGACGTTCGCGCTCACCGACGCGATGGTGCGGAGCGGTGAGACGATCGACCTCGGCGCCGCGCTCGGGCGACGTGTCGTCGACAAGCACTCGACCGGCGGCGTGGGGGACAAGACGACGCTCGCGGTCGGGCCGATCGTCGCCGCGTGCGGCGTCCCCTTCGGGAAGATGAGCGGCCGCGGACTCGGTCACACCGGCGGCACGCTCGACAAGCTCGAGTCGATCCCGGGCTTTCGCGTCGAGCTGACGACGGACGAGTTCGTCGCCCAGGTGCGGGAGACAGGGATCGCCATCGTCGGCCAGAGCGCGAATCTCGTGCCCGCGGACAAGATGCTCTACGCGCTCCGCGACGTCACCGCGACGGTCGACAACGTGTCGCTCATCGCTGCGAGCATCATGTCGAAGAAGATCGCCGCCGGCGCGGATGCGATCGTGCTCGATGTCAAGGTCGGCGACGGCGCCTTCATGAAGTCCCTGTCGGATGCGCAGGTCCTCGGTGAGGCGATGCTAGCGCTCGGGCAACGCGCCGGCCGGGACGTCGTCTGCGTGCTCACCGACATGGACCAGCCGCTCGGGTGCGCGGTGGGCAATGCGCTCGAGGTACGCGAGGCGGTCGCGACGCTCCGCGGCGAGGGGCCGGACGACTTCAGCGAGCTCGTGCTCGACGCGGCGACGCACCTGCTTGCACTCTCGGATCTCGGCGTCGACCGCGCGGAGGCGCGGCGGCTGGCGGAGCAGGCAATCGCAGACGGAGCGGCCACGGCCGCGTATGAGCGCTGGGTGCGCGCCCAGGACGGCGACCCCGACGAGGCCGCTCTGCCGACCGCGCCGATCGTCCACGAGGTCCAGGCGCAGCGCAACGGCTACGTCGGCCGACTTGCAGCACTTCCGGTCGGGCTCGCGGCGCTCCACCTCGGCGCCGGACGGCGCGAGAAGGACGACAGCATCGACCACGCGGTCGGCATCGTCTGTCGCGCGAAGCGCGGCGACGCGGTCGCCGAGGGCGACACACTCGCCGAGGTGCACGCGCACGACGATCGCTCGGCACGCGAAGCCGCAGACGACGTGCTCGCCGCGTACGAGATCGTGGACGAGCCGCCTCGGCCGCGGCCGATCGTCCTCGACACGCTCGTCTAGCGCCGTCTGGACACGGCTAGGCTGGACGGGTGCCCGAGCTGCCCGAGGTCGAGACCGTACGCCGGCGACTCGAGCCCGTCCTGACGGGACGAACGTTCGAGCACGTCGACATCCACGACGCGAGGCTCGTCCGCCCGCACGAGCCCGCCGAGGTGGCGGCGGAGCTGTCCGGCGAGCACGTCGTCGCTGTCGAGCGGCGCGGCAAGTATCTGATTGTTCGATTCGAAACGGGTCGAGCTCTCCTCATTCACCTCCGGATGACGGGGGGCCTGAGCAACGGGCGGCGCGGGAGCTTGCAGGACGACCCGCACCGCCGGGCTGTTGTCAGATTAGAGAACGGCTCGGACGTCGCCTATCGCGACGTGCGGCGCTTCGGCACGTGGCTGCTGCTCGAGCCGGGCGAACTCGAGCCCTACCTCCACGCGCGCGTCGGCCCGGAACCGCTCGAGAACAGCTTCACCATGGCGTTCCTCGCGAGCCGCCTCGCCGGCCGGGCCGCACCACTGAAGGCGGCGATCCTCGACCAGCGCACCGTCGCCGGACTCGGGAACATCTACGCCGACGAGGCTCTCTGGCGCGCACGCCTCGATCCGCGACAGCCTGCCGGAGACCTGTCGGAAGGCGACGTCGCGGAGCTCCGTCGCGGCATCCGCGCGGCGCTTCGCCGGGGCATCGCAAGGCAAGGCGCCGATCTCGGCGACGGTGTCTACGCCTCCGGATCGATGCAGGACGAGTTCAACGTGTACGGGCGCGGCGGCGAGCCGTGCCGCCGGTGCGGCACGATCGTCGCGAAGACGCGGATCGCCGGCCGCGGGACAGCCTTCTGTCCCGGGTGTCAGGCGGCGAGCAGCGCGTCGAGCCGGCCGTCGCGGTCGAGGAGCCGAAGCTCGTCGTAGCCGCCGATCGGACGTCCGTCGACGAGGATCTGCGGGACGGTCCAGCCGCCGGTGAGGTCGAGCAGCCGCTGCCGGAACGCCGGATCGTCGTCGAGGTGGATCTCCTCGAACGGGATCTGCCTCGCATCGAGGAACGCCTTCGCGCGGACGCAGTAGCCGCACCACTCGGTCGTGTACATCTCGATTCGCCGCATATCGGTTGAAACGACGACGCGAGGTGAAACGTTCCCGCCCGAGCCCAGGTCTAGACTGAATCCGCCATGGCCGGGCGCTCCTACAAGACCGAAGCGGTGGTGCTCCGGTCGCTGCGCCTCGGCGAGGCCGACCGCGTCCTGCACCTCTACACGCTCGACCGCGGGCGGGTCGGCGCCGTCGCGAAGGGCGTCCGCAAGACGACGTCGCGGTTCGGCGCACGGCTGGAGCCGCTCTCGCACGTCGAGCTCGTGCTCCACCAGGGCTCCGGAGAGCTGCAGACGGTCACCGGAGTCCAGCTCGTCCGCGCGCATCACGAGTCGCGGGAGGATTACTACCGGCTCTCCGTCGGGCTGATCGCCGCCGAGGCGATGCTGCGGCTGTTCAGCGAGCAGGAGGCGAACGAGCGCGCCTTCGG
>Ga0265338_10003305_pt1 | contig 22850 bp, 25 predicted proteins | sample 42126metaG_FD_193579 | JGI IMG/M metagenome (GOLD analysis project Ga0265338, IMG submission 193579) | Rhizosphere microbial communities from Carex aquatilis grown in University of Washington, Seatle, WA, United States - 4-21-26 metaG | ecosystem: Host-associated > Plants > Roots > Rhizosphere... | reverse complement strand
CAGCGGAATCGGTCAGCGCGATCGAAAAGACTCCGCCGGGCGCGACGTAGCGGTCGGCGTCCGCGGCGAAGGCTGCGCCCGCAGCCAGAACCAATGCCGCGGCCACAGCGAAGGGGCGAAGCGCCCGCATGGCTAGCGGCTCATCAGGGCGTATTCGCCGCCCTTTTCGATGCCGCGCTTATAGGCCGGCCGCGCTTGCATCCGCGCACGGTACTTGACGAGGCCGGGATAGGGTTCGAGCCGCGCGCCCGCTGCCTCGCACACGAAGAGAAGCTGGATGTCGGCGCCGGTCAGGTCGTTGCCGACGAAGAAGTCCTTGGCGCCGAGCCCGCCCTCCATATAGGACAGATTGTTCGCGATCTCGCTGTCGACGCGCGGCTTCAGGGCCGCGGCGGCGTCGCCCAGCATGCCGGTATAAAGCGCCATCAGGAGCGGCAGCATCGCGGAGCCCTCCGCATAGTGCATCCACTCGACGTAGCGCCAATAATCGTCGGTTCCGATGGCCGGCTTGAAGCGGCCCTTGCCATAGGTGTCGATCAGATATTCGACCTCGGCGCCGGATTCCGCGATGACGCGGCCCTTGTCCTCCAGCACTGGCGACTTGCCGAGCGGATGCACGGCCTTCAGCTCCGGCGGCGCGAAAGGCACCGGCGACATGCGCTGGTATTTCACGATCTCATAGGGCGTGCCGAGTTCTTCGAGCAGCCACAGGATGCGCTGCGAGCGCGAATTGTTGAGGTGATGGACTTTGATAGTCACGGAACCCCTCCGATGGCCAAAGCGGGATCGAAACAGGATCGCGCGCGGGGCGCAATCTTGCCTCTTGCTCTTATCGATAAACGATCTTATCGTTTATCGATAAGATGGAGGCTCGACCATGAAATCCACTGCAATCCTGCCCACGCTGTTCCGCTGGGCGTTCACGGTCGTCGAGGGGTTTCTCGGCCTCGGCGCCCTTTGCATCGCCCTCACCATCCTGATCCATCCCGGATTGCCGCCGAATGCCCATTTCGGTCCGATCCAGCGCGACGTCGGCGGCCAGATGGCGACGTTCAGCATCCAGCCGCCACCGGGCGGGGGGCCGTCCGTCGCCACAGTCCAGGCCTTCAACGGCAACGCGACCATGACGGTGAAACAGCCCGCGGGTTTGGTCGATCTGTTGATCGGACATGGCCTGCCGCTGGTTCTCACCTATGTGCTGTTCCTGGCCGTCCTGTTCGATCTGTTGCGCCGGCTGTTCCGCAATGTCGAACGCGGTGAGAGCTTCACGCCGCAAAGCGTGCGCCTGGTCCAGATCGTCGGCGGCGCGCTCATTGCCTTTGCCGTTGCCGCAACCATCATCAAGACCTGGTACCTGCGAATCGTCTTTGCCTATCTGCTGCAGCACACCGAGATCGCCGTCTCCGGAACGCCGGTGCGGTTGCCGCCCGTCAACGCCGAACACTTGCATATCGGGCAATGGCTGCCGTTCGGCGAGACCATGTTCTGGAGCGGCCTCCTGGTGCTGGCGCTTGCCGAAGTCTTCCGCCAGGGCCTGGCGCTGAAGCGTGACGCCGAGCTGACGGTGTAAGCGATGCCGATCAAACTCAACCTCGATCGCGTGATGGAAGAACGCCAGGTCAGCCTCACCGAGCTCGCGGAGCGCATAGGCATCACGCTCGCCAATCTGTCGATCCTCAAGACCAACAAGGCCCGCGCCATCCGCTTCACCACGCTCGAGGCGTTGTGCCGGGAACTCAGTTGCCAGCCGGGAGATCTGCTCGAGTTCGTGTCTGGCCCTGCGTCGCAAGGCGGAAATGCCGAGGTCTGACGATCGTGTCCTGCGCCACGCCTATTTTGGCGGCTCGCGCCACATGGGCCATAGCGTGGGGCCGTTCGGGATCTTGATCTCGCCGGTGACCTCGAAGCCGAAGCTGCGGTAGATCGGCACGTTGGTGTCCTTGCTGGATTCCAGATAGCAGGGCATGCGCGCCGCATCGGCCACGGCGAGCTGGTCGCGCAGGATCAGGCTGCCGAAGCCCTTTCCCTGTTTCGCCGGGTCGGTGCCGATGGTCTGCAGGTACCAGTGCGGCTTCTGCGGGTGAAGCTTCTCGACGCGGTCCATCGTGCTCATCACGTTGAAGACACCGGTGCCGAAAATGGCGAGCAGCTCGGGCGCGTTCAGGATGTAGTCCTTCAGATGCATATGCCAGCCATCCGGCGGCCGCCACAGCGTCACGGACTCATAGCCGCTGGTCACGAAGCACGCGCCGTACGGCAGACCGAGCTTGAACAGAAGCTTGAACATGCGCGGCAGCGCGGTCGCGCGGCGCGCCGCATCGGGCAGCAGGTGCGACGTCAGTGGATCGTCGGCGAAGGCGCGCCCGAGCGTCGCCGCGACCGCGTCTGCATCGGACCAAGCAGCCTTGCGGACCGTGGCATCGGAGGTACGCGCCGGTTCGCCCATGCTAGCGATTCAATTCGCGCATCGCGTTGTCGAGGCCGGCGAGCGTCAGGGGATACATGCGGCCGTTGAAAAGCTGGCTCATCAGCGCGATCGACGGGGTGTATTCCCAGTGCTTCTCCGCCACCGGATTGAGCCACACCGCATGCTCGAACAGGTTCGTCACGCGGTCGAGCCATACCGCGCCCGGCTCCTCGTTCCAGTGCTCGACGCTGCCGCCGGGATAGGTGACCTCATAGGGGCTCATCGTCGCGTCGCCGACGAAGATGATCTTGTAGTCCTTGGGATATTTGTGAAGCACGTCCCAGGTCGGGATCTTCTCGTTGTGGCGGCGGCGATTGTCCTTCCACACATCCTCATAGAGGCAGTTGTGGAAGTAGTAGAAATCCATGTGCTTGAATTCGGTCTTTGCCGCGCTGAACAACTCCTCGCACAGCTTGATATGCGCATCCATCGATCCGCCGATGTCGAAGAATAGCAGCACCTTCACCGTGTTGTGCCGCTCCGGAATCAAGCGCAGGTCGAGATAGCCCTTGTTGGCCGTGTCCTGGATGGTGCCGGGCATGTCGAGCTCGGTTTCGGCGCCCTGGCGCGCCCATTTGCGCAACCGGCGCAGCGCGACCTTGATGTTGCGCGTGCCGAGCTCGACGGAATCGTCGAGGTTCTTGTATTCGCGCTTGTCCCAGACCTTCACGGCCTTGCCGTGGCGCGACTTGTCCTGGCCGATGCGCACGCCTTCGGGATTGTAGCCGCCATTGCCATAGGGCGAGGTGCCACCGGTGCCGATGGCCTTGTTGCCCTTCTCGTGGCGCTTCTTCTGTTCCTCAAGCCGCTGCTTGAGCGTCTCCATCAGCTTGTCCCAGCCGCCCATCGACTCGATCTGCTTCTTCTCCTCCTCGGAGAGGAATTTCTCGGTCAGCGCCTTCAGCCATTCTTCCGGGATCTGCGCGAGGAGCGAGGCGTCGAGGCCTTCGAGCCCCTTGAACACATGGCCGAACACGCGGTCGAACTTGTCGAGATTGCGCTCGTCCTTCACCAGGGCGGTGCGCGAGAGGTAGTAGAATTCCTCGATCTTCATATCGATCACGTCGTGATCGAGCGCATCCATCAGCGCCAGATATTCCTTCAGCGTGACGGGAATCTTGGCGGCGCGAAGTTCGTCGAAGAACTGGAAGAACATGGGGACCTTCCGGGGCAGGCGATAGCGGTTGGCCCAAGTCTAGCGCGCCCCGCGCGCGGGGGCCAAGGCCCCGGACAGAGCGTCATTTTGTGGGCGTACAGCCCTTCAGGAAGTTCTCGAAGCCGAAATCGCGCTCTGCCTTGTCCTCTCCCGTCTGGGAGATGCAATCGATCATGAGGTTGCCCACGCGCATGGTAATCACGAATTGCGCGGTCTGGGTGCCGTCGATCACCGGCCCGGGTCCGCCGCGAAAGGCTTCGACCAGCTTGCCGCCGGGCGGGACGCCCTGCGCCGGGATAAGCCCCATCAGCGTGCGGTCGTTGGTGATGGCGAGTGGCGTCTCGCCGACGCCGTCGATGAATTTGCGCACCCGGATCTTACCGATGCGCAGGACACCGCCGCTGTACTGGCAAACGCCGAGTATTCCCGGTTCGGACGGACCGTCGAGCTGAACGAAGGCGTAGGCTCCCATTGCCGGCGGACAGGTGACGCCGCTTGCCGTGTGGGTGACTGTGCCGTCGGTTGCGCGGCTCCAGCCATCGGGCGTGGCCGGTGTGTCCGCCGCTCCTGCCGCTACGGCAGAAAGGCTCGCGCCCAAGACGGACGCGAACAATGACGCGCCCCGCATCAGTGCGGCGCCGACGACAGCGTCGCAGCCGTGGGCGCCGGCGTGACCGGCAGCTTGGCGACATGCGCCAGCGCCTCGGCATAGACCGTGTCGAGGAATTGCTGGGCAGCCTCGTCGTCGCGCGGCGTCGCGAATTCGACCGTTGCCTCCAGCGCCCAGTTTCCGATCGTGCCGCCCGAGAACAGGATGCGGTAGTGCAGCGTCTCCAGCGCCGCGGTCTCATAGGTGCGCTGATAGACCGAGATCGGCGTCTTGCCGCCGCCGAGCAGCACCGTCTTCTCGCCGACGATCTTGCCGCCGATGCCTTCCTGCTCGGTGAATTCCGGCACCAGCGCGGTCTTGGGATCGTAGGCGGCTTTGAGCGGCGTCAGCGTGATCGTGCCATAGACGCCGTCGCGCGCCGAATAGGCGCAGAAATCCGAGCCGAGCGAGGGATCGCGCTCGCCGAAGGCATCGCGCTCGAAATGGCCGATGAATTGCGGGCAGACGAAACCCGACGCCGCATGCACCTTGGCCTCGTCGGCGGCATCCTTGAAGGCATCGATGTCGGTGGTCTGCGCGCGCGCCGGCGCCGCCAGCAGGGCGGCCGCGATCAAGGCGAGCCGGAATGACGTCAGCTTCATGCGCGCTTGCCAGATTCAGGGTGTTTCGCCAGCATTATATCAGAACACGCGGCGGGCGATATCGCCCGGACGCAGCCAACGACGGACCTCGCCATGCCCATACCGCAGGGTACCGAAGCGGCCCGCCCGTTCCTGCCCGCCAGGGATTTCGACAAGAGCCGGTCGTTCTACCGCGCCCTGGGCTTTCAGACGCTGCTCGACGGCGACGTCGCGATCTTCGCAATCGGCGCCAGCGCCTTCATCCTTCAGAATTACTGGGAGAAAGACTCGGCCGGCGACTACATGATGCAGTTGATGGTCGACGATCTCGACGCCTGGTGGGCGCATATCCAGGGGCTCGATCTGCCGGGCAGATTCGGCGTCCCGCCGCCGCGCCCGCCCGCGATGCAGCCCTGGGGCCTGCGCGTGGCCTATGTCGTCGATCCGTCGGTCGTGCTCTGGCACGTCGCCCAGCGCCGGCCGGGCAATCCGGCGGATTGACCGCCTCCCCCACGCCGGCTGCGGGCCGATCAGTGTGTCTCTTGCGGCATGGTCACCGTGACGTTCTTGCCATCGCGCACCGCGAGGGGCTGCCGCTTGCCGCCGAACAGGTCGCGCGCCAATCCGAAAACATCTGCCGCTGACGGACGGCCGCGATAGATCGCCAGAATATAGACCTTCGTACCGCGCGTGAGCGTGGCGACATGGGCAAGCGGCAAGTCCTTGTGCCCCGACTGATCGTCGACAATCGAAAGCAGCGGCGCACCTGCGATCACGATCGTGTCCTGGCCCTTGTCGTCGTCGATCGTCAGGCGGTCGACGGCGCCGCTGTGCTCGTCGCTCGCGATATTCCGCCAGAATACCGTCGGGCCGATCTCGTCTGTCACGGGCTCAACGCACCAGTTTTCGGCCTGGGCCGGCGCGCTGTCGTCCGGCACCGCCGACATCAGGGTCATCGCCATGACGCTGGAGGACGAGCTGTCTTCCGTGCCCTTGCGCTCGATGGGTGCCGCGGCGGCGCAGGCGCTCAGATGCGTGCCCGCCGTGGTCACGGCCTGCTTTGTCAGCGTCTCCATGACGGCAACGGCTTCCGCCGTCGAACCGGTCGCATAGGTCGCGCGGTATTCAAGCGTCCAACCCGAGAGGTCGCGTATCCAGATTCCCGAATGGGTCGTCCCCTTATGCGCGTCGTACATCGCGCGCCTCCAGGCGGCATCGTCGCTCAGCGCGCCTTCGGGCCCGGCCGGCAGCAAGGTGTAATCGGGATGATATTGGCCAAGCTCCGTCTGCGCCTTGGCGAGATCGTCGTCGACCGACTGGCCATGGCGCTGCGTGAGATAGAGCGTTACCGACGCACCGAGCTCGGTCTCGTAATCGCAACCAACGTCGAGGCCGCGCCTGTCGAAGGTCGTCGGTTTGACCCGCACGAAGCTGCCGACCGCCGCGGGACAGACGAGGCCCGTCTGGCGATGCGTTGCCGCACCGTCCGAACCGATCTGCCAGACATAGGACGGCACGCCGCGCGCCTCCAATTCGGCACGCTGTTTGGCCAGATCGTCGGACCCGGAAGGCGGGCTGCTTCCGGCGACGGCCAGCGCCGGAACGGGAAAGGCTGTAAGCAGGGCGGCGAACAATAGGGGCGCCGCCGCGCGCATCTCAGTTCCGGCTTTCCCGCCGCGCCAGGAAGGCCAGCCGCTCGAACAGATGCACGTCCTGCTCGTTCTTCAGCAGCGCGCCGTGCAGCGGCGGGATCAGCTTGGTCGGATCCTTTTCCTTCAGCGCCTCGGGCGGGATGTCTTCGTTGAGCAGAAGCTTCAGCCAGTCGAGCAGCTCGCTGGTCGAGGGCTTCTTCTTCAAACCCGGCACGTCGCGGATCTGGTAGAAGACGTTGAGCGCCTCGCTCACCAGCTTCTGCTTGATGTTCGGATAGTGCACGTCGACGATCTTCTGCATCGTGTCGCGCTCGGGGAATTTGATGTAGTGGAAGAAGTAGCGGCGCAGGAACGCGTCCGGCAGCTCCTTCTCGTTGTTCGAGGTGATGAGGATGATCGGCCGCACCGCCGCCTTGATCGTCTCGCCGGTCTCGTAGACGAAGAACTCCATGCGGTCGAGTTCGAGCAGAAGATCGTTGGGGAATTCGATGTCGGCCTTGTCGATCTCGTCGATCAGCAGAACCGGGCGGCCCTTCATCTCGAAGGCCTCCCACAGCTTGCCCTTGCGGATGTAGTTCTTGACGTCCTTCACGCGCTCTTCGCCGAGCTGGCTGTCGCGCAGGCGCGTCACCGCGTCATATTCGTAGAGACCCTGGATCGCCTTGGTGGTCGACTTCACATGCCAGGTGATGAGCGGCGATTTCAGGGCGCCGGCGACCTGAAAGGCAAGTTCCGTCTTGCCGGTGCCCGGTTCGCCCTTGATCAGGAGCGGGCGCTCCAGCGTAATGGCCGCGTTGACGGCGATCTTCAGATCGTCCGTCGCGACATAGCGATCGGTACCTTCGAAACGGTGGGCGGCCATCTTGCTCTCTTGGGTAGATAATAGCGTGGGCGAAAGCGTAGGTGGCGGCGGGACGGTGCGCAAGGGCGCGCCAGACGGCCGCTTTGCCGCCGGAAAGACGCCATGAGCGGCTCGGGACAACAGATGGCCGCGCCGATCGCCCAGGCGGTGAACCTGATCCGGCAGGGCCAATGGGAATTGGCCGAACGGGTCGTGAGCGCGCTGTTGTCGACGCGGCCGCTGGAGCCGGACGGATTGCAGCTCATGGGCCTCGTCCGCGCCAATCAGGGGCGGCTTTCCGAAGCGGAAGCTCTTTATCGCCGCTCGCTGGCGCTGCGGCCGAAACAGCCCAATGTGCTGTCCAATCTCGGGCGCCTGCTGGCCGGCACGGGCCGCACCGACGAAGGCATCGCGCTGCTGCGTCAGGCGGCGCGGCTCGATCCCAACAATGCCGATCCGCTGCTGGTGCTGGGCCAGATCCAGCACGGCCTGGGCGATCTCATCTTCGCAGAGAAGAATTTCCGCGCTGCGCTGAAGCTCGAGCCGGACAACGTCACCGCGTCGTTGAGCCTCGGCGCGTTGCTCAACGATGCCGACCGTCCGAAGGAAGCCGAAGAGGCTCTGCGCCGCGCGCTTCAATTTTCGCCGCAGCCGGCCTTGCGCGCCGCGCTGGAGCACAATCTCGGCGTCGCGCTGAAGATGCAGGGCCGGCACGGCGAGGCCTTGGCGCAATTCGACACGGCACTGGCACGCGCGCCCGATCTGCCGCGGGCAGAGGCCAATCGCGCCAGCGTGCTCCAGCATCTGGGGCGCCAGGACGAAGCGGTCGCCGCCTATCGCGAAGCGCTGGCGCGCGATCCCGGCCATCTCGCCGCGCATCAGGACCTGAACGCGCTGCTCTATCGCATGGGGCGCGACGACGAATTCCTGAGGTCCTACGACGAAGCCGCGGCGCGGGCCTCCGATCCGGCGCCCTTCCTGATCGGCAAGGGCGGCTTTCTCACGCGCACCGAGCGCTTCGAGGAGGCGCGCGATTGTTTCGAGCGGGCCGCGCTGTCCGAGCCGCAGAGCCCGGCCGTTCAGAACGGTTTGGCGCTTGCCTTGGCCGGCCTCAAGCAGTTCGAACCCGCCATCGCGGCGTTTGAGAAATCGCTGCGGCTCAGGCCCGACGATGTCCCGACGCAGGTCAATCTTGCCGGAACGCTGCTGCGCATCGGCGAGGCCGGGTTGGCGCTGAAGCTGACCGAGGCCGCGATCGCGCGGCAGCCCTACGACCAGGCGGCCCTGGCGGTGCACGAACTCGCGCTGCGGCTTGCGCATGATCCGCGCGCCGACATTCTCGCCGACTATGAACGTCACGTGCAGGTCTTCGAACTCGATCCGCCGGACGGCTTTACCGGCATGGCGGCGTTCAACGCGGCGCTGAACGCTCATCTCGATACGCTGCACGGCGATGCGCGCGAGCATATCGACCAGACGCTGCGCCGCGGCACGCAGACCATGGATCCGCTGTTCGAGGGCGACAACGCGCTGGTCGCGGCACTCCGAAGAAAGATCGAAGAGGCGGTCGCGGCCTATATCGCGCGCATGGACGATGGCGACAGGCATCCGCTGACGTCGCGGCGCGCCGGCGGCTTTCGCTTCACGGGCTCGTGGTCGTCGCGGCTGCGCGACAGCGGCTTCCACACCAATCACATCCATTCCAAAGGCTGGATCAGTTCCTGCTACTACGTCGCCGTGCCGGACGCGGTGGAGGATGGGCAGCAGGGCTGGATCAAATTCGGCGAGGCGTCCTTCGAGACCGCCCTCAATCAGCCGATCCGGCGCAGCATCAAGCCGGTGCCGGGCCGGCTCGTCCTGTTTCCCTCTTATATGTGGCACGGCACGGTGCCGTTTCGCTCCGCCGCCGACCGTACAACCATCGCTTTCGACGCGGTTCCCGTCTAGATTGTCGCCTTCGCGGGGCGGGGGATGCGCATGAACTGGATGCTGATCGCGGCCGGCTTCGGCGCGGGCACGGTGGCGATGTTCACCGACTGGCTGTTCATGGGCGTGCTGTTCCACGAGGCTTATCGCCGCTATCCCGAGGTCTGGCGTCCGGGCATTGCCGAAGGCAAAGAGCGCAGCGCGATCATCGCGTCCAGCATCATCGGCTATGTCATGAGCGGCGGCGTGGTGATGCTGTGCCTGATCGCGGATGCCGAAGGCATCACGGAAGGGCTCGAGATCGCGCTGCTCGCCTGGCTGGCGGGGCCGTTCGTGATCCTCACGATCAACCACTTCTTCTTCAAGCTCGACCCGAAAGTGACCGTCACCCAGTGCCTGGGCTATCTCGCGCGCATGGCGCTGGCCGGTGCGGCGGCGGGTTACGTCCTTGGGCTGGGCTGAGCGCCGCTTCGGAACGCCGCGATGACCGTTGCGCACGTCTATACCGTCGCCTTCCAGGGCATCGAGGCGCGCGAGGTCGATGTCCAGGTCCATATCGGCGAAGGCACGCAGGGCCATTTCAACATCGTCGGCCTCGGCGACAAGGCGGTGGCCGAAAGCAAGGAGCGTGTGCGTGCCGCGCTGGCCGCGATCGGCCTCTCGCTGCCCTATCAGCGCATCACCGTGAACCTCGCGCCGGCCGACCTGCCGAAGGAGGGGAGCCATTACGATCTTCCGATCGCGCTCGGCCTGCTCGCCGCGATGGGCGTGCTGCCGGCGAGCGAACTGGCGAATTATGTCGCGCTGGGTGAGCTGTCGCTGGACGCGCAGATCAGCGCGGTTGCCGGCGTGTTGCCGGCGGCGATTGCGGCGAGCGAGCAGCAGCGCGGCCTGATCTGTCCCGCGGCCTGCGGCGCCGAAGCGGCCTGGGCCGGCGAGATCGAGATCATCGCCGCGCCGTCGGTGATCGCGCTGGTCAATCACATGAAAGGCCATCAGGTCCTGAACCGTCCCGTCGCAAAGCTCGCCCAGGATTCGCGCAACGTCCCCGATCTGCGCGACGTGAAAGGACAGGAGACGGCCAAGCGCGCCATTGAGATCGTTGCGGCCGGCGGGCACAATCTGTTGATGATCGGCCCACCCGGCGCCGGCAAGTCGATGCTGGCGCAGCGTCTGCCGGGCCTCTTGCCGCCGCTCGACGCGCGCGAGGCGCTTGAACTGTCGATGGTGCAGAGCCTGGCCGGCGAATTGCCCGACGGCGCGATCTCGCGGCTCAGGCCCTTCCGCAATCCGCACCATTCGGCCTCGATGGCGGCACTGACCGGCGGCGGGCTGCGCGTCAAACCGGGCGAGGTGAGCCTTGCGCATCTCGGCGTTTTATTCCTGGACGAACTTCCGGAATTCCAGCGCGGCGTGCTCGATTCGCTGCGCCAGCCGATCGAAACCGGCGAGGCGGTGGTGGCGCGCGCCAATGCGCATCTGCGCTTTCCCGCGCGCTTTCAACTGGTCGCCGCGATGAATCCCTGCCGCTGCGGCTATCTGAGCGATCCGGGGCAGGCCTGCGGCCGCGCGCCGAAATGCGCCGTCGACTATCAGTCGAAAATCTCCGGCCCGCTGTTCGACCGCATCGATGTGCATGTCGAGGTCGCGAGCGTGTCGGCATCCGATCTGTCGCTGCCGCCGCCCGCGGAAGGCAGCGCCGAGGTCGCGCGCCGCGTGGCGAAAGCGCGCGAGGCGCAGCGCACGCGCTATAGCGGGCACGCTATCCGCACCAATGCGGAGGCCGAAGGCGAGTTGCTCGATCGGGTCGCGACGCCCGAACCGGCCGGCCAGCGCCTGCTCGTGCAGGCGGCCGAGGCGATGAAGCTCACGGCGCGCGGCTATCACCGCGTGCTGCGCGTGGCGCGCACTATCGCGGACCTCGCGGGCGCCGAAGGGGTGATGCGGTCGCACATCGCCGAGGCCCTGTCCTATCGCCGGATCGCCCATCTGCATTGACCCGCCTCGACTCGTGATATTCCTTCGGATATCACGATGGGTGAAGATTCTTTCACCCGGGGGAAATCCATGCGTTTCGAACGGCTGATCCGCGCCGGCCTTGCCGCGGCGGTTTTCGCGCTCGCGCCGCTTGCCGCGCAGGCCGCCAGCGTCACCTTCTTCGCGGCCGCCTCGCTGACCGACGCGCTGGGTGACGTGGGCAAGAGCTACAAAGCGAAAACCGGCAACGACGTGGTCTTCTCCTTCGCCGCTTCCTCGGTCCTGGCCAAGCAGATCGAATCGTCGCGCGGCGCCGACCTCTTCATGTCGGCGGACACCGATTGGATGGACTATCTCGACAACAAGGGCTTCATCGCGCACGAGACGCGCCGGAACCTCTTGGGCAATCAGCTGGTGCTCATCGCGCCCGTGGGCAGTAATGTCTCGCTGACGATCGCCCCGCATTTCGATCTGCTGGGTGCGCTGGGAGGCGGGCGGCTGTCGGTCGCCGATCCCGATTCGGTTCCGGCCGGAAAATATGCGCGCACCGCGCTGACCACTTTGGGCGTGTGGAGCAGCGTCGTCGACCATCTGGTGAACGCCGAAAACGTGCGCGTCGCGCTCACTTATGTCTCGCGCGGCGAGGCGCCGCTCGGCATCGTCTATACGACCGACGCGCTCAGCGACAAGGGCGTGCGCATCGTCGGCACCTTCCCCGAAAACACCCATGCGCCGATCGTCTATCCGGCCGCCCTGACCAAGGACGCCAAGCCGGAAGCCAAGGCGTTCCTCGATTTTCTAAGCGGGCCGGAAGCGCGGGCCATATTCCAGAAAGATGGTTTTGCCATTCTGGGTGCGAAGTAGATGTCGCTGAAGACGATTCTTCTCGCCGGCGCGGCTCTGGCCGCGACCGCCGGTCCGGCCCTGGCGGACGACGCCGCGATCCTGAAGCGGCTCGATGATCTGCAGAAGACCATGGAGCTTCAGCAGAAGCAGATCGCGGCCCAGCGCAGCGAGATCGATGCGCTGAAGGGCGCGCTCCGGCACAAGGGCGAGCGGGTGCCGCCTGCGCAGACCGCCGAGGTGGCGCCGCCTGCACCAGTTCCGTCGCCCTCGCTGGAAGCCAAGGTCGCCGATCAGCAGATCGCGATCGACAATCTCGTCGGCAAGTTCGCGGCGCTGGAAGACAATTCGCGCATCGAAAGGGCGGACCGGTCGTCGTTCAGCATCGCCAATGGGCGGCCGACGATCGCCTCGCCCGACGGCCGTTTCTCGCTCGCCATCCGCGCCATCGGCCAATACGACATGGCCTATTTCGTCCAGGACGCGCATGCCCGCCAGCTGGCCGCCGGCAACGCGCCCGATCTTTCCAGCGGATCGAACTGGCGCCGCGCGCAGCTCGGCATCCAGGGCAAGGTGTTCGGCGACTGGAACTACTTCTTCAACTACGATTTCGGCAGCGGGGCTTCGAGCGGCAATGAATTGCAGGGCCGCATCCAGCAGGCCTATGTCGAATATGCCGGGCTCGGCCCGCTCGCCTTCCGCATCGGCGCTTTCCCGCCGAGCGCCAATCTGGAAGACGCGACCGGCGCCGGCGACGTCATCTTCCTGGAGCGCAACGCGCCCTCCGACCTGTCGCGCAGCCTCGCCGGCGGCGACGGGCGCGACGGCATCGCCGTGATCTACACCGGCGAGCAGCTTTTCGCCTCGCTCGCCTATACCGGCGGCAAGGTCGCGGACACCACGCTGTTCTTCGACGAGCAGCAGGCGCTGGTCGCCCGCGTCAGCGATCTGTTCTACAGCGACAATGACTGGAAGCTGCTCGCTTCCGTCGCCGGCACCTATGTCTTCCGCGGCGGCGATGCGGTGGCCGGGGCCGGCTCGGCGCGCAATATCACGCTGCAGGACGGCCCGGAGCTGACGACCGACGACAACAGCCTGCGCCTGATCTCCACCGGCGCCATCAACACGCAGACGGCGTGGAATTACGGCCTGGAAGGCGCCGCGGAATGGCGCAGCGTCTACACCCAGGCCGGATATTTCGGCTACGGCATGGATCAGATGGCGGCCGGCGCGCCAACGCTGGACTTCAGCGGCTGGTACGGCCAGGCGACCTGGATCATCACCGGCGAAAGCCGGCCCTACAACGCCGCCAATGGATCGTTCTCCAATCCGAAGCCGCGCGTTCCGTTCTCGATCGACGGCTGGGGACCGGGCGCCTGGGAACTGGCGGCGCGCTACAGCGATCTCGATCTCGACGATCATGCCGGCGTTCTCGGCGCGGCGACGCCGGCCGGCGGAATCCGCGGCGGCGACCAGCGCATCTTCACCGCCGAGATCAACTGGTATCCCAACAGCGTCCTGAAATTCGGGCTTCAGTACCAGAACACCGACATCAACCGGATCGGCACGATCCCGGCGGGCTTCGGCCATGGTGTGCTGAACAACGCGCAAGTGGGCCAGCATTTCGATACGATCGCCTTCCGCTCGCAGATATCCTTGTAGGAGGAATGCTCGTGCGCCGAACGCTTCTTCTGGCTCTTGCGCTCGCGGCGCCGGCACTGCCGGCCATGGCCGATCCGGTTTGCGGCAAGCTCGCCTGGCCGCTGGAGCATGAACGCGCGCTGTTGAACGGAACGCTCGACGCCTTCGCCTCGGGCGCGACGCGCAAGGCGATGCCGCCGCGCGCGATCGGCGTGCTGCTGGTTCCTGCCGACAAGGCCGCGCTGCCCTATCCGGCCGCCAAGCCCGCCGATGCCGCGAAATTCTCCGGCTACTTCACCGTGCCGGTGACGGCGGCGGGCGACTATTTCGTCTCGCTGTCGTCCGAGGGCTGGATCGACGCGATCCAGGACGGCGCCGAAGTGGCCTCCACGGCGCATACCGGCGATCCCGATTGCCCGGGCCTGCGCAAATCGGTGCGCTTCACGCTTGGTGCCAAGCCGCTGACGCTCGAGATCGTCAACGCGCCGCGCGGCACCATCGCGATAGCGATCACGCCCGCGCCCTGATCGGGCCGGCTCGCAGAATGCCCGCACCGGACTATCGCGCGCGCGCCGGTCTTTGCGGAATTCGCGTCATGTCGTAAGGATTTCGCATAAGGGAATCAGGGGGCAGGCATGGCCGATCCGAAACGGCGCAGGCGTTTCCGCGCGATCCATCTTCTGCTGCTCATCCCCTATCTCGCGATGCTGTGGGTGCCGTCCTACAACCGCGTCGAGCCGATGCTGGCCGGCATCCCGTTCTTCTACTGGTATCAGATGCTGTGGATCCTGCTCGGCGTCGCCGTCCTGATCCCCGTCTACCTTGTCGATGAGCGCGCGCCATGAACACGGTCGCGGTCACCATCTTCGTCGCGCTGTTCCTGCTCGTCACGGTGCTGGGCTTCGTCGCCGCGCGCTGGCGCCGCGGTGATCTCAACGACATTTCCGAATGGGGCCTCGGCGGGCGGCGCTTCGGCACTGTCGTCACCTGGTTCCTGCTCGGCGGCGATCTCTACACCGCTTACACCTTCATCGCCGTCCCCGCCCTGATGTTCGGCGCCGGCGCGGCGGGCTTCTTCGCCGTGCCCTACACGATCCTCGTCTATCCCATCGTCTACGCCGTCTATCCGCGGCTGTGGTCGGTGGCGAAGGCCAAGGGCTATGTGACGGCCGCCGATTTCGTGCGCGGCCGCTTCGGCAACGGCACGCTGGCGCTCGCCGTCGCGGTCACCGGCATCGTCGCGACGATGCCCTATATCGCGCTCCAGCTCGTCGGCATGGAGGTCGCCATCGCCGGCCTCGGCATAAGGATGGATGTCGTGGTGCCCGGCATCGGCATGGTGCACCATCTGCCCCTGCTGATCGCCTTCGTGGTGCTGGCGGTCTACACCTATTCGAGCGGCTTGCGCGCGCCGGCGCTGATCGCGCTGGTGAAGGATGCGCTGCTCTATATAACGGTGATCGCCGCCGTCATCATCATACCGTCAGAACTCGGTGGCTTCGGCAAAATCTTCGCCGCCGCCAATTCGAAGACGCTGCTCCTCGCGCCTGCGACCGCCACGAATCTCGGGCCGCAGGCGGCTTATGCCACGCTGGCCCTGGGCTCCACGCTGGCCCTGTTCCTCTATCCTCATGCGGTGACGGGATTGCTCGGCGCGTCGAGCAAGCATGTCGTGCGCCGCAATGCCGTGGTGCTTCCCGCTTATTCCTTCGCGCTCGGCCTGATCGCGCTCCTGGGCACGATGGCGGTGGCGGCAGGCGTCAAGGCGATGCCGGAATATGCCGCGGGGTTCAAGGCCTATGGCAACCAGTTCGCGGTGCCGGCGCTGTTCCTGCATGCTTTCCCCGCCTGGTTCGTCGGCATCGCCTTCGCGGCGATCGCTATCGGCGCACTGGTGCCGGCCGCGATCATGTCGATCGCCTGCGCCAATCTCTTCACCCGCAACATCTACCGCGAATACCTCGATCCGAACTGCAAGCCGGCGCGCGAGGCGCAGGTCGCCAAGATCGTGTCGCTGGTCGTGAAGCTCGGCGCGCTGCTGTTCATCATCGAGCTGCCGACGAATTACGCGATCCAGCTGCAATTGCTGGGCGGCATCATCATCATCCAGACGCTGCCGAGCGTGATCCTCAGCCTCTACACCAACCGGCTCAATCCCTGGGCCTTGCTGATGGGATGGGCCGCGGGCATCGGCAGCGGGACCTGGATGGCCTATGTAAATGCGTTCAAGAACTCGACCTTCCCGATTCAACTCTTCGGGCTGACGATTCCCTGCTACGCCGCGGTGTCGTCGCTGGTGCTGAACCTGCTGGTCAGTGTCGCATTCAGCTGGCTGTTCAACGCCGTGCTGCGCACCCCGCCGTCGGACATGACGGTGGAAGCGGACTACGCCTGACGCGCCGCGACCGGCGCGCTTTCACGCACCGGTCAGATTCGACGTTCTTCGTGCGAGCGGTCTAGCGGCCGTGCCAGCCGCCATTGCGATCGCGGTCGTGATTGTAGCCGTGGAAGTTCGAGCCATGGCTCTGGTAGTTGGTGCGCTCGGCGTTGTTGCGCCAGGTATGCCAATGATGCCCGGTATCCCAATAGCCGTCATTGTAGCCGAAGGCGACCGAGCCGAAATCGACCGACAGCGAAGTTCCGCCGTGGCGATGGTTGTTGTCGTTTGCGAAGTTCAGGGTTGCGGCACTCGCTGTGCCGACCGACAGCGAGATCGCCGCCGTTGCCAGCAAGAGGCTCATCTTGTTCAACATTGTCGTGTCCTTGTAGATACCGGCGCGAGGCTTCCGAAGGGAAATGGCGCTGGATAGGGCGCGCGCCCGAAGCGCTTGCTCGAAATGGTAACGCGTCCCTGAACCATTCGATCCGATGGCGCCAGATGTGCTTTGCTATCGCACCGCAATAAGCGTACGGTCCGCACGCTTTCAGAAAGACCCGACGTGGAAAAGCTCTTCGAGCAAGTCGAAGATGCGCGCGCGCTCGCGCAGATCATCGTGGACACGGTCCGCGAGCCGGTGCTTGTCCTGGACGGCGATGCCAATATCCTCTTCGCCAGCGCCTCGTTCCACCGGGCCTTCCATTTCGATCCGCTCAAAGTGCTCGACGGTTCGCTGTTCGCACTGGATGGCGGCGCCTGGGATGTTCCGTCGCTGCACGACTTGCTCGGTGCCGTCTCGCGATTGCAGTGCGTTTCCGAGCCCGTCGAGATCTCGCACGACTTTCCGCGTGTCGGCCGGCGCGTCCTCTGCCTTCATGCCCGCACAATCGTCGCCAAGCCGGGCGTACGTCCCGCCGTCGTCCTGAACATCGAGGACATCACCGACCGGCGCGCGATCGAGGTCGAGAAGGAGCGCCTCAAGGCCCAGGCCGACGAATTGGTGGTCCACAAGGAAATGCTGCTGGAAGAGATGCAGCACCGCATCGTCAACAGCCTGCAGATCATCGCCAGCATCCTGATGCTGAAGGCCCGGGCGGTGAATTCGGAAGAGACGCGCCAGCATCTTCAGGATGCCCATCGCCGCGTGATCTCCGTGGCCGCGGTGCAGCGCCATCTGCACAGCTCGGGCCGCGCCGACCTGATCGACATCGAACCCTATCTGACAAAGCTCTGCGCATCGCTTGCCGAGTCCATGATCGGCGACGACCATGCCGCGACCTTGCAGGTCAGCTCCGATCCTTGCCAGCTCATATCCGGCGACGCGGTCAGCCTCGGCCTGATCGTGACGGAACTGGTCATCAACGCCTTGAAATACGCCTTTCCGGGCCAGCCCGCCGGCGCGACCGTAACGGTGCGGCTGGAAGCGAACGCGGCAGACTGGCGGCTGAGCGTGTCCGACAACGGAGTCGGCCGGTCGAAAAACGCGCCCGCCAAAGGCGGTCTCGGCACCAGCCTGGTGAGCGCGCTCGCGCACCAGCTCAATGCCAAGGTCGAAACGACGAGCACGCCGGACGGGCTGACCGTTGCGGTGACGCACGCGACGTTCACCACGCGCGAAACGCAGGCCGCCTGAGCATGATGGATCGCATCCCGCGCGGAACCGACCTGACGCTGGGCGAGATGAGCGCGCTGCGCGACGTCATCGCCCGCAGCGCCATCAGCACCGGGACTGTGCCCAAGCTCTGCCGCGAGCGGTTGCTGGCGCTGGGGCTGATCTCCACCGGCATGGGCCTTTTGATGCCGACGCCGGCCGGGCGCATCGTCGCCCGGATGATGCAGTAAAGTTGGAAGCCGGCTTGGCTCAGCCGAAGCGGCCGGTGATGTACTGCTCGGTCTGCTTCTTGTCGGGGGCGGTGAAGATCTTCTCCGTCGGACCGAACTCGATCAGCTCGCCCAGATACATGAAAGCGGTCTGATCCGAGGTGCGGCTCGCCTGCTGCATGTTGTGGGTCACGATGACGATCGTATAGTCCGCCGACAATTCGTCGATCAGCTCCTCGATCTTCGCCGTCGAGATCGGATCGAGCGCCGAGCACGGCTCGTCGAGCAGGATCACTTCGGGCCGCGTCGCCACGGTGCGCGCGATGCACAGGCGCTGCTGCTGGCCGCCGGAAAGCGACAGGCCGGATTCGCGCAGCTTGTCCTTCACCTCGCCCCACAGCGCGGCGCGCTGCAGCGCGTCCTCGATGCGCCCGTCGAGCTCGGAGCGCGCCATGCGCTCATAGAGTTTGATGCCGAAAGCGACGTTGTCGTAGATCGTCATCGGGAACGGCGTGGGCTTCTGGAACACCATGCCGACGCGGCTGCGCAGAAGATTGGTGTCGACGCGGCTCGCCAGGATGTTCTCGCCGTCGAGCACGACCGAACCCTCGGCCCGCTGGTTGGGATAAAGCTCATAGATGCGGTTCAGGATGCGCAGCAGTGTGGACTTGCCGCAGCCGGACGGGCCGATGAACGCCGTCACCTTGCGGTCGTAGAGCGGCAACGTGACGTTCTTCAGCGCCTTGGTCGCGCCGTAATAGAAACTGAGGTCGCGGATGTCGACTTTGACGTCCTTCGCGACGGTGGTGGCGTCCATTCCTAACTCCGCTTCGGTTGCAGAAGGCGTGCGACGATGCTGAGCGTCAGCACGGCTGCGGTGATGAGCAGCGCGCCGGCCCAGGCCAGGCGATGCCAGTATTCATAGGGGCTCATGGCGAACTGGAAGATGACGGTCGGCAGGCTCGCCATCGGCTGGCTGAGATCGGTGCTCCAGAACGGATTGCCGAGCGCGGTGAAGAGAAGCGGCGCGGTCTCGCCCGAGATGCGGGCGATCGCCAGCAGGATGCCGGTCACGATGCCGGCGCGCGCGGCGCGCCAGGTGACCGCGCGAATGACGTTGCTGCGCGGCGCGCCCAGCGCCGCGGCCGCTTCGCGCAGTCCGTTGGGGACGAGCAGCAGCATGTTCTCCGAGGTGCGCACCACGACCGGGATCACGATCACCATCAGCGACAGCGAGCCGGCCACCGCCGAGAAGTGACCCATGAAGCAGTTCGAACCCAAAAGGCCGCTGCAGGCCCGCTCGAAATACGAATCGGGCACGTTGACGACGACCAGCTCGTAGATGAACAGGCCGGTGATGATCGACGGCGCGCTGAGCAGGATGTCGTTGATGAAGCGGATGTAGAACGCGAAGCGGCCATAGCGGCCATACTCCGCGAGATAGGTGCCGGCCAGAAGGCCGATCGGCGTGCCGACGAGGACGGCGACCGAACTCATGATCAGGCTGCCGGCAATCGCATTGGCCAGGCCGCCATCGTCGCCCGGCGGCGGCGTCATCTGGGTGAACAGCTTGGGATCGAGCGCCGTGAAGCCGTTGTAGAACAGCGCGCCCAGGATGAAGCCCAGCCAGATGATGCCGAACACCGCGGCGCCCACGGCAAGGCCGAGGAACAGCGTGCTGCGGAATTTCCGCCGGACATAAAGCGCGGTGTTGACGGTCACGAGACGCCTCCCGCGCGGCGTTCCAGGGCGCGCAGCATGATCTGCGCGCTCGCGAGCACGATGAAGGTGATGAAGAACAGGATCAGGCCGAGCTCGATCAGCGACGGCACATAGAGATCGCCTACCGCCTCGGTGAACTCGTTGGCGATGGTGGCCGAAATCGTCGTGGCCGGCGCGAACAGCGATTGATGGATGTGATGGTCGTTGCCGATGACGAAGGTCACCGCCATGGTCTCGCCCAGCGCGCGGCCCAGCGCCAGCATCGCGCCGCCGACCACGCCGGTGCGCGCGAAAGGCAGAACCACGCGCCACATCACTTCCCAGGTCGTGCAGCCCAGGCCATAGGCCGCCTCTTTCAGCATCGGCGGCACGGTCTCGAACACGTCGCGCGTCACCGAGGAGATGAAGGGCAGGATCATGATCGACAGGATCAGCGACGAGGTGAACAGGCCGATGCCATAGGGCGGACCGGCGAAGATGGTCTGCAGGAAGGGGATATTGGCGACCGCGTCGATGAAGGGCGTCTGCAGATGCTCCTGGAACCAGGGCGCGAAGATGAACAGGCCCCAGATGCCGTAGATGATGCTGGGGATGCCGGCGAGCAGCTCGATCGCGATGCCGATCGGGCGGCGCAGCGGCCTGGGACATATTTCGGTCAGGAAGATCGCGATGCCGATGCCGATGGGGACCGCGAACAGCATGGCCAGGAACGACGTCACCAGCGTGCCGTAGATCGAGGGCAGCGCGCCGTATTTTTCCGTGACGGGGTTCCACGCCGTGCTGATGAGGAAGGACCAGCCGAACGCCCGGATCGCCGGCATGGCGCCGACCACCAGCGCGAACATCACGCCGATGAAGATCAACAGCACCACCACCGCGGCCGCGAATGTCAGAAGGTGAAAACGCGCGTCGCGCGTCCCGCCCTTCCTGACTGCTATGGCTCTGTCCGGCGTACTGATCATCTGTTCGGCAAGTGCGGTATCGGCCATGGGGTAACGCCAGTCGAGAGGGTGCGTCGGCAGCGAGGCCGCCTTGCGGAGATCACAGGAAACCCATCCCACCGGGGTTGCGCGCAAGGACCATCACAGTTTTGCAAAGCTTTTGTGACAGGCGCGCGGGCGATAAAGCGGAATTAGCACAAGCTATTGAAAATAAAAGGCGAACCGCGCAAGGATTTGCTTGCGCGGCTCGAAAAATGAACGGTGTTCAGCGGCCAGCCGTTACGACGACATCGAAGGTTTGGCCGGCGCTGTTGGTGACGTTCCAATGCTCGCCGACGGGATGCGTCGCCAGCGGGGAGCAGGTTTCGCCGGGCCCGTTCGGGATCGCCGGCGTCAGGCAGAGCTGCGCCCCGTTCTGCTTGGTGACCCATTTGCCGGGATAGGTGACCGCTTTGCCGTCGGCGCCGGTGCCGCTGGCGGTATAGGTTCCGTCGGCGTTGAACAGCAGCGTTCCGACGGCGCCGGTCTTGGCGTCCTTGGTGGTGACGGTGTTGCCATAGGTGGTCGCCATCGGATCGTCGGCATAGGCCGCGGTGGCGACGAGGGCGAACGCGCCGGCGAGCGCCAGCATCGAAATACGCATGAAATCCTCCTTGAAGTTTGTGCCCCGAAATGACCCGGCTTCTGGTGGCGCGGGCCGGCAAGGTTAACCGTTTTTGAACCATGCCGGAACGGGCCGTCTTAAAGCTTTTTGAAGGCGGGGCAGGGCAAGGTCGGCGCTCGGGTAAACGAACGGGTATGGCCGGTTGCGCGCGCTACGCACATTGACGGGATGCATTGCGTTCGCCCTGCTGCTTGTCGCGTTCGGCGATGTGGTCCTGCACAACCGCTTTACGCTGATGGCGCCGGGGATCTTCGCGGTGCTGGTGGCGATCGTGCTGGGCTTCCTGCTGCATGAATTCGTCGTCGCGCGGCAACGCACCGAAATCCTCGACAGGCAGGCGGCCCAGCTCAAATCGGCCAGCGGCCGGCTCGAGCAATCACTTGCCGCGGCGGCCGCCTTCAACGCGCGGCTGAACCAGAGCGAGGCGCGCTATCGCGCTTTGGTCGACGCGCAGGGCGATGCCATCTGCCGCCGCGCGCCGGACAGCCGCCTCACCTATGGCAACGAGGCGTTCTTCAAGCTGTTCGGGCTCGATCCCAAGCGCGCCGTCGGCCGGCCCTTCGCGCCGGAGCTGCATCCCGAAAGCCGGGCGCCGCTGTTCGGTAGCTTCGCCGGGCTGGAGACCGGGCGTGCCCGCGTCCGCTACGACCAGCATGTGCGCACCGCCTATGGCTGGCGCTGGATCGCCTGGGAAGACTATGCGGTGCGCGACGCGCAGGGCCGCCTCGTCGAGGTGCAGAGCGTCGGCCGCGACATCACCGAGCGCAAGGCGCTGGAAGATGGGATCGTCGAGGCGCGCGACAAGGCCGAAGCCGGCAGCCGCGCCAAGTCCGGCTTCCTGGCCACGATGAGCCACGAGATCCGCACCCCGATGAACGGCGTGCTAGGCATGGCGCGGCTTCTGCTGGAGACCGAGCTGCGCCCGGAACAACGCACCTATGTCGAGGCGATCAGCCAGTCGGGCGAGGCCCTGCTCACGCTGATCGGCGACATCCTGGATTTCTCCAAGATCGAATCGGGCACCTTCACGCCGGAGGATGACGAGGTCGAACTCAGACCCCTCATCGAAGGCGTGGTCGAGCTGTCCTGCCCGCGCGCGCATGACAAGGACATCGAGCTCGTCGCGGTGGTCGATCCGGCGGTGCCGTCGGTGGTGCGCAGCGACGCCGTGCGACTGCGCCAGGTGCTGACCAATCTGGTCGGCAACGCGGTCAAGTTCACCGAGCGCGGCGGCGTCGAGCTGACGGCGCGCGTGGTCGAAGGCGCGGACCGGCGTTTCCTGCGCTTCGACGTGCGCGATACCGGCGTCGGCGTGCCGAAGGAAAAGCGCGACGAGATTTTCCGTGAATTCGTCCAGGCCGATTCGAGCCATGCGCGAAAATTCGGCGGCTCCGGCCTTGGCCTCGCCATCTCCAAGAAGCTGGTCGAGGCGATGGGCGGCGAGATCGGCATCGACGAGGCGCCGGGCGGCGGCAGCCGGTTCTGGTTCACCCTGCCTTCGGTCGTCGTGAAGCCCGCGCCGGAATCGCAAGGCCAGACGCTGCAGGATCTGACGATCGCGATCGTGACGCGCAACGTGCTGCTGCGCGACG
>Ga0265338_10003304_pt1 | contig 22861 bp, 18 predicted proteins | sample 42126metaG_FD_193579 | JGI IMG/M metagenome (GOLD analysis project Ga0265338, IMG submission 193579) | Rhizosphere microbial communities from Carex aquatilis grown in University of Washington, Seatle, WA, United States - 4-21-26 metaG | ecosystem: Host-associated > Plants > Roots > Rhizosphere... | reverse complement strand
GCCGAGTTGGTGCAGCATTACCGTACCAAACGTCAGGCTGATAACGCGCTGAGCGTCCTGAACGAAATGGTACGTCTGGCTCCGCAAGACGCGCGCGCTCACGCTGAGCTTGGGGATATCTATATAAATCGCGGAATGATTGACGAAGGTGTCGCCGAGTTGCGCGTGCTCGCAGATATTCATCTGCGCCTCAACCAGTTGGACCAGGCCAGCGAGACATTGCGCCGTATTGGCAATGTCTACGCGGAAACTGGTAGCCCTGACGAGGCGTTTATGAACCTGCGCCGCGCAGTCGAACTAGACCCGACAAATATGGATCTCTTACGCGAGGTGGTTGGTTACTGCTATCAGCTTGATCGTCCCCAGGAAGCCAACGTTTACCAGCAGAAGATCGCACGCTACTACTTTGACACACACCAGGTCAAAGAGGCGGTCGCGGCTCTCCAGCAGCTTATCGCACTGGATCGAACGAACTTCGACGCCTACGATATGCTCGGCCAGACCTATCAGTCGGTTGGAGAGTATGAGCAGGCAAGCCGCGTCTACAAAAACCTGGCCAAGATCAACCCTGGTAGCTCTATAGCCCGTGAACGTCTGGTCCTATTGCAGGAGTTACGCACACGTAGCGCATAAGATAAGGAAAAAGAGCAAGCCGAGTTTTCGAGGCGGGACCCGCCTCAAAAACTCGGCTTGCTCTTTTTTGGCGCAGGGAACCGTCCTCTCGCTGACAGCAATTCAAGGAGTACTCATACAAGATGGACGTAAGCTTCTTTGTACGCGGCCTTTTAATCGGCTTCTCGATCGCCGCAGTGGTTGGTCCTATAGGAATGCTCTGTATTTCACGTACGATGCAGAAAGGCTTTCTCTACGGCCTTATAACAGGTCTGGGGGGAGCCACCGCCGATGCTATTTATGGCAGCATCGCCGCTTTTGGGCTCACGCTTATTTCAACGTTACTGATAAACCAGCAATTCTGGATTCGCCTGGTTGGTGGAATGTTTCTGATCTACCTGGGCCTACGCACGCTTCTGACACCACCAGCGGAAAAGGCTGCCCTGGCGAAAGGTCAGAACTTCCTGGTAGCTTATACTTCGACGCTGTTGCTCACCCTGATCAATCCTCTAACCATTCTCTCATTCGCGGCGATTTTCGCGAGTCTTGGGGTAGGTATAGCGGCTCATAACAACCTGGTGGCGGCTCTGGTAGTGCTAGGTGTATTCTGTGGATCTAGCACCTGGTGGCTGTTTCTGAGCGGTAGTGTCAGCCTGCTACGTAGCAGACTGACCAGGCGCTGGCTGATCTGGGTGAACATTGGTGCTGGCACAGCGATAACTATCTTTGGTATCATAGCAATAATCAGCCTCATCTGGTGAGTCTGGCAATGTTGCCTGCTCGCACGAGACCGAAACCCGTGAGAGAGAGAAAGGGTACGTTTCATGAAAATCTCGCAACACTGCTATGCCATCACCGGCCTCTCGTTTCTCCCGCCCTGGACGGTCAACGCTGGCTTTATCGCTGGAGAGACGGTAACGTTGATTGTAGACACTGGCGCGAACATGCAGTCAGCGCGTACAGTCTATGGCTATGCCGCAAGCCCTCGCCCCAAAAATCGTTTGCTGGTCATTAATACGGAACGGCATCTAGACCATATTGGTGGTAATAGCCTGTTCCGCGATCTGGACATCGATATCTATGGGCATGCAGAAATTCTACGCACAGATGCTGAGCTTGTTGGAGCCATAGCCGAACTCAATCAGTGCATCCCCAACGAGGTACGCCGCCAGCGCGGGGAGGCACGCGTTTTTTACGCCAGTACACGGATCGTCAATCCGAACCGGCCTGTTTCGAACGAAATCTCGCTTGATCTGGGCAGCTTTTCTGTTGTAGTACTGTTGACACCTGGTCATACTACAACAAATATTTCTATCTTTGTGCCCACAGATGATGTACTCTTTTGTGGAGATTGCCTGCTCAACGCCTATCTCCCCAACCTTGAGGAGGGTAATCCAGTGATCTGGCAATCCTGGCTTGCCTCACTCGACCGCATTGAGAAGCTCGCTCCCGCTATCGTTGTGCCTGGACATGGAGAGATTCTACGCGGACCTGAGATTACTGCGGAAATACAACGCACACGGCAGATCCTGGCAACTGCGCTTGAGACTGGCCAGGCACCTACATTACGTTCACATATTTAAGAAGAATGATCAAACAGATGGCCACGCAGAACGTTCTGCGTGGCCATCTGTTTGATCATTCTTCTTCCTCTTGATAAAGCTGCTCAAGCGTCTCGCGACGCGCGCGTTCGATACGTGCCAGACGTTTAGTAAACTGGGTCGTGGCATAACTCAGATACTCCTCAGCCTGGAAACCAAAGGGAATCTCGTCCGGTTCCAGTCCCGCAGAGTTGGCAAAAGACTCATTGACCACACCAAGGGCCAGCAGCAAAAGGCGATTCATATGTTCCTCAACAGCAGTCCAGAGATCTGGTTGTTGAGCCACCAGGCGCGAAATAAGAAAGACACCATAGGCGATATGGCGCGACTCATCGCGTTTGAGCAAACCAATGCCCTGCCGTAAACCAGGCATCACATTGTTCCGTTCCAGCATATTATAGTAACTATGGTACCCGGTCTCGGCCAGCACTCCCTCAATAATCATGTTATAGGTCACACTCGCACGGATCTGGGCCTCCAACGACTGGTCTGTAAGCAGAGCATTCATAGCTTGAGGTAGTTCTATGTAGAAAAGCTGGCGATAGCTAGGGGTATGAAAACGCGAAATATCGCTCTGCTCGTGAGCAACCTCATCGAGAAAACGCCGAAAAAATTCAGTATGCTTGGCCTCTTCCCAGAGGAAAGTGGTCAGGAACATCTCTTCCTCCAGACGCTGCTCACGGGCCACGGTCATCATCAACGGCAAGAGGTCAAGCGTAACCCCCTCTTCGCCAGCCTGAAAGAGGGCGGTAAGACTGAGCATGGCCTCGCGCTCCGCATCAGTAAAATGCAGCCAATCTTGCTGATCCTGCGAGAAATCTATACTGCGCGGGTCCCAGATGCCTAGGCGCTTGGCCTTGTGGTAGAGGCGCATAGGTAAGATATCGTGACGCAATCCACGTTCGCTTGTGGTTACAAAGGTTTCATGAGTGGGTCTGGTTGTCATAGTTGCAAACGCTCTCCTTTGGCATTGGGCAGGTCGGCCCGCGCGTCTTCGTCGCTCACAAACGTCGGAGGGGTGAAAAGGAACGCTCCCCACCCTCCCTTCTTTCTACTCAGCCGCCGGTTTCCCCTCGCTCGCTTGACTGGCCACCGTCTTCTCAACCACCTGATCGACTTCACCGGTCTGACGGCCAGTCTTCACGTCTGGAGACTTCTCCTCGCTCGTTTGACTGGCAATCCGCTTCTCAGCCACCTGAGTGGCCTCACCGATCTGACGGACATCGCGGTAGTGGCGTTTCTCATCACGCCGACGCTTGACCTCTAATAAACGCATGTAGACATTATAAACCAGAGATTGATAAACCACATCATGAGTTTCCAGAGACCGAATCGCATAACCGCCAAAGCCGCGTTTAAAAACATAGACTCCCCAGAGTTCCTGACCCTCTTCCAGAATCTCAGGAATACCACGGAAGTTATAGTACCAGCAATCGTGTGACTTCGCCCATTGCATGCCATTCCATTGCAGCAAATGATTGGGCATCAGGTTACGATGCTCATTTGAAGAGGCACCGTACATATACCAGCTCCAACGCCCATAGCGCAAGACAATGATACCCGCGATAGCCTTTCCTTCATATTCAGCCAGGAAGAGGGCAAAACGGTCATCCTGACTATAAAGGCGCATGACCTCTTCATAAAATGCCTTATTATGGATAAAAAACTCATCGCGCTCGCTGGTAGTTTCGTAGATACCATAAAAGGCGTCCAGATCGGCCTGGCCCTGGCCACGGCGCACCGTGACACCTTTCCGTCCGGCCAGGCGAATATTATAACGCCATTTCTCTTTCATGCCAGCCAGGATCGCTTTCTCCTCTGGCTGGATATTCAAAACCCACTCGTCACGAATATGCACCGCGTAGGGCACTGCATGGAACCCATAACGCTGCAACGCCATTAACCAGTTCTCATCTTTATGATCCACACCGGGTTCAATTTTCAGCATAAAGGCCCCCTGTTTGCGAGCCTCTGCCTTGACAAAATTGAGCAACACCGTCAGTGCCGGTGAAGATGGATCATCAATCACCGGGCCGCGTGGTGAGTAGAAATAGGTACGATGAATAATTGGCGCGCGTGTAATCAAAATCAGCATAGCCGCGCAGAGTTTGCCATCATCATCCACCACACCCACGCGCATGGTCTGGGCACCCAGGTAGGGGCCAAGCTCGCCCCACTCATAGGACTGCGTAATATTGCAGCGCTCTGAGGCCGCGACAAAGTCGTTCCACTGCTGGTTATCGGCAATGATATGTGCTTCCATATCGTTTCCTCTCAATTCTCAACCTGTTCGGCTGACGCAGTCTGAGCCTTGCCACGGGCAGCACGCTCCAATTCAACTTTCCTACGTTCCTCGTGCCTCCGGTTCCGACGTGCCTCGACTGATTTGCGCCAGGCACTATAGATAACCGGATGATAAATGTAGTCCTGGGTGGGAATATTCAGACGCGAGAAGCCACCAAAGCCCTTTTTGTATTCATAGACGCCCCACATCTCTTCGCCAGGCTCCAGAATTTCCGGGATGGTACGAAAATCAAAAAAACTGCACCCTTTGGCCTGCGCCCACTGGAAACAGCGAAACTGCAAAAGATAGGCCGGTTTCAGATTGCGTTTATTATTGGAGGTCGCGCCAAACATATCCCAACACCAATCGCCAAAACGGATCAACATTTTGGCTGCGATAGCCTCGCCCTCATGTTCAGCGAGATACAAGACCGCATCTTTCTGTTCAGAGAACTGACGTAAGATCTCTTTATGATACTCTTTGCCATGAATAAAAAAGGCGTCACGCTCGCTAGTAAGCGTCAACAAATCGTAGTAGGCATCAAAATCGGCCTCGCTGACCACTTCGCGAATCACCACACCTTTACGCTCAGCACTGCGTACATTCTGCCTCCAGGTCATTTTAAACTTCGCCAGCAATTCATCCGCGCCGGGACGAATATCCAGCACCCAGCTCCGGCGTCCATGGACCGCGTATGGGTTGGTCTGAAAACCCAGACCACGGTAAGCCGCCAGCCAGTTCTCCATAGTCGGATCATCGTCAGCGATATTTGGTTCCAGGCGCAGAGCCACAGCGTGCTCTTTCCTGGCCACAACCTTCTGCGCATATTCTATCAACGCGCGCAGCGCGGGCGAGTCAGGTTGCTCAACCGTAGGACCCCGCGAACTGTAAAGCCAGTTCAGTGGAACGCGGCGCCCGGCCACTGGCGAGAGCGTCAACATCATCGCGCCAACCAGACGCCCCCGCTCCAGGGCACCCAGCCGATAGATGCGTCCGCCCAGGTACTGATTGAGTTCACCCCACTCATAGGACTGCAGCAGATGACCACGCGGCTGGCTACGCAAGAAGCCATTCCACTGCTCCTTATCAGTGATCTCTTGAATTGTCATGCCCATTATTGCTGTAAACTCTCTAAATATTCCTCACGCAGAATACTATAGACGCGCACATTATGGTATTTGCCAAAGCGCAAAATCACCTGGCGCAGGGTCCCCTCATACTTCATGCCAGCTTTTTCATCCGCGCGCTGACCGCCAATATTGTCTTCCATATCCTCTGTCTGGATACGATTAAGGTTCAACTCTAAAAAACCATATTGAAGCATCAGCTTTGTACATTCAGTGCCATAGCCCTTGCCCCAGAAACGGCGATCAATAATGTTATAAAACTCGGCACTCTGATTAAGTGTATTAATATCTTTTAGCCCGACCAGACCGATCAACTGATTATCGCTCTTCAGAGCCACGCCAAAAATAATATGTTTACCGTCTTTATAGAGCTGCTCCAGGCGCTCTTTCCCACGCGTATCGCTGGTAGGATAAATCGAGAAATAACGCCTGGTCTCAGCATCGTTCATCCAGGTAGAGTACAGGTGGTTATCCTGGACCGGTTCCAGGGGACGCAAATAGGTGCGTTCACCCACGAGAAACGGATTTTGCAAATGCGAGGTATCTTCGTAGTCCATAAAATACTCCCTTCTCGGTTTCGAGGCAAGTATAGCATAGCTGTGCCTGTGAGGCAATTTGCCAGGAGAAAGCATAACTCTTTTCACCATAGTTCAGTATAGAGGAAAGGAAAAGCAGATAGAATGAAAACCGCTACGGACTCGAGCTGCGCAGCGGTTTTCACAGCCCAGAGTATATATTCTTCTCTTTGTATCTTAAACAGGGGATTTCACAAAAGGAGCGTGGCCCAGTTCACAAAATGGGGGCAGACTTGAGGAGTATGGTCCGAAAAAGCGGCCCACCTGATTGGATGGCAGGCCGCTTTTTTCGTATCATAAGCATTTACATGCCAGGTATACCCGTGCCAGAATTGGCAAAGCGCTCGGCATAATCGCCAATAACAGGGAGTTTAAAGTATTTCCCCTGGAAGGCATTGATCATGCAAATCAGCCAGACCACCAGCCAGAGCAGGCTAATCAGAGGCGTCAACACGCATCCTATAATACTGACCGCAGCCAGTACAGTTCCAATAATGCTAAAGACAATTGACAGAACCGTCAATGAAGCAAAAATGAGAATGGATTGCATAGCATGAAAGCGTACAAAGCGATTCTGCTTCTCCAGCAGAAAGAAGATCAGACCGGTCAGCCAGGCGCCAAGATAGCTCAGTCCGGCGGCTACATTGGGATCAAGATTGATCGTCGTTGCACCATTCGGATGACCTGTATTATATTGACCGGGCTGGCCATAAGGCTGCTGATATTGATAGCCAGTTGGCGGCTGCTGATAGCCAGTTGGCGGAGGTGGGTAGGCACCCGGCTGCTGCTGTGGGGGATAGCCACCCTGATAGTTCTGCTGAGGCGGAACCCCACCTGGCTGTCCGTAAGGACCAGAATAGGGCTGATTAGGATCTTGTCCCATGAGATATACCTCCTACGACTCTGTAAATGAATGCGTGTTTCAAAAAAACAGACCTGCGCGTTAAGCCAGCCTAGATGAGCCAGCTTTCGGAAGCACCAGGTACTCTATTACTTCTGGTACTACACAATAATACGACGAGCGAGGTGATTTGTATAGGATCAATTCCACAGAATCGTCTCCATCGGCAAATTTGCTGAAAAATTGGTTGCAAGCTTATAGTTTTGCCGCCTCTCTTTTCTCTTTCCTGCCATGTTCTCGCTAGAAGTCCGTCATTGCCTTTTAAAGATCCTGGTCCCTGGCCTGGGCAGGTGGATAAGTATCGCCAGATAAGTGATCAGGAGGAATAATCAGATCCTGTTGTTCAGCCACCTCGTCCTCCTCGGATGGCAGCATAGGACGACGCTCCTGGTTGCGCCTGGCCAATCTCTCGTCAAGAGAGAGCGGGCGTATGGGAGTGTTCTGCTCATGTTTCTCTAGAGAGGTATCAACCATACCCTGCCGCTCCAACAAAGCAGCATCAATAACCTGGTCCATGGAATCTACAATAGTAAAATGAATTTGCTGGCGAACCTTGGGAGAAATTTCTCCCAGATCTTTCTTATTTTCCAGCGGGATAATCATATTACTGATGTGCGCATGGTGGGCAGCCAGTACCTTCTCTTTCAAACCACCAATGCCCAGCACACGTCCACGCAGGGTAATCTCACCAGTCATCGCCAGGCTGGCCCGCACTGGCCGACCGGTAATCGCCGAGATCAGAGCTGTGGCGATCGTAATACCAGCCGAAGGTCCATCCTTGGGCAGAGCATTCTCTGGCATATGAATATGCAGGTCCATGTTATCCTGGAAGTTTGGATCAATTTGCAATTCATTGGCACGCGAGCGAATATACGAAAGCGCGGCAATGGCTGATTCGCGCATGACATCACCAAGCTGGCCGGTTACAATCAACTCACCCTTCCCAACCATAGTCGCGACTTCCACTGGCAAAAGAATACCACCCATCTCTGTAACAGCCAGACCGTTCACTACACCAACCTGTTGCTTCTGGGTCACAGGCATATCAGTATAACGTGGCATACCCAGATACTGTTCGAGATTATGCTGCGTCAGGCGAATATGTGTCAGCGGTTTCTCAAGAATACGCCGCGCTGCTTTGCGGCAAATGGTGGCCAGTTGGCGCTCCAGATTGCGTACGCCTGCCTCGCGGGTATAGCTGGTGATAATAACATTCATCACAGCCTGCGGAATTTTCAGTTGATCGCTGTCCAGACCGTGCTCGGCCAATACTTTCGGCAAGATATGGCGCATCCCAATATTGGTTTTCTCTTCCAGCGTATAGCCAGAGAGTTCAATCACGTCCATACGATCCAGCAACGGGCGCGGAATCTGGTATTTCACATTCCCGGTACAGATGAAAAATACCTCAGATAAATCGAAAGGTACTTCCATATAATGGTCGATAAAGGTGCTATTCTGCTCAGAATCAAGCACTTCAAGCAGGGCAGCCGAAGGATCACCGCGATATTCTGATGAAAGCTTATCAATCTCATCGAGGAGAAAGACCGGATTGCGTACGCCAACCGTTTTCATTGATTGGATAATACGTCCGGGGAGCGCGCCAACATAGGTGCGTCTGTGACCACGAATCTCAGCTTCGTCATGCACGCCACCCAGCGAGATCCGCGCGAACTTGCGGCCCAGGGAACGGGCGATCGAACGTCCCAGAGACGTTTTACCCACACCTGGAGGGCCAACCAGGCAGAGAATCTGCCCCTGGCTTTCGCCTCTATGCTGGCCGCCCTGCTCCGCCCGCTTCTGGCGTAGTTCACGAACGGCCAGAAACTCAATAATACGCTCTTTGATTGACTCCAGCCCATAATGATCTTCGTCAAGGATCTCACGTGTCCGGGCAAGATCAAACACATCATCGGTCCGCTCGGTCCAGGGTATCGCCAGCACCCAATCAATATAGGACCGCAAGACGGCGATCTCAGCAGACTGTGGCGGGGTGCGCTCCAGGCGATCGATCTCTTTGCGTACCCTGGTCTCAACATCCGCCGGCAGAGTGAGTTTATTCAGGCGTTCGCGTAATTCATTGGCCTCGCTGGACGTTTCCATGCCCAGTTCTTCCTGAATAGCACGCAATTGCTCACGCAAATAAAACTCTTTCTGCGTACGATCAACCTGAGAACGAACCCGGCTGCGAATAGTCGATTCCAGTTCCAGGATTTCGATCTCATTGCCCATAATCACGCAAATCTTCTCCAGGCGAGCCAGTGGATCCAGCGTCTCCAACAAATCCTGCTGTTGGAGCGCATCTGTCACCAGGTGGGCCGCCAGCATATCAGAAAGACGTGCGGCAGTCTTCAGGGCCACGATAGAATTAATATCTTCCGCCGAGAAACGGCGATTAAGTTGAGCATAGCGCTCAAAAAGATTGGTGGCATGGCGAATCATAGCATCGACTTGGGAGCCCTGTTGCTGTACTTCCTCGGGGATGCTGATACTGACTCGGATGTACGGCTCCAGATCGAGATAGTGCTCAATCTGAACGCGATCCAGACCGTTAAAGAGCACCTGCAAACTTCCATCCTGCTGGCGGTGCATGGTTGAAATTTCCACCAGCGCTCCAGCAGAATAGATATCTTTGGCCTGCGGATCATCAATCTCCGGGTCGCGTTGAGCAGAGACGACCAGCCAGTGCTCAGACTGCATCATTGCTTCCTCCACTGCGCGCACCGACTTCTCGCGTGCAATGGCCAGCGTCATGCGAGTGCGAGGAAACACAACCATGTTTTTTAACGCCACGAGTGGATAGCTTTCACCCGCATCATGCGTATCCTGATATGTTTCTTTGCGCTCTTGTTCGCTCACGATTCCGCCTGCTTCCTAATCTGATAAAAAGGGTCGCCTGTAAAAATGGAAGAGTCTGCGTGGTTACGCAGACTCATCTTCAGAATAGGTGTTTGCCCGCTCACTACGCGTAACCAGCAATGGTTTATGGTGCTGGGCAATCACATCTCCGTTAATCACCACTTTTTTCACATCGGCACGGGATGGGATTTCGTACATCACGTCTAGCAAAACATCTTCGATAATACTGCGCAGGCCACGCGCTCCGGTCTTCTGGAGCAGAGCACTTTCCGCAGCGGCCTCCAACGCCTCGCTGGTAAAGTTTAATTCCACGCGATCAAGTTGTAAAAGTTTCTGGTATTGTTTGATAATCGCGTTTTTGGGTTCGGTCAAAATGCGAATCAGGGCCTGCTTATCCAGCGTATCCAGCGAGACCGTAACAGGAAGTCGTCCCACAAATTCAGGGATCAGGCCATACTTCAGTAGATCATCAGGAATAAGCTGGGACAGGGTTGAGACGGTTTCGGCGGCGGGAGTCTCGGCAGTGCTGGCGGCGGAAGAGGAACGAAAGCCCATCGTTTTGTTACTACCAAGGCGCTGTTCAACAATTTTGTCCAGGCCCTCAAAAGCACCGCCACAGATGAAGAGAATATTGGCAGTATTGATCTGGATAAAATCCTGGTGGGGATGTTTCCGGCCACCCTGGGGTGGAACATTGGCCACAGTGCCCTCAATAATTTTCAGCAGGGCCTGCTGGACACCTTCACCGGAGACATCGCGGGTAATTGACGGGTTATCGGATTTGCGCGCAATCTTGTCGATTTCATCAACGTAGACAATGCCACGCTCCGCGCGGGCGATATCAAAGTCCGCCGTCTGGATCAGGCGTAGCAGAATATTCTCTACGTCTTCACCGACATAGCCAGCCTCGGTCAGAGCGGTTGCATCCGCGATACAGAATGGCACGTCGAGAATTTTGGCGAGGGTCTGGGCCAGCAAAGTTTTACCTGAGCCAGTAGGACCGATCATCAAAATATTGCTCTTGCCAAGCTCTACCTCGTCGATTTGCATACCTACGCCGATGCGCTTGTAGTGATTATAAACCGCCACAGCCAGCGTCTTCTTCGCGCGCTCCTGCCCAATCACATAGTTACTGAGCTGCTCATAGATTTTCTTTGGCGAAGGTATCTTCCCCGCCTGGAGACGTGGCTTAGCTACGGTGGCCTGTTCTTCTTCGATGATTTCTCGACAGAGATCGATACATTCATCGCAGATGTAGACCCCCCCAGGACCAGCGATTAAGCGTTGCACCTGATCCTGACTTTTACCACAGAACGAGCAGCGGTATGTCGCCCGTAAATTCTTTGAATTTGCCACGTCCGTCACCTTTGTTTGTGAGGCGGCAGAAAAACCGCCTCCCACTATACTGAACTCTTTGCACGCCGTCTTTCAAAGTAAGCGGCGCGGTCCGTTTTGACTGCGAACGAGCATATCTACTCAGTGATCTGCTCAGCTTCGACTTCAACTTCAGCGACTGGTGCCTCCGTGCTTAGCTCTTCCGCCAGTTGCGCGGCTTGCTCCGCACCTGCAATCTCTGGTGCCTCTGCTTCGACTGCTTCTTCTACAGCATCATCGGGATCTGGATCAGTGGTCAGCTCAAGCAAACGCGAAATGGCTTTTTCACGTTGCAACGTGCTTGCCAGGCTTCTGATTTGTTCCTGGGTCTGCGGCAGATTCTGTCCCATCTGTGAATACAAACGATACAGCGATTCTATTTCCTCGGGTGAGACACTAATCTTTTCCTTCTTAATGATCTCATCCAGGACCAGTTGCTGTCTGACCCGCTTCTCAGCATCAGGCTCCAGACTCTGCGCGTACTCTTCTTCTGATTTCTTGATTAACAATAAGTACTGGTCCAGCGACATATGTTGCTGCTCCAGAACATGAGACATCTGGTGAACCATCTCATGAGCTTCCTCATGAATAAGCACCGGGTGAAGCGTCATGGTAGACTGGTCAATGACAGCCTGGAGCACCTGTTCGCGCAGTTCGTCGCGAATTTTGCGCTTCTTGTCAGCCAACAACTGATCGCTGACTGCCTTGCGCATATCCTCAATGGTCTGATACTCGTCATTGCTGGCCTGGATCGCAAAGGCGTCGTCAAGTTCGGGCAGATCTTTAAACTCGACCTTGTGCAGGGTCACATCGTAGTTCGCAGCCTTGCCAGCCAGCTTCTCGTTGGCATAATCATCAGGGATGGTTGTGCTAAACGACTTGCTTTCACCAATTTGCATACCAACGATTCGCTCGTCCATACCTTTAAACAGACCATGACGTTCGTCGGTCAACTCAAAAGGATTATCCTTCAAATCCGAAACGGTCTGCTCTTCAGAGACCAGCTTCAGATCCATGGTGACCCGGTCACCAATCTGCGCTGGCCGCTCAACTACTTCCCATTGCGCTTTGCGCCCACGCTGAGACTCCAGCTCTTTTTCAACCTCTTCCGAGGTAACTTCAGCGACTGGACGCTCGAAATGCAGAGAACTATAATCGCCAAGTTCAACCGACGGAAGAATTGGAACCTTGACGCTAAAGTGATACGGCTGACCGATCTCAAAAAGCGGAGCATCCAATTCAGGCTGTGTCAGAGGAACAATATTATGCTCTTTCAGAGCATCGCGATACGTCTCAGTCATGAGATCGTCAAGGGCTTCTTGATAAATATACTCTTTCCCAAGTTTTCGTTCTAAAAGCGAACGAGGGGCTTTACCACGTCGAAAGCCCTGGACATCAACTTTTTGTACCAGTTTGCGATACGCCTTGTCAGAAGCCTTTTCCAGCTCCTCCCAGGAGAAATCTACATTTAATACTGCCTCACTGGTGGGCAGTGTTTCAACCGAGACCTTCACATGTCCTCCAACACAAATGTGATAATTTTGCTCTCTCAGTCAGGGTATCGTAGCGAAGCGCGACCCTGCGCAGCATATTCTCTACTCATTATACCGAATGGCAAGATAGGTGGGAAACACAAAGAGGTGATGCCCCACTTACCATCTAACTGTACAGTCGGGTGGAAGCGAACAGACACCTTCTCGCGTTTCGATATATCACTACCATCTACGGAAGTCGGTTACGCGCTGCTTACCACTAACTACCCTCAGGCAACCCTGGAGCGGGAGACGGGGATCGAACCCGCGACTTTCTCCTTGGCAAGGAGATGCTCTACCACTGAGCCACTCCCGCATGCGAGACTATTTCATTGTCATACCCTGAAACAGTCACTCGTGCGCTCTTTAGACTGGTTTTCTCACCAGCAGAGGAAATGGGCGGTGAGAGACTCGAACTCTCACGACTTTTGGTCAACAGATCCTAAGTCTGCCCTGTCTACCAATTTCAGCAACCGCCCTGATCTCAGGTTGAGAATCGCAACCTATGGGATAAAAACCTCACTTCAGGATGATACATCACGCTACTTATCGCTGTCAAGCCAATTTTTCGCGTAATGACGTTTGGGCTAGGACAACAGAGGGGATGCACGAAACTCTACCGTAAAGGCACAGCTTATCTCTGCCCGAAAGTTCAAACGGCAATTTATGTCTACCAATCCCAGGATCTTAACCAGATCTTAACCAGATCTTAACCTTTCTTACCTCCCGATAGCGAGATACATTTATCATAATCTATATAGTTACTTCGTAAACCGTCACACGAAGTTCCAATATGGGGAGAAGTCGCGCCGCGCCGCCATCCATGTATGTAGATGCATCTATTTACTCTGGAAAGTGCCAGCTAGCCAGAGAACTGTGCAGCATTATGCCAAACAGTTCAGCATTACCAGATGCATTTCAATAGGGACTACTTACATATTTTTGCGCTCCGCAGGCCCTCCCTCTGGTGACATTATTCTGTACAGGCAAGCGACAGAATAAGCAAAACTTTTCTATCCCTGTTGCTCTTTCGGATTAGCTCTTTTTTATCCAGGGAAAAACCATCGGTAAAAACAGGTCTGATCGCTTAAACAGAGGTATAGAGGAGGCCAGCGTTCTCAGAGCTACGAAGTACAGGCTGCTATCAACTTGTTGTATGCATGCATTGAAAGGCTGTTCTCTCTATGAAAAAACCTGGTCTTAAAAATCGTTTGATTGCGGGGACCACAGGGCTGACGCTCATGTTAAGCATGGTAGCTGGCGTTCTCCTGTCCGGTGCCGGCGGGGGCGTTGCATTTGCCGCCACAACAAACTCTCATGTAATGTCTGTGCATCCGCTTTATCAGTATGCAGGAAAAAGCTCTGGCACCTCAGCCGCTACTTTTAGCTGCCAGTCAGCCACAGCACCTGTCATTTGTTATAGTCCCCAGGCCCTTCTCAAAGCTTACGATATCCAGCGTGTTCAGGCCGCAGGCATCACAGGCAAACACACAACAATCGTCATTATTGATGCCTTTGGCGATCCTACCCTGTTGCAGGATCTTCAGGTCGAAGATACGACCTTCGGTCTGCCTGCAGCCAAGGTAAATATCCTTGATCCATTTGGTACCCCTGTTTTTGATCCAACCAACGCTGACGAGGTGAACTGGTCTGGTGAAATCGCGCTTGACGTAGAGTCGTCGCACGCGGTTGCCCCTGATGCCACCATTGACCTGGTCGTCGCATTGTCCGATCAGGATCAGGATCTGCAAAATGCATTGCAGTATGCTGTGGATCACCGCCTCGGCAATGTGATCTCGCAGAGCTATGGCCAGGCCGAGTCTTGCGTGGAACCGGCAATCCTGACTGCTGAACATAAAGCTTTTGCCAAGGCCATCAGTGAAGGCATTACTGTCTTCGCTTCTTCTGGCGATGATGGCGCTGCTCAGGAGAGCTGCGATCAAACCACGTATATCAAGAGCGTTTCTTCTCCCGCCAGCGATCCTCTGGTGACCTCGGTTGGCGCGACCTTCTTGAATGCGACTCAGCCAGATGGCACCTATATCAGTGAAAGCGCCTGGAACGATGATTTCGGTTCTACTGGCGGTGGCTATAGCACTCTGTACAAACGCCCAGCCTATCAGAACGGCTATGTGCACAATGCTGGCCGTGGCGTGCCGGATGTCTCCTATAGCGGCGCTGTTAACGGCGGTCTGTTGATTGCCTGGAGCCAGGGTGATCCCACTCTGGTTGGCGAGATCTTCATCTTCGGTGGCACCAGCGCGGGTTCTCCCCAGTGGGCTGCCATGACTGACCTGGTAGATAGCGTCTTCGGCCCCCAGGGCGATATCAACCCGCTGCTTTACCTGTTTGTTGCTCGCACTGAGTATTCAAAAGTCTTCCATGATGTAACGACTGGAAATAACAGTGTTGTTGAGGCCGATGAGAATGGCAATCCTGTCAGCATCACCGGTTTCAATGCCACAAAGGGCTGGGATGCAACAACTGGTCTGGGTTCAATCGACCTGGGCAATGCTATCCTGGGCACAGGCAAAAGTTGCTGGTCTAAAACGGCTATTACCTACTAGTTTTGGTATATCCAGGGCTGCTTAAGATGAAACTGCCTGCTTGCCTGTAAAAGGCAGTGATTTGCCAGCCAACCATACTTTTGCGCGGAGCCAGTTGTCACACTATTTTGTGAGAACTGGCTCCGATTTTTTATGTCCTATGAGTTTCTCCTTGATAATGCCCCTGGTATGATCCCAGGGCTGTTTGCGTCAGAGTTTGTGCAAATGATAGAATAGAACTATATCGACGGCCACGAGCTTTGCTGGCACCTGATAAGAAGCCAGCAAAGCATTCCAGGATTGTCTGAGCATGCAATATAATCTCACTCCTTCTCAATCTGCCACTGAATTAGTGCGCCCGGAGACCTATATCAATCGCGAGCTAAGCTGGATCGAGTTTAATCGCCGGGTCTTCAACGAAGCGCGCGATCCTCGTCATCCGTTGCTAGAACGGGTGAAATTTCTTGCTATCTTTGACACCAACCTGGATGAGTTCATGATGATTCGCGTGGCTGGATTGAAAGATCTGGCCCTGGCTCATCTGCCAGCTCTCAGTCCTGATGGTCTGACCAGCGAACAACAATTGGAAGCCATACGCAGTGAGCTGACTCAATTGCTCATAGAGATTCAACAGTACTGGCGTGATGAACTCCTACCGGCGCTGGAGGCGGAACACATACATATTCTTTCCTATGAGCAACTGGATACAATTCAACGCATTGCGATGCAAACCTACTTTGAAAACGAGATCTTTCCAGTACTCACTCCTCTGGCCGTTGATCCAGGGCATCCATTTCCCCATATCTCCAATCGCAGCTTAAATCTGGCCGTAATGATCACCGACGCGCTCCATGGGGAACGTCCCGCACGCGTCAAAGTTCCACCGACTCTGCCGCGCCTGGTACCCGTTCCTCTGGAAGGAAACTTGCAGGGTGGACACAGAGCTTTTGTGTGGATTGAACAGGTCATCGCGGCTCATCTGAGTATGCTTTTCCCCGGTTTCGATATCTGGGAATCCTATCCTTTCCGGGTGCTACGCGACGCCGATATAGAATTGCGCGAGGATGATTCCTCCGATTTACTGGAAAGTATTGAGCAGAGCCTGCGTGACAGCCGTTTTGGTTCGGTGGTTGACCTGGCGGTCAATCCTTCAATGCCCCAACGCATTCGCGACCTGCTCCTGGAGAACCTGGAATTAACCCCTGACGCCCTGACGGTCATTGATGGTCCCCTGGGCATGGGAAGCCTGATGGAGTTGCGAAAGATTGACCGACCAGAGTTGAAAGATCCCAGCTTTGTTCCCTATATCGTCCCTCAATTGCGCAAGGGACAGGATATGTTCCAGGCTATTCGTCAGCACGATCAACTCTTGCACCATCCTTATGAGAGTTTCGATACGGTTGTGGATTTTTTACGGGTAGCCGCCCGTGATCCCCAGGTGCTGGCGATCAAACAGACGCTCTATCGCGTTGGCCCCAATTCGCCGATTGTCAATACATTGATGGAAGCGGTAGAAAACAACAAGCAGGTGGCTGTGCTGGTGGAATTAAAGGCGCGCTTTGATGAAGAAAACAACATTGAATGGGCCAGGGCTCTGGAAAGCGCTGGCGTGCATGTAGTCTATGGCTTGATCGGGCTGAAAACCCATGCCAAAATAGCCCTGGTGGTTCGGCGCGAAGCTGATGGACTACGACGCTATGTCCACCTTGGTACGGGCAATTATAACTCCGGGACCGCGCGGGTCTATGAAGATCTGGGCCTGCTGACCGCGCGGCCAGAACTGTGTGCGGACGCCTCCGCGCTGTTCAATCTGCTCACTGGCTATTCGCGCCAGAGTTTATATCGCAAGCTGCTGGTGGCCCCTATGGGCGTACGCACTGGCATCATTGAACGTATCGAACGTGAAATAGCCATCCAGCGGAAATCTGGCAATGGCCAGATAATTTTCAAATTAAATGCCCTGGCCGATCCACAGGTCATTGCGGCGCTCTACCTGGCCTCGCAGGCTGGTGTCCAGATCGAACTGATTATACGTGGCATTTGTTGTCTGCGACCTGGTGTGCCAGGACTGAGCGAAACGATTCGTGTCCGTAGCATTGTGGGACGTTTTCTGGAACACAGTCGCGTCTATTACTTTTACAATGGCGGAAGTGAAGAGATTTTTCTGGGCAGTGCGGATATGATGCAGCGCAATCTGGATGGGCGCGTTGAAACGCTCTTTCCCATCGATGATCCTGTCTGGCGCCTGGCTCTGCGCGACAATCTTCTGAAACGTATGCTGGCAGATACAGTCAACGCCCGTGAACTGCACGCAACCGGCAAATATACGCGTATTCTGCCCGATCCAGGAGAACCACCCTTCGACTGCCAGAGCTGGTTCCTTGCACACCCCTTGCTTGTTCCAGAACAAAACGAGCTGGTGCCCGCGATCAGCGCAATTCCCTCCGGGGCCTGATGCTTCAGACAAAAGCAGACATCCCGAGTCGGGATGTCTGGCAGGTTTTCTCTGCTATCCGATGGTTGGAACCACAAAATCGACTATCTTCTCTTTAGTAGCTAATAAACATCACTCCAGAACCAGGTTTGAACTGGACATCCACCACCTGTGTGGGATGCGCACCCCAGTCCATATTGCTGGCAACTACATGCTTATTGGCCAGAACGCGTTCCACAACGGCAACGTGTCCCAGACCATAAGCCCCCTGAACCCAGGGTTGAAGAACGATAATGGCTCCCGGAGACGGCTGGCTGGAAACATGCCAGGAGAACTGAGCGGCCCGCGCAGTCCACTGCATGGCATTTGATTGCGTCGTCCAGGGCACATAAATGCCGTGGAGCTGATAATAACGTTGATCGGCCCACCAGGTGCACTGAGCATAGGGAAAAGGGTTGCGCGTCCCTTTAGCCGGACCGTGGGTGACCGCTTTTCCAGGAATACAGACCGTCTCATTGACATAGATAAGACTGGGATTGGAAATGTGGTTATAGGTTGCCAGCGTCTGGGAACTTGTCCCATAGCGGGAGGCGATCTTTGAAAGCGTATCACCACTTTTTACCACATATGCCTGATCTCCACTGGCACAATGAGACTGTGCAAAAGCTCCCAGGATACTTGAGCCTAACCCGCTGCCAAAAAACAACGTCGCCAGCACCAGCAACACACAGACATGGCCAAGCACAAGGCTGGCCAGGCGGTGCTGTTGCAAATAACGCCAGATGCGTTGGAATGTTTGCATTCGTACGTAAACCTTTCTTTTATCATGGTCTTCTCGCTAAAGAAGGGCGCCTTACCTGCAAACATATAAATCTATCCAACGGTTGGTATTTGCGTATCAGTGTGTATCATCTCCTTGACAGGGAGGGCAAATAGGAGAAATGGGCTAGTCTTCAGATAATGCTGATGAGGTTTCTCTGGATGGCAGTCCTGCGGTTATAAAATTTTAGCTAAGAGGGTCAAAACGATATTTTGGGTATTGACTTTATCCCCACCAGTATGATATTATGCCGCCTGTAGATACGATCTACGCAAGCCAAGGTAGCTCAGTTGGTAGAGCATAGCACTGAAAATGCTGGTGTCAGGAGTTCAATTCTCCTCCTTGGCACCCATTGTATCCATTAAAAACGCCCCAGGTAGCTGAGAGCTATTCTGAGGCATTTTTATTGTAACCGCTTTATATCTCATCTTCTTTCTGGTAGAGCTATAGTTGTCCTGGTAGTGATCCCATCATACAGGATAAACCGGGTACGTGTGGTTCCATCGGGCAGACGTATGGTCCGTTCTACTGAGCAAGCTGTAGAGCGCCCGGCGTAAGTCTCTTCAACAGTCCCCGGAGGGAAGCCCACGAAATAGCTGTTATCCGTGTAGCCGAACGTACACCCAATACTGGTAAAATACTGTTCAGCCAGCGCATAATACCCGTCTTCGACCTCGATACAGGCTTATTGTATAAGTAGGCTTTTTATTGGCTGATCCCGCATGTATACCCTCATTTCTTCTATCTACTACATCAGGTCGATAGTTCATCAAAATGCAACACTATTAAACCTTCCTGTATATGTGGTATCCTTCTGAATAATACTGAGATAAGGCTTAGAATAACTTAATGGTGCGCTAAGAGCGTCTAGCAGTCTGTTAAGTTTGAGGGGTGTGGGCTATGGCGTTAAGTAAAAACGAGTTTGGTGAGCTTGTACGAGCATATAGAAAACAACGCAGGAGGACTCAGGAAGAACTGGCCGAACATTGGGGACATTCGAGCATCTATATCTCTCAAATCGAAATCAGAGTATCGGAGCAAGCGACAAATCTTGTGGTTAGAGAAGACATACCATCAGCTTCGCCTCTTGCCCATAGGAGGAGATAAACGCTTGAAGACGCTGAGAGAAGCCCTGGATCAGTCCAGGCGACAGCAAGCAACATGGTAGTATCCAAAATGTTACAGGAGAGTCCAGATTTCATTCCGATGGCTTTTTCTCTGTTGTTGGAGATCCTGTCGGAGGGATTGAAGATCTTGACGCAAATGCATTGACTCCCTTTGAAGGTTCACAAAAGATGCCCTGCGTTCCTCGTCAGTCATCAGATATTGACGGAGACTCCTCCAACTCTGGAACATCTCTTGCACAAACAAGGAACGCTGATGAAGTTCATCCATGCGTTGCTACAAGAGTTCTTGCCGTTGTTGTGCTGGTTCCTGGGAATAAGGATCCTGCATATATGTTTTCCAGCCTCTTTATTTGTAACTAAACCACGAGGAACCTTACGGTTCATTCCTGTTAGTATTCCGTCGCGTTTATCTACTGCGTTGTTGAGGCAAGAAAGGGAGACAAATTGACCATCTGGTATCATTTAAACATCCATTTTCTCTTAAAATAAGTACTGTTCATCATCCATTTCCCTTTAGAACACGTACTGTTTGCCATAGTAAGTGCTAAGGTAGGTACTCTGTTTATGTGGTATGTTTGAGATCAGAAACAGACGAAAGGACAGACCCAATGAGCGGAAATCAACGGTCTCTTTTTCCTTTCTGGAAAAAAGACGCTCCCATGAAAAAAGAACGAACCTTTGCTCTTACAATCTGGTTGGCCAGCATTGCCTTTTGTGTGGTAGTCATCTATTTACATACAGTGGCACACCTCAACATCTTTCTCTGGCTGGCTTATGCAGGCTTTGCCGGTTTCTTTCTGGCCGGGTGGAGACTGCAAATCATTGCGTCGTTAGCAGCAAAGCAAGGAGACGAAAACCCATAAATGTATATGCTCATTTATAGTTCTTTCTGACAGTAAAACACCTTCACCCGTGCCTGAATCACTGGTTGCTTCCTAGAGCTTTTGGGAGACTTCTATAGTGAGATTGATGGGAGAGTCCTGATCCCACAAATGAAGCATTTTCCTTATTATCGAGCAAAAGCTCCTGATAGAAAGAAGAGAGAACGTGATGTCAACAATAGGAAAAGCCGGTGTGTCGCTTGCCCTGAGCGCTGTTATAAGCCTGTCTCTAGGTACCTCCTTTACTTTCGCCCAGAGCGTAACTGGCAATCATGCAAACATCACACAAGCAACCATCAGTCACCTGCACCATAAACACAGACATACTCGAAGAAATGGCGACGACAGGTTTAATAGCAGCGATAATGGCGGAAATGGTGGTGATAATGGCGGATTCAACGGTGACGATAATGGTGGTGATGGTGGCTTCAATGGTGGCGACAATGGCGGAGATAATGGTGGTGATAATGGCGGATTTAACGGCGGCGACAATGGCGGAAATGGTGATGGTGGCTTCAATGGTGGCGACAATGGTGGATTTAACGGCGGAGATAATGGTGGTGATAGTGGCTTCAATGGTGGCGACAATGGCGATGGCGGCTTCAATGGCGATAACGCTGGAAATGATAGTAAGCACGCATAATATTTTGGCTCTGGTTGATAGGAGAGATCGACTCTGGCTGGAATAAAAAGAAAAGACTATCCTTGCGGTAGAAGGTTATGACACTGCAAGGGCAGTCTTTTCTTGATGCTGCCCTGTTTAGCGCATATATGCATCCAGCACCTCGGTCACCTCATCGACAACAAAAGGCTTGGGCATAACCATATCCACATCGAGATCGTATGTCTCTTCAACCTTATCCATGGCCGACATCAGCACGATAATATGATGCTGGCGTAACTCCAGGTGGCCTGCCAGAACGGAGCAAACCTCTTTGCCACTGAAAACAGGCATCATCATATCCAGAAAAACCAGGTAGCTTTCCGCATGGTTCAGAATATGTAGCGCTTCCTGACCATTGCTCGCCAGTTCTGGCTGATAGCCCTCACATTCCAGAATATCTACCATCATATCGCGAATCACCGGATCATCATCAACGACTAATACTCTCCGGGGTCGAATCGGCAGATTCTTCGTCTTCCGTCTCTGGTTCATCCTGTTCTCTCATTTCAACTGGTTGGGGTCCACGCAACAGGTAAAAACTAAAAATTGAGCCTTTGCCAGGATAACTGCGCTCAAGCCAGAGGCGACCACCCATAGCCTCGATGAAACGACGGCAAATAAACAACCCCAGCCCGGTCCCTCGAATTGGTGTTGTCAACGAGCGTGGAGCACGCACAAATTTTTCAAAGACCTTTTCCATATCTTCTGGCACAATCCCCTCACCCTCGTCACAGACGCTCACCAGCACTACTTCTGGATCTTCTCCACCAGCCAGGATAGTATAATCTACCTGGTTTTCTGGCAACCAGGAAAGGGGTATGGGACGGGCAGTAATTTCAACACGTCCACGCGGGGGAGAGTATTTAACCGCGTTATCCAGCAGGTTGGTAATGACCTGGCGCAACCGCAAAGGATCGCTACTGACCCAGATATCGGGAGCTACCCTGACGGTAATTTGTTGCTCAATATTGAGTAACATCGTGGTCGCGGTCTCAATAGCCGCCAGGAGTTGCGAGGGTACCAATTGCAGATCAAGTTTTTTATCCAGCGCCCCCGTCCGCGCAGCCTGGGTCATGTTCTCCACCAGGTCTGTGAGTTGCTGGGTTGAACCAACGATTTTTGTCGCGTATTTTAAAACCTGTTGCGGCGTGGTACGCCCGTTTTCACCCTGCCTCTTTAAGAGTGACGAATAGCCGCTGATCGCGCTCAAGGGAGTACGTAATTCATGCGAAGCAGTGACAATAAATTCGTCTTTCACCACATCCAGGCGCTGCAATTCTGCATTGGCCTCCTGAATCTGGGCAAACAACTGGGCGTTACGAATCGCGCCTGCCGCCTGGGCCGAAATGGCCATCAGAATGCCAATCTCCTCTGGTCCAAAAGTCCGATTATGTTGAGGCGTATGGATAGCAACGATACCCACCAGATCTGTGGTTTGATAGCGCACCGGCACAACCAGCAATCTCTGTGTATGGGTCTCACGCAGAAAAATCGCTCCGCTTTCCCCGCTGGTTTGCGCCAGAG
>Ga0265338_10003303_pt1 | contig 22863 bp, 24 predicted proteins | sample 42126metaG_FD_193579 | JGI IMG/M metagenome (GOLD analysis project Ga0265338, IMG submission 193579) | Rhizosphere microbial communities from Carex aquatilis grown in University of Washington, Seatle, WA, United States - 4-21-26 metaG | ecosystem: Host-associated > Plants > Roots > Rhizosphere... | reverse complement strand
TGTAGTTGGCGGCGAGGATAGAGAGATCAGCACCATTGACCACGCCATCGATGTTGATGTCACCGACAGGGTTGGCAGCATGAGAGCGAAAGACGATGAAGATGCCGATGGCGGCGAGGAGGGCGATCGTGCCCAACAGCGCTAGTTGTTGATACTGATTATAGCTTTTGAGCCTATGTAATTTGTGGCGAGATTTTGACATGCTTAGCTAAATTATAGTCATAAACCGTGTTGATTACCATAAGAGCTTTGACAAATCTTTCACGAGTTCAGATCTTTGACACCCAAGCGCCGCCGGTTTTAATATAAAATGCCCATTGTCTGAGATTGGCTCTGACGTTAAATATATCGGTTGTTTCCATACACAACTCGCTTATGCCATCAGCATATCGAATGCTGTCGCAATAGGCAACTTCAGGCAGCTTTGGCCGATCGTGCTGGCAACGTCAAGACTACTCGCGTGCCTTGTGGCTCCGACGCTTCGATCATGATGTTGCCGAGCAAATACGACATGATGAGCTTATCGAGATAGAGACTCATGCCGGTGCCGGCGTGATCAAGCACCTCGGTCCCACCAACTTTCGAGAAAGCCTGGAAGAGCACAAACTTCTTATCGTCTGGTATGCCGGAGCCGTGATCGGTGATAGTGATGGTAAGTTTATTGCCGGCCTGGCTGGCCACTACCTCGATGTGGCCGTCGGTCGGGCTGTACTCGATGGCATTATCAAGCACCGTACGCATCACAAATGTAAGGAGGTCAGGATTGCGTACCAGCAGCGGCATGTCTTGGGCGATATTAATTCTAATACCCTTGGATCGGACCTTCTCGTCGAGCGCCTGTGTCAGCGATGCGATTCTACTAAGTTGAGTCGGTGTCAGCGGCTCAGACGCAGTCACGCCTTTGAGTTGGCGAGCGATGGCGCATTTCTCAACCACATCGTGCAACTGAGTTTGACCGCGGCGGACCAACTTGCTGACTTTGAGCTGTCCAATCTTGGCTAAGTCGCTGTCGAGACTACTCAAACCTCGACTGAGCTCCAAGGCAGTCTCGTCGATGAGCTGATCCCGTCTATGATTGAAGGTGACTTCGCCTTGCAAGACACGCTCAGTCTCAACCACGTCGTGACGGTGCAACTCGAGCCGACGCAACACCAAATACAATCCCACCACCAAGGAGCTGAAGACTACTGCTTGGATGATCAAGTTGACCTGATTGATGTTGAAGTCACTGTCGTGCTGTACCAAGAAGTCAAACACAATCACCACAACACCCACCAATACAACCGGTAGCACCAGTAGCGGTTGCCGCCAAAACTGTCGCGGCGACACCGGTGACGGTGTCGAATCGAGGCGGACGATGTTGTTTGCCGTCGTTGCTTGGCCGATCAAGGTCTCAACTTCGGCATTGAGACCCTTGAGATCATGATTGAGATCATTTAGTACGGATGGCGCGATACCTTCGACCGTACTCATCTCCATGGCGCCGGAGATGATCGAAAGCGGTGTGCGTAGATAGTGCGACATCAGATCTACCAGCATCTTCTTGAGCTGCCCACTCTGACGCTCTCGGGTCACGAGATTCTGCAAAGTCCGAACTTCGCTGACCTCACGCCGGAATTGCAACAACAAGAGCAACAAATCGATGGCCAGGATGAGGAAGAGAAAGTACGGTAGACTGTTCTTGATGACCGGCGGCAATTGCTGGACGATTTTCTGGCCGCCCTGCAACACACTACCGGCGACATTTGATATCTGCTGGAGAACAGATGGTGATGATGAGGAATTTGTAGCTGACGGTGCCGTGCTAGCGGCTACAGATCCTATCGTGATGTGAAATTCTTCGGTCACGGATTGGCCATCCTGGTCGGTAACCACGATCTTGATGTCAGTACCGGGGAATTGGCTCGGGTTCCAGAACCATTGCACGGTACCATCCTCAGCTGGCGGCAGACTGATAGCCAGCGTGCCGTTGATATAAAAATCGACTTGCTTGAAGGTAGTCCCTTGCCCGTTGAGCGGAGTCACGACGATGTTGTAGCCGGCTTGAGGAATGACTTGACCGTCATGGAGGTTGATGTCGACTTGCAGCCCTGAGCTAGGTAAGGTAGTCTGCGTGGTTTGGCTACAGACTTGATAACCACAACTGCCATAGGGACCGGATCCATAGTTGGAAGATGCTTGGACGGTATTCCCCACGATCAGCAAACAGAAAGTTGCCAGACAGAGGACCAGTTGCGTCCAAGCCAATGAATGTCTGGTGCGACTTGCACCGCGCCAAGCAGATTTGCGGCTCATTCTACTACACCTTCTTTGTACTGATTGTAGCAAATTATGCCGAGGATTTGAAACCGGTCATGGTTGTCGAGTCGACCAATGTCAGGATTTCTTGTCGCGGAGGGACTTCAGGCACACTTGATTGTAATGCTCGCTGAAATTGCTGGAACGCCACCAGCTCAGACAAGACCTGCTGGTCTTCGTCGCTTTCGAAAAACGCCGTATGGATGAAGGTCTTGCCATCTTCGCTCAGACAACTGAAGTAGCCCAAACCGGGACGATTGAGCTTGCGTAGTTCAGCCATGACTAGCTGGATATTGCGCTTGTTTTGTTCGACGTAAGCAGAGGTAATGGTGTATGTCACCTGGATTATTTTCATACCCTGATTCTAGCATAGATTCATGAGTGTTGACTTGATGATCGCGTCGAATCGCCAGCACAAAGACGATAAACGCCGCCGTCGCGGTTAGTAATGTCACGAAGCCTATCAGATCCTTCGTGCAAGGCTAGCTGGTCGCCTAGCTCAGCAAGACGCCGCCGTCGACGACGATTTGACTACCAGTCATATACGACGACATGTCAGAGGCCAAGAAGAGCGCGACTTTGCCGATGTCGTCAGGCTCACCCATGCGCTGCATCGGGATCTTGGCCATGAAGGCTTCCAGCATCTTGGGGTCGACGGGCGCGACACCTGTAGCTGGCATCGTGCCGGGAGTTTTGATGCCACCGGGAGCAATAGCATTGACCCAGATGTGGTCTTTGGCCAGCTCGAGAGCGGAATTCTTAGTGAAGCCCCAGACGCCATGTTTGGAGGCATCATAGTGAGCCAAGCCAATCATCGAAGGATGAAGTGCGTCGACCGAGGTAACGTTGATGATTCGCCCACCTTTGCCAGCTGTCTTCATATGATCCGAGGCGTATCGCGTGGTCAAGAACACGCTGCGCAGATTGACATGCATGACGCGTTCGAAATCCTCGGCGCTCATGGCGGCAATCGGCTCATTTGGGTAAATGCCAGCATTATTGACCAGGATATCGAGAGCGCCAAATTTCTTGATGCAGGTTTCTATCAGCGCCTTGACATCATCTTCGCTTGAGACGTCGGTTTTGATGGCTTCCACCTTGTAGTCCTTAGACTGGAGTTCTTGGGCGGTGCGTTCGGCTTCCGCCTCATCCATGTCGGCAATCAAGACGGTGGCACCAGCCTCCGCTAGCCGGTTGGTGATGCCGTAGCCAATTCCCTTCGCGCCGCCCGTGACGATTGCAACTTTGTCGCTTAAATCTATGAGTTTCTTGATCGGTTCCATTAGTACCCTCTTTCTAAGTTAGTGCTTGTCTTCAAGTGTTCTCGCGTTCGACAGCGATAGTGCATTCGGTGACGAGCGCCGCAATTGCTCCGATCGCTGCCAACGGTGGTGCCAATACCGTACCAACCACACCGACCGTCAGTGGAAATTCCACGATCGACTTTCCGTCCTTGGTCTTGATGGTGATACGACGAATGTTGCCCTCATTGATGAGCTGTATGACCTTCTTGAGCAGGTCAGCGCCGTCGACCTTGAATTCTTCTTGTCGATCTGTCGTCATAATGTCTCCAAACTTTTTTATCTAGACTTTGAGCAACATCAACACGCGATGCATGACCAAGGCCGGCCAGACAGCAGCTTTCAGTAGCGCCAGCACGAAGCCCCAGAAGCCAGCCGAATGCTGAACGAAATACACAGCTGCGCCAAGGAATGTCAGGAAATATGTCCCGCCAAATGGTCCGCTTTTGTTGATGACTTTTATTGATTTTGACATGTATTACCTCTGGTGCAATTAAAGCACATTATTGCTTAATTTCCTATTGTGTCAATCGTCATTTACACAATCTTGTGATGCAAGATAAAGAGGATCTGGTGATAATGATGGGTATAGAGCCAGATGTTGAAGATCAGCAGTGCCGGGAAGACCACCCACGTCTCGATACCTTTGCCGGCGGTGATGCGCCACTCACGGATTGGCGGGATGCCGAATTTGAAAGGGATTGGCAGCAGCCACGGCACTCCTTCCTTCGTAAAGGTATCCATCACCAGATGCGAAGCCATGCCGATCATGAAGGCCCACCACACGATCGCGAGATTGACATGTGGCATCAAGGGATGCAAGAAGATCAGCAAGAAGTGCGCCAGCACGCCAAACAGTGCCAGGCCAAGCAGCGAATGTGTCAGGAAGCGGTGCCCACCGAGCATCTTGTCGAAAATGCGGCCGAGATACTTGCCGACTGGCAGGTTGCGCCAGAGTGGCGCCGTCGGTTGATCGATGTCGGGCGTGATGCCGCCGACAAGGTTGGCCAGGACCGCAATGATGGCGGTCGAGAGCGTGATGGTCGGCAGCGTGACGGCCAAGGCCACCACACCAAGTGCGGTGATAGCGGCGAGGTCGTGCGTACGGGCAGTCATGTTTCTCGAAGTGTTACTTGCGTAATTATGACTTCTTATAGTCCGTGAAATAATAGATTATGGCCACAAACGGATGCAGGATCAACATGCCGACGACCCATAATACTTTCGATGTCTGCGAGATATTCTTGTGGGTAATCACATTTATAAACATGGCGATCTCAAATGCTAGGATTACCAGCAGTCCGACCACGAAAATAAGTCCGCCAGCAGCACCAAAGCCGAGAAACGCAAGTTTACTTGTCATGAGAACATTATATCACCAAAATTAGTTGACGCTGGTGCCGTCTTGACTGGATGGTGCTGTTGACCCGCTACCAGTACCGGTACCAGATCCGCCACCTCCACCGAAGGTTGGATTGATCAGAATTCGGGCTGCTTGAGAGGTATCGGCGGTGCTCTTCATGAGTAGGACCGTGTCGCCAGTTTGGATATCTGAGACTGAAGCCGATTGGCCAGCATTGGTGATTTGGGTGCTGCTCGTAATCGCCAATGTGACCGTGGCGCCACCATTGCTACTGACCGAGATGCTGGTCGGACTGATGGCCGTCACCTGACCAATTGTCGGTCGCTGACCGCCGTAGCGTCGGCCGCCAGCACCGCTCGTCCCACTACCATTCTGAGTAGCGTTTGGCCCGGCAGCGCCAGCAGCAACCGTATTGGTAGGTTGACTACTATGAAACTTGGTCCCGCCATAGAAACTCAAGCCACACAGTACAATCACCGCCAACACCATCAAGGGCCAGGCCGAAGCTAAGCGCGATGTTTTGCTGCCAGAATGGTTGGATGATGAAGTAAATGCCATTACCTACTACCCTAGCAAGCCAAACTTGGATTGAGCTGAGAATTCAAAAGCCGCAGCACGATTACTACCCTCTGTACTTCTTGCCAGATTCAATTCGCGTCACGTCGCAAGAACATTAACCAAGCCACCACACCAGATACAACCAGATAACTAGTGAAGATCAGGGCTCCTCGCACCGGAGTAATACTGCTATTGAAGTTCGAACCTTGGCCGATAACAGTAGAGAGCGCGCTAAACGGCAAGTAGACGACATTTTTCTTCAGCAACAAGCCGAGTAGGCCCTCTACGGTCGAAGGCGCGATAAACAGCACCACGATAGCGCCGACTTGACTCCGGATCAGCGTGGCGATGATCAGTCCCGCCATCGCGTAACCCCAGCAATAGAACAAACTACGCCAGAGTAGATTACGATAATGCAGCGTTTGCGGCACGAGGGTGAGATGGTGTGCATGGATGCCGAGGCCGGATAGTACTGGTGAGAGCACCGCCAGACAAAGCGCGAAGACGATGGCGAAACCACTTATGACCAAAAACTTGGCAAGTAAGACCTTGCTCCGACTGTTGGATGAAGTCAGGGTATACATAATGGTGTTATAGCGATATTCGTGCGTGACCAGCAGAACTCCGACCAGTGAGGCGAAGACCGAGACAGCAGCAATTGCGCTGGTGATATCGGCGGCCAAGGTGGTCGGGTCGTGCAAGGCCGCCTTGTCGATCTTCCAGCCGGACACATAGAAGCCGAAGAAAATGGCTATCAACAGCACAAAGGCCAAGATGAAATACGTCGATCGCACGGTCCAAAGCTTGCGAAACTCTGCTTTGAGCGATGAAATCATGATTTAGCTCGCTTTCGTTTCTGTATCAGCTTCTGCTCTTGACCCTGAAACTCTTCCGCTCCTTCGGTCAAATCCAAGAATATATCTTCGAGTGAAGCGTTACGGTTGGCGAGCTCGAAGATCGGCAACCCGGCGGCAAAAGCTAATCTACCTATCTCATCTGTCTTGGCAGCAGATACTTCAAGGCCGTCGTCAATCGATTTCACCGGCAGTGATCTTTGCTCAAGTATTTGCTGTAGTTTGGCGATGCCGGGGGTACGCACAAATACGCTCGAGTGGGTGTTACTGGAGACGAGTTTGTGTATCGATGTACTGGCGATGAGCTTGCCCTTGCCGATGACGATGACATTGTCAGCCATCTGCGACATCTCACTGAGCAAGTGGCTCGACACAAACACGGCGTTGCCCTTGTCGGCATAATCTTTGATGAATTTACGCAGCCAGACGATACCTTCCGGGTCCAAGCCATTGGCAGGCTCGTCGAGCAAGAGATATTTCGGTTTCGCCAATATCGCGGCCGCGATCCCGAGACGTTGACTCATACCGAGACTAAACTTGCCGGGTTTCTTCTTCGCCACATCTTTGAGTCCGACGATATCGAGGACTTCATCGACTCGTTTGAGCGACACATTTCCCTCGGTGGCGAGTATCTTCAAGTGATTTATTGGTGTGCGCGTCGGGTGGAAAGCTTTGGCTTCGAGCAGTATCCCCACCACCTTCGAGGGTTGCTGGTACTCGTGTAACATTTTGCCGTCGAAACTTGTCTGACCGGCGCCGTTATCCAAGCCCAACATGAGCCGCATGGTAGTAGACTTACCGGCGCCATTAGGACCCAGGAAGCCGGTGACCTTGCCAGACTCTACTACGAACGAGACGTCATTGACCGCCAACTTCTTGCGATACTTCTTGCTCAGATGAGAGGCTTCTATCATGCCTACATTATACTCGTTTTGTCTTATCTAGGGTAAGCATAAAATAGAGTTAGTCAAACCAAAATTATGGGCGTAGTGTGCCGGCGAAGATCTGCCAAGCAAGCAAGGACTTCGCCACCAAACTCAAGATGATGTAGGCTCGCTCGCCATAGAGATAATCCTGCCAGCGACCGACTTTCTTGTATTGCAAGAGCATGTTGATCGCAAAACAGTCAAAGAAGACGAAGATCGAAATGAAGATCCAATACACGAAGGTAGGCGCGGCGCTGCCGTTATGTGCGCCAGCCCACAGATACAGCGCCACCACGATCCATGGTACAATACCCGCCAGACTACCTACCCCATAGCTCAACCAGTTTGTCTTGGTAGTGGTTTGATTATGCACTTCCATGATCAGGCCGCATAGGTTCATGACCGCAATCAGCGCAAAGATAGCAATCAGTGTACCGAGATCATAGATGCCGACCAGCAGGCCAATCGCGACAATCATGATCGATGCCGACAGGCTGTATTCGATCCAACGAGCTCGATTGATACCCCGCTGCAGATCTTGATTGTATTTCTTGTTGTAAATAGTAGCAATAATCAGATGCGTGACAGCTGACAGCAGGAAGAAAAACACGATCAGATCAGCCAGAGATATGGTGGCGAGTTGTTTGGTTGCTGGTGTCAACGACTGGGTGGCCCTGTCGAAATGCAGATAGGTGTAGTTGATCGGCAAGCGAAAATTGCGGCTCAGCGCAAGCACTGCGAAGGCTTGAGCGAAGTGCAGCCCGGCGGCAATGAAGTTGAGGCGGCGCAGGTTGTGAAGTTTGGTCTGCATCAGAGAGTCTTACCTATATTGAATATATTAATGCTCAGCTGGAAATCCAGGCAAAAAGATGTCCGACCACAGCCAGCACGATGAAGGCAACGCCCCAGCGCACTGGGTGGGTAGCAAAGACGGGACGGGCAACGAGTATGCCGAGTCCGAGACCGCCTATGAAGTGCACACTCGCCAGATAGGCTGGATGTTTTTTGAAGTATTTCATGGCCTCATTATCGCATAGGTTAAGCATAAGTGCTATGGCTGTGCAGTTAAGATGTGATATAGTGATAACTTATTAGAGGGTAAATGTATGAATCTTCATAGATTGAGTACCACCAAAACACGTATTATTCATATTTCACGATGGCTGTCATATCCGCTAGCGATCTTACTGGTCAGCCAAATTGGTACTCAAGCCTTCGCCGCCAGCAAATCTACAACGTCCAAGCCAAGCAGCTGCCAGGCCGGCATCACGGTGAATTCACAGGGGGCGCCCCAGTTTGCGCGATGTTCAACATCGGTCGTCTTGGGCATCACCGAACCACCTTCGCCGGCAGATACCAGCGATGGACTGCCGGGTGCTGGCACGGCCAGCTTGCAGAACTTTGCCGTTGAAGCCGGTCGCCCGGCGGCAGTGGCTGCGGATTACCAACAATGGGGCGGCAGTCCTGGCTTCATCGCCGCCCAGGCTCGAGCCGATGCGGAGGCTGGCGCAGTTGAAGAGATCAGTTGGGAGCCGTTTGACTACACTGGTGGCCTGACCCAGCCTGCCTATACGGATCGATCCATCGCCAGCGGAGCATACGACAGTTATCTGAAGTCCTGGGCGGCAGGTGCGAAAGCCTACAAGAAGCCATTGTTTGTGAGATTTGCAGCCGAGATGAACGGTAACTGGGACTCGTGGGATGTCGGCGTGAATGGCAACACGGCCGCTGATTATGTGGCCATGTGGCGCCATGTATACGCAGTGGTGACGGGAGCTGGCGCCAAGAACATCACCTGGTTATGGAGTCCAAACGTCAGCTACGCCGGCTCACCATCGCTCGCCAGCGTCTATCCTGGCAGCGCCTACGTCGGCGTAGTGGCGCTCGATGGCTACAACTGGGGTTCCGCCTATTCGTACACCAGCTGGCAATCATTTGGCCAGATATTCAACCCTGACTTGGCTTCTTTGGCGAAGGTTGCACCAGGGAAGCCGATTTGGATCGCCGAAACTGCTTCTACCGAACAGGGCGGATCGAAGGCGGCCTGGATAGCGGATGCTTTCAAGCAGGTCGACAGCAATCCAAACATCGTCGGACTGGCGTGGTTCGACTTCAATCAACCGCCTACCTACTGGCCTATTAATTCTTCGGCCGCGTCGCTTCAGGCCTTCGATGGGGCGGTCAAATAGCGGGTGTGTTCTGGAGCGATTTCCACAGATGCCACGAGGCTACCGTGCGGTAAGGTCGCCACTGATCCGCGGTCTGCTCGAGCGTTTGTTTGTCGGGCAAGCTGTGCCAGTCATATAGTCGCATCATCGCCCGCTGTAAGCCGACGTCGTCCGGAGCGAAGACATCCAGTCGTGTGAGCGTAAACATCATAAACATTTGAGCCGTCCAGACGCCGATGCCTTTGATCGCGGTCAGGTCTCGGATGGCTTCGTCGTCGCTCAGCTTGCCCAGATGATTATAGACCTCGGCATTGTCGACGAAATGATGAGCTAGGTCACGAATGTATCCCTCCTTTTGGCGAGACAAGCCAATGGCGCGAAACTGTTCCTCGCTAAGTTTATAGACTTTATACGGGTCCAAATCGGTAACGTTTTCTAGCCGCCCAAAGATAGCGGTTGCGGCTGCTACAGAGATCTGCTGACCGACGATCGAGCGACAAAGCGAATAGAAATAATCAGTCCGCGGTGTATGAATCACCGGACCTTGATGTTTGATCAGCTTGCCTAGTTTGGGATCGAGCTTGATCAGTTTCGCTTCTGCTTGCTCAATTTGCTGCTCAATATTCATAATCTATCCTTGGCTGATGCAAGGGTCTCAAACCCTAGAGCTCTTTCTGAAGGCTCTTCGGTATTGGCCTACAGCCGCATTGCTTTTGGTGCTCTTTGTGCCATTTCAGGCGCTCAGCTTGCGTAGCGTTCTTCGATAATTTGTTCTGCTCGTGCCACAATTTGTTCATATCCTTATTATACGCTTACCTGGCCTTTCGGCATTTGTACAGATGGTTATTCGGTCTATAATACAATTATGATTAATAAATACCCATATTGGATTTATGTTGTTGGTGTTTTTGTAGCTTGGGGTATAGTATGGTTGTTTGCGTGGAGACTGATCAGTGCTCACAGATTCCATAATGTGCTTATATTTGGTAGTGGTTTCTTACTTGGGGTTCTAGGCGCGAGCCTTGCGCGCAAAGTCTATAAGTAGTCAATATGGTGAGAAATACAATTCTCGTGTTTTACGTTGTACTGATGGTAACTATTGTTGTTGCAGTGGATTTCCTCTTTTTCAGACACCGGTTCCATGATCGGCTAATAGCGAATATAGCGATTGTGTTAGCTTTTGCAGTCTTCTATTTAATATTTCTGAGACGTAAATAAAAAAATTGATACTGCTTATGGCTGAAAGCGGTAGTCCAAATAAGAACCTCGATTATTGGGTATGCTGTGTCCCAACCTAAATGGCCTTTAGAATGCGTGGGCTATTAATAATTACTAGAGGGCGTAGTGCTGGCACGGATGTAGGTGCAGAATGAGCTGGAGTGCTTGATGTGGTCGGTGTCAAAAAACGCCGTGTGAATAAATGTTTTGCCGTCTGAGCTCAGGCAAGAATTATAATTGAGCCAGCATTATTGAGTTTGCGTAAGTCCGCCATCACGCTCATGTTGTTGCTTTGGTTGTATAGATATCTTGGATTATTTTCATATTACTCCATTTTCAACCCATGTGCTCACTAATACGCAGAAGCTCGTTATATTTAGCTACTCGTTCGCTCCGGCATAGCGAGCCAGTCTTGATCTGGCCGGCACCAAGACCGACAGCTAGATGAGCAATTGTTACATCCTCGGTTTCGCCCGAACGGTGGGAAATGATAGTCTTCCAGCCGTGTTTTTGTGCGAGCTTGGTGGCAGCAATTGTCTCGGTTAGGGTGCCGACCTGGTTGGGTTTAATAAGTATGGCATTCCCTGTCTGTTCGTCGATCGCCCGCTGGAGTAGCTTTGCATTTGTAACAAGTAAGTCGTCTCCCACCAACTGCAGCTTCGAACCCAATTGCTTTGTCAGTGTCTGCCACCCCGACCAATCGTTTTCACCTAGACCATCCTCAATCGAGAAAATCGGATATTTGGCAATTAGCTCGCGATACCAGCCGATGAGCTCGCTCGAGTTTCGTTGTTTATCTTCCGTTTTGAATTCGTAATGATCACCTTGAACCAGTTCTGAGGCTGCCACATCGAGAGCTAGCGCAACATCTTGGTTCGGTTTATAACCAGCGTCTGTAATGGCTTGCATGAGTAAATCAAGCGCCTCGGCATTTCCATGCTTCACTGCTGGGGCATAGCCACCTTCGTCCCCCACTGTCGTGGCATATCCGGCTTTGACTAACACTTTCGTCAGTGCATGGAAGACCTCTGTGCCAATTTGCAACGTCTGCCCCATGCTGGTTGCACGCATGGGCACAATCATGAACTCTTGGATATCTGTGGAACCAGCGGCGTGACGACCGCCATTGATAATATTCATCATCGGGCGCGGCATTGATGGCTTGGTGCCAGCAAGACTACCAATGTACTCATATAATTGTACATTTTGGGCTAGCGCGGCCGCCTTGGCCGTAGCGAGCGACACAGCCAAGATGGCATTGGCACCAAGACGCGATTTATTGGGCGTCCCATCGAGTGCTATCATAGCCTGATCCAGACCAATTTGGTCGGTAGCGTCACGACCTACGATGTGCTTTGCAATCTCAGTACGGATATTATCGACTGCTCGACTAACTCCTAGCCCGCCCCAAGCCTTTCCTCCATCACGCAGCTCTACAACTTCTCGCTGACCTGTAGAGGCGCCAGATGGTACAGCCGCCCGACCGATGGCGCCCGACTCGAGCCTTACTTCAGCTTCAACTGTCGGATTACCACGCGAGTCTATGATTTGGCGAGCTGTAATGGAACGAATACTCATACCAGTTGTCCTTTTTTCTATTGTACCTCTAGGCGGGTTGCTTAGTCGAGGGAGTCTGCGTCATAATAACAGTAATGACTATTATTCATGTTTACGATACCACCCCTGAAGACCTTGGCCACTTACAAACCGAACTTGCCAACGTTGGTGACCTGAGCTTCACCACCGAACCCCTAACAGTTCAGAACGTCGATGCCGAGGCCGAGGTTATTTCTGTGTTTATCTCGAGCCCAATCAACGCAGAGCTGATGACAAAATTTCCTAAGCTCAAGCTTATAGCTTGTCGTTCAACTGGCTTTGATCAAATTGATCTCGAAGCTGCCAAAGCGCGTGGCATCACTGTCGTCAACGTTCCTTCCTATGGTGAACACACCGTTGCCGAGTACACTTTTGGACTCCTTTTGGCTCTGACTCGTCGTATCATAGATGCCAGTTTGGCTTTCCAGGAAGGCATTGCCAGCCACGATGAACTGCGAGGTATCGATCTCAGCGGCAAAACCCTCGGACTGATCGGCACAGGTCACATCGGTCGCAACGTCGCGAGCATTGCTCATGGCTTTGGGTTAAACGTCACCGCCTATGACTCCTACCCTGATCAGAGTTGGGCCAAATTACATAATGTAACCTATGCTGATTTAGATATCTTGTTGCGCGCCAGTGACATCGTGACTTTACATATTCCCTATTCCGAAGTTGTCCATCATTTGATAAACAAACAAAAATTGAGCCTGATGAAACCGACTGCTATTATCGTCAATACGGCTCGCGGAGAATTAATCGATACCCGCGCGCTCGTCGAAGCCCTTGACGCTGGCAAACTCCGCGGTGCGGCACTCGATGTCTTCGAAGGTGAAGTGCTGGTCGACACACATAATGAACTACGCACGCTGCTCAAGAGTGGTAAACAAGAATTACTCGAACAAGGACTCGAGCTAGACGTCTTGCGCAAGCTTCCGAATGTTATCGTAACCAACCACAATGCCTTTAACACCACCGAGGCAATTGCCCGAATCAATCAAATTAGCGCCGATAATATTAAGAGTTTTTTGGCCGGGACAACCAAAAATAACGTGATCAAACAATGAGTCGTCTGGTCATCGTCCGACACGGCGAATCAACCTGGAACGCCGAAGGTAAATGGACAGGTACGACTAACGTCCATTTGAGCGCCAAAGGCCAGCACGAAGCCGAGTTGATGGGCAAAACTCTAAGCGACCTACGCTTCGACGCCGCTTTTGTTTCTGAGCAAATCCGCACAACCGAAACCTTGCAAGGGATACTCAAAACTTCTCCAACACCAAACGTGCCGGTGACAATTGCCGCGGCTCTCAATGAAAGGGATTACGGTGTTTACGTCGGGAAAAATAAATGGCAGGTCAAAGAGGATATTGGCGAGGAAGCATTTCAGAAGTTGCGGCGAAGTTGGGATTATCCTGTACCTGGCGGAGAGACTATCGAAGACGTTTACAATCGCGTGGTGCCATTTTATATAGCCACCATTCTGCCATTGCTTAAAGCTGGTAAAAACGTATTAATTGTCGCCCACGGTAATTCAATTCGCTCGCTCATGAAATTCCTTGATAACATCAGCAACGATGACATTAGTAAGGTTGAAATGATCTTTGGTACGTCTCTCATATACGATATTGATGTTGATGGGCGCATAGTTAGTAAGACAATACGCCAGATTGACAGTCCAGCGCCGCCGGCATAAATTTTTATTACTTACCGACCCAGTTTCTCTTCGGTGGCATAAATATCAATAGTTGTCTTCACCACGGTATCGGGTGCAAGTGAAATGCTGTCGATACCCGCCTCTACCAAGAAGCGCGCAAATTCAGGATAGTCTGACGGTGCCTGGCCACAGAGGCCGATCTTGACATGTTTTGCTTTGGCTACCTTAATTACCTGTCTGATGAGCTCCTTTACGGCCTGATTATTCTCATCATAGACATGAGCCACGGTTTGGTTGTCCCTGTCGACTCCGAGCGTCAGCTGTGTTAGATCGTTTGAACCAATAGAAAATCCATCAAACAGCTTGGCAAACTGCTCCGCCAAAATTACATTCGAAGGGATCTCAATCATGACGTAGGCTTCGAAGCCTTTTTCTCCTCGCTTCAGACCGTTCTTTGCCATGATGTCGAGAACTTTTTTGGCTTCGTTTAGATCACGACAAAATGGAATCATGGCCTTGATATTGGTAAGACCCATCTGGTTTCGAGCCTTCTTGAAGGCCCGACATTCCAGCTCAAAGGCTGCTTGATATTCATCGGAATAATAACGACTAGCGCCTCGCCAACCAATCATCGGGTTGTTTTCTGCTGGCTCAAATTGTTTGCCTCCAATCAAATTAGCATATTCGTTGGTCTTGAAATCGCTGAAACGGATTATAACATCGTTTGGATAAAAAGCGGCTCCGATAATGCCAATTCCTTCTGCCAGCTTGTCGATGAAGTAGGCTGTTTTGTCTTCATAGCCTTTGGTGAGTTGGTTGATAATCGCTCGCGTTTTCTTGTCTTTGACACTATCAAATCGCAATAGCGCCATGGGGTGAATCTTGATGAGGGAGTCGATAATAAATTCTTCTCGCGCCAGTCCGACGCCATCGTTTGGTATCATAGAATAAGCAAAAGCATGGTCCGGAGAGCCAATGTTCATCATTATCTTTGTCTTTGGTCGCTTCAGGTTTTTTACGTCCGTCCGATTAACTTCAAATTTTAATTCTCCGGCATAGACATATCCTTCATTACCTTCGGCGCAACTGACCGTGATCGGATTTTTGTCCTTGATCTTTCGACTCGCATCTCCCGTACCGACGACACAAGGTATGCCAAGCTCTCGAGATACAATAGCCGCATGACAGGTCCGTCCTCCTTTGTCGGTCACTATTGCGCTGGCTTGCTTCATGATCGGTACCCAATCAGGGTCGGTCATCTCGGTCACCAACACATCGCCCGTTTGAAACGAACCGATATTTTGAAGACTCATGATCCGGCTGGCTTTGCCAACGCCGATCTTATTGCCAACACTTGCTCCTTTTGAGAGCACTTCGCCTTTTTCAATCATTTTATATTCTTCAATTATGTTCGTGTCTTTGCGGGCTTCCACGGTCTCGGATCGAGCTTGCACGATGTAGAGTTTTTCGTCATCTTCGTCCAGCGCCCACTCAATATCCATCGGTTTACCATAGTGTTTTTCAATTTCCATCCCCCAGCGAGCTAAAGTTTTTGCTTGGTCATCTGTTATGGAAAAGCGTTCCTGATCTTTTTGTGAGACAAAAACGTTTTTGGTTCTGCTGCCAGGAGTTGATATCATTTTTTCTTTTTTGCTACCAACTGCCTTTTTGAGAATAGTGAGCGTCGGCTTAAATACGGTGAATTCATCAGGATTCACCCGTCCCTGCACAATATTTTCGCCCAGGCCATAAATGGATGTTACGACCACCACATTCCGAAATCCAGACTCGGTGTCGATAGTAAACATCACCCCTGCTGCTCGTGAGCGCACCGCTACCATTTGCTGAATTCCAACAGAAATTCCTACTTTCATATGCTCAAAATTATTTTCGGCGCGATAGACAATCGCGCGATCCGTGAAGAGCGAAGCAATACACCGCTTGGTGACTTGCAGTACTTTCTTTTCGCCTTTGATGTTTAGAAATGATTCCTGCTGACCAGCAAAGGAAGCGTTGGGGAGATCTTCGGCTGTCGCCGATGAGCGCACTGCCACCACGAGATTATTACGACCACAGTCTTTGCACAGCTGCTTGTATCCATGTCGGATTTCATCTTCAAAATCTTTTGGTAGTTTTGCCTTGGTTATGAGTGCTCTGACCTTGGCGCCTCTTTTTTTCAGCTCCTTGAGGTTTTTTACATCCAAACCGTCCAAAAGTTTTGTGATATCTTGGCGAATGTCAGCTTGATCGAGAAAATAATAATAACTATGTGCAGTGGTAGCAAAGCCATTGGGCAAATTAATACCTTTGGGCGCAAGGTTATGGACCATTTCACCGAGCGACGCGTTTTTGCCGCCAACCTTAGGAATGTCAGTCAGCGATATTTCTTTGAAGAACTTTATGTATTTGTACATTTTTCACCCGATCCGATTAAGGTACTTACTTACTATATATGATAACACTTTTATTTGATCCAAATTTTGTAAACATAACAATTATCTAACGGTCGCTTTGCTTGAACAAGAACGATGCTATAATTGGCGCATGGTTGATCAAGTAGAAAAAATCTCTCAATGGCTCGGTACGGGCTCCATCAATATCTTTGGCAGCCCGTTTGCCGGCAAAGACACCCAGGCGCAAATCCTGGCAGATTTATTTGGCGGAATCATGATATCAAGTGGCGATGTTCTGCGTCGTGCTCATGATAATAAAAGAATCCAAGAGATCATGTCTGAAGGTGAAATAATCCCTAGCGATTTATTTGAAGCATTAATGCTTCCATATTTGTCTAGACCAGAGTTCCGCGGAAAACCGCTCGTATTGAGTGAGATAGGTCGGGTGCTGGGTGAAGAACGTATCATAATGGAAGCAACAGCTAACTCCGACCACCCCATGAAAGCAGTTGTTCTCTTGCAATTGTCCGAAGAAGAAGTCTGGCGACGTTTTGAACAGGCTAAGGTTCAACGTGATCGCGGCGATCGAGCAGACGATCGAGATGAAGTTATAAAAGCCAGATTGAATGAATTTCAAAATAAAACATTGCCCGTTGTAGAATTCTATCGCAACAAAGGTTTACTCATCGAGGTCGACGGTACATCCTCGCGCGAGGAAGTCACAAACCAGATTTTAGAAGGTCTCGTCAGCCGCGTTTCAATGCGTGAGGGCTAAAACCTAGCCATTGACCGGCTCTTCGGTCACACAGCCAGAAGTGACAAACCCCTGCATATACACTTTTTGGTTGAGGTAGGTTTCCCAAGCAGCGTGCAGCGTACAAAATATCAATTTCGAGCAAACCGAAGCCTGGCGTAATCTCAGAATCCTTCGAGCTAACTTCGGCGATCACCTGTCCGACATTGACATGATCGCCCTTTTTGACAATTGGATTTTCTACATGTTCGGTTTAGTAAATGTAGTGGCTGGGTGTCGAAAAAGGACACACGGAGTTTTAATTTATAACTTAAATGGCTTAGCATATACGTCTAAAACTTTGTTCTGCTTTTAGTTAGAAACCTACAAAATTGTTTTTTCAAGCCCACAGACTATAGTTAAAACAAATGAAGAAGAGAAACATATATTTAACCGTAAATACGATTTGTATTCTAGCACTATCCTATACTGTCTTTGCTGCAATGGGGTTTTTGAAATTTGGTCCCATAAACAACACTACTTCGCCTAGTACGAATATAAAATTAAATGCCCTAGTTTTGGCAATCTTTATTTACTCGATATATAAATACTCAAGAATTCAAAAGCTCGAAAACTAAAATAAGTCTAAAATTGGGCAAATTATCCAAATAATATCTATCTTGGCTGTAACTGTGTTTATTTCTGTATTAGCTGTAATCGCTATTGGTTTTATTATATTCTTCTTCAATTGGTTTGTTCTCGGTCACCCACCGCATATCAATTTTTAGAACATCTACAAATAAATTCTTTTGCTATGGCTGGGGAGAAGAGGCTCAAACTGTTGACTGTAAGTTATAATAGGATTATAATATATGATATGATTGAAACAGAACAGAAGCTTATTCAAATTGGTTCTAGTGAGGGCATTATTTTATCAAAAAAGGATCTTACTAAACTTGGCGCAAAGCGTGGTGACATGCTCAAGGTCAAGGTTGAGCTAGCTGATGTGCGCAAGACGCACGGTAAACTCATGCGCGAATATGGAGACTTTGTAGATAAGTATGGCCAGACTTTAAAAAACCTAGCCGACAAATGAGCCTAGTATATCTAAGCCTAGAAGAGATCCTACGATTGCATTTTCAGCTTATTGAGGATTTTGGAGGTTCGCATGGTGTTCGAGATGAGGGTCGCCTGAAGTCTGTTATTGAAGCGCAAAAACAAGTTGTTTTCGGACAAGATCAGTACCCGACTATTTACGACAAAGCTGCTGTCTACTTAAGGAACACTATTGGTGACCACCCTTTCATTGATGGAAATAAGCGAACTGCCCTGACCGTCTGTGGGATATTTCTAAAGCGGAATGGCAGAAATATTGTTACAGAACAAAAGGAATTAGAGAACTTTACAGTAAAAGTCGCCACTGATCACTTAGAAATTAACGAAATCGCTACTTGGCTCAAGTCACATAGTAGCTAGTTTTTATTTTATCAAGTCACTCTCTTATGGCTGAGTATCTTTTACGAGGTTAGAACCATTCTGATGCAGTTTAGCTGTTAACTACAATTGTTTTTCTCTTATACTGCCGGATCGCAAGGGCGTACATAACGACCAGAATGCCGACACACCAAACTAATGCTAACCATACTTTATTGCCCGCCGTACCGGTAGTAAGCAGCGAGCGCATGGTCTCAATGATTGAAGTAAATGGCTGGTTATCGGCAAAGCCTCGTAGGATGGGTGTCATAGATGATGTTGGGACAAACGAGGGGCTTAGAAAAATAAGAAACATGAGGATGTAACTAAACGAGCCAGCTCCTTCGGCTGATTTTGCCTTCAGACCAAAGAATATGGCCATCCACGTTGTCGCGAGCGTAAATAGCGTAAGCAATCCGGCAAACAGTAACCACTCGATGAGCCCTGCACTAGTTCGGAAACCAATGGCAAATGCAACTGCCAGCACAAGTAAGGATGAAAACAGATTAGACAAGGTTGATGATACAGCTTGTCCGCTCAGGATCGAGGAAGGTGCAACCGGCATAGTGCGAAATCGGTTGATAATACCTTTTTGAATATCTGTGTTCAGACGGAATGCCGCGTAGGCAATACCGCTAATCACGGTCAAGATAATGATTCCTGGCGTGATGAAGTTAACGTATTTTACCCCACCAGTTTGCTGGCCGAGCGCTCCGCCTAAAACGTAGACGAACATGAGCAACAATGCAACTGGCGTTAATACTACTGTAATAATAGTATCCGGGCTGCGAACAATGTGGCGCAAACTTCGTTTTGTCATTGTCCAGGTGTCTTTGAATGATCGCATGATTATTTCCCCTCCTTTTTACTACTAGTTAGCTTGAAGAATACGTCGTCAAGCGTTGGTAGTTGCTGTGAGAAATCGACCGGTTCAAGCTTTGCGTCACGCAGACGAATAAATAACTCTGCGATTTGTGAGACGCTATCGCCAGCAGTAACGACGAGCATTAAATCACCACCCACAGTGACTTTATATTCTTTCTCCAATAGGCTCACGGCTGCTTTTAACTGTTTTTCGTCATGAAAAGTAAGTTCAACAAGACCACCCGGAACGAGTTTCTTCAGCTCGGTAGCCGTACCTTTAGCGACGATTTTGCCGTGGTGCAACAACGCTATAGTATCAGCGAGCACGTCGGCTTCTTCGAGGTACTGGGTAGTTAGGAATACTGTCGTGCCGCTTTTGGAAAGCGACCTGATCGTTTTCCACATATCGTTGCGCGCTTCCGGGTCAAGTCCTGTAGTCGGCTCATCTAAAAATATAATTGAGGGGCTACCGATTAGACTCATGGCAATATCCAGCCGCCTACGCATACCACCAGAAAAGGTTGAAACTCGTCGATCAGCAGCTTCAGTAAGGCTGAATTTTTTTAATAAATCAATAGCGGTCTGCGCCGAATTACTCACGTGACGTAAATCACCGATAAGTTCCAGGTTCTCACGAGCTGAAAGTATGTCGTCAACTGCCGCAAACTGTCCTGTCAGGCTGATAAGCTGACGCACTTTATCGGGGAACTTGATAACGTCGAAGCCGCCGACCGTTGCATTTCCGGAGTCAGCCTCGATAAGCGTTGTCAGGATATTAATAATAGTGGTTTTGCCAGAACCATTACTACCAAGCAACGCAAAAATCGTCCCACTTTCAACCGTAAAACTAACTCCTTTAAGAACGGCATTGTCCTTGTAGGCCTTTTTTAACTCGCTGACCGCAATTGCTGATTTCATGATCCCTCCTTACTTCTTCTTAGTACTCTGTTTTTCATTATGATAGGTCATAAATTCCTCATATATATTAGGTAGTTGTTCTGCCAAATATTCGTTCAAAGAAACAGCAATTTCGAGAGCTTCTCGACGTTCGGTCTTTCCGTCGCCAAGAAGCTGCAAGCCTTCACGCAATAAAGCGGCCATCTCGGTGTATTCACTTGGATCAAATCCACTGTTCTGCCAACCTTGTGGGTTAAAGCTAATAAGATCGGCCCGTGTGCCAGCAGGGCGTGTACGATTTATGAGTCCTTGCAGCTCAAGTTGCTTAATTGCGTTATTGATTGCACTGCGACTTGTAAGTAGTGTGTCAGCAATATCATTTATCGACTGTCGCATCGGTTCGCACACTCCTAAATAACCGATTAAGCGACCAGTTACTGGTGGAAAGCCATAACGTTGAGCATAAAAACGTCCAACGTGGTCAGAAAAAGTGAGTACTTTATCTCTGTTCATACTTCCAGTATATACAAATGAATGAAAAAACACAATACTGCGTCATTTAAATCATTAGTTAGCTTGGAGAGGTCTTTATAAAACAAAAAGGCCTCCGAAGAAGACTTTCAATATGCTGAGCTTGGCTGAGCATGTGGGTCAGGAACTAAAACCCATTATGATTTAGGGCGGGTTTCCAAATATTTACTTGCTTATATTACCATAAACATCGAGTTCTGTGACTCGAAACGCTACTGCTTGTGATAACGGCCTGAAAATTATATACTCTCATTTATCATATCGTGCTAACAGATTGAGGCATAAGAAATGGTAATCAAAGACGTTCGGCTAAGGCGCGAGAAAGACGCGACAGTTTTGTCGGCTCGCTGTAAAATCAGGAAAATTGGCTGGGATACCGTTTACTTCAGCTTGGACGCTGCCAAATACTACTCCGTCGCCCAAGACGCGAGTCCGTTTGCGGCCGCGCTCTTACTACCCTCGATGAAGCAAGGTGAAGATCTCATCATCAAAGGTAGCATCTCTAAGCAATTGTACGCTGGCATGCACGCTATCATGGATGAAGTCCTCCAGTGGGACATCGGTCTTCAGCCAATTGTCATCCAGCCGGATTCTTTGCGAGCCGACCGACAAAAGCCATCCAAAACGGCCTCGTTTTTCTCGGGTGGTGTTGATTCTTTCTACACTTACCTCAAACACAAAAACGACACCGTCAAGGCCAATCGGGTGGATAGTCTGGTTCTGGTCAATGGTTTCGACATTGATCCGCGCAATCAAGCATTGTGGCAACTCACCTTGGGCAATGTAAAAGCTATCGCCAAGACCGAAAAGGTCGAATTGGTGGTGGTAAACAGTAATATCCATGCCTTGATAGAGCCAATACTGCCTTGGGATTACAGCCACGGCGGCTGCATGGCGGCAGTCGGATTATTTTTGCGCAAAGAATTTCGTCAGTTTTATATACCCTCGACACATTCCGTGGCCGAACAAATCCCCTGGGGCTCGAATATGGCCCTAGACGCACACTGGAGCACCGAAAGTATCAGCTTCATACATGATGGCTCGGAAGCCACCAGATTGCACAAGGTAATCTCGCAAGTTTCTCAATCGCCGGTTGCTCTCAAACACTTGCGAGTCTGCTACGTCAATGCCGAAGGCGCTTACAACTGTGGCCGTTGCGATAAGTGTCTCCGAACGATGGTGAATCTATATATTGCCGGTACGCTCGAGCAGGCCGACACCTTTCCTCATACTATTGATACTGCCCTGGTGGCCGATACGCCGACGATCACGGGTCCGGACGGCGGTATCTTTCACGGTGAGAATCTCGCCGCGCTTCAAGAGAGAGATCTGAATCCAGCCCTTCAGCAAGCCATTACGGCTAGCCTGGACAAAACTGCAGCCATGCAAGCTACTCTGATTGCTTCGCTCAAGGGCAAGATTGCCACTACGGTCATAAGTAAGATTATCTACTTGGACTACGCTTACACCTATGGCTATTTGTATGCCGTTTCATCAAGCATACTTGGTAAGTGGTTTGACGATTACCTGGTCGGTACTACGGACTGCCGCCCGTTTAGCTTATCGGCCAAATAAACAAAAGATGCAGGCCAAAGCCAAAACACTATTTAGTGAAGAACTATTTCGAAACTCGCTCTACCTCATGCTCTCGACCGCTACCATGGCGCTGTTTGGCTTCGTGTTTTGGTTGTTGGTGGCGCATCTTTATCTACCAGCTCAGCTCGGGGTTGCTGCTACGCTAATAGCATCAATGAATTTTATCACGCATTTCAGTCTGTTGGGCCTCAATAGCACCTTCCTCAGATTTCTACCCAGATCCAAGAATCGCAACCAACAAATCGACACCGGCTTGATCGTGGTTGGTATTGGTGCAATGGTCGCAGCCGGATTGTTTGTGTTGTTTGCGCCACATTTTGCACCCAAGCTGGGGATCTTACATCGAAATATTTTGTTTGGCCTTGGTTTTATATTGCTGTGCGTCGGTGCAGCTGTCAATCTTATCACCGACAGCATATTTATTGCCTACCGTTCGG
>Ga0265338_10003302_pt1 | contig 22872 bp, 14 predicted proteins | sample 42126metaG_FD_193579 | JGI IMG/M metagenome (GOLD analysis project Ga0265338, IMG submission 193579) | Rhizosphere microbial communities from Carex aquatilis grown in University of Washington, Seatle, WA, United States - 4-21-26 metaG | ecosystem: Host-associated > Plants > Roots > Rhizosphere... | reverse complement strand
ATCGATTACTCGTACCAACAATACACCTATTTGGGGAATGTAAACAGCTTCGGCGTAATCTTGAATTTCTAACACTAAACAACCCTCTCCGCGGAATTTTTTACGGAGGGATATTTTAACAATCAACATAAAAGGAGTACCATATATGAAGAAAAGCCTGTTACTACTGGCATTTTTTTCGATGGGATTGGTCGCATACGGAGGGGTGAAGGTTACCTTCTCTGTCGATATGTCGATCTATCAAAAGAACGGCTATTTTAACCCTACCACTGATACTGTCTGGATCGCAGGGGATATTAACAGTTGGAGCACGACTGCTAACATTCTCACCCGAGGAACCGGTGCTGATACCGCAAAGTATTCAGCCCAGGTCAGCGGGCTCTCAGGCGGTATCAACTTTAAATACTTATTTAATCACGGCGGCGTTACCACATGGGACGGCGATCCGAACAGAACCGCAACGATCGGCGCGCACGACACTACGCTTCCCACGGACAAATTCAATCGTATCACCGGCAAAGAGAATCATGTTTGGTTCAAGGCCGACATGACCCTTCCGTTGAAATCCGCAGCAATGACGCTTACGGATACGGTCGGGGTCACAGGCGACTTTACCGGCTGGGGCACTTCTGGTACCGGGTACCTACGGCTGATAAAAGGTTCGGGTGATTCCGTATATACCGCGATCGCGGATAGCTTGACTTCCGGTCGGACGTTGAATTTCAAATTCATCTACTTCCACGGCGGCGTTCAGTGGGAGAGCCCTACCATAAACGTAGTGGGAGGCAATCGTCAATATTTTGTACCTGAACAAGACTCTTCGGTTTTCTCTGCATACTGGAGTGACGTGAACCCGAACATTCAGCTCGGCACTGGAAATATAAACTTTACGTGCGATATGAGCGTTATGGTTCGCGCTGGTATCTTTAATACGGCCAAAGACAGCGTTCTGATTAGCGCAGGTTTTAACGGATGGACCACAAATTCAGCGACTGCCTGGTTAAATCAGGATGCGAGTAATGACAGCTCGTATTACATTACACAAGCCTTTACCAATGCACCGTATGGAGATAATCCATATAAGTATTATGTGCATCTGCACAATCCTACTGGTATTGATACTATCTGGAAAGATGGTTATGAACGGCCAGTTCATTGGGGCGGCGGCAACAGGGAAACCGGCTTCAAAGGTCTTGCGAATATGGACACGATGGATTACTACGACGGAATTCATCCGGATTGGTTTATTCCGCACGGAACAAATCTTCATGTAGTATTCACCGTCGATATGAACCCGGCGATGAATGGTGCGTTGCAGGCAATACCTTTCGATCCGGCAAATGATACGCTTTATTGGTTGTCGGAAGAACCCGCTTTTGCACGGGCAGAAGGTTGGTACCGACCGGCCGATGGCCACATGCGGACACTCAAACTAATAGCTCAGGGTGCAGGAATTTACAGCGGCACATTAAATGTAAAAGATCCGTCATTCAATGCGTTCGAATACCGTTATGAATGGCAAAAGGGATCTGACGGAACGTGGGTGACCGAGCCTTCCGGCTTTGATGCATTCGACTACAGAGTGCGTTATGCCGGTCAGGACGTTGCAAGTCATTTTCCGAAGAATCCATGGAGTATGCCAAAGGATACCTGGACGAATAGCGCAGTGAAGGCCGATCAGGATAAAGATCCTTATACGTCATTAACTGGTGTGAAGACCGTAAGCCAGAACCCGATGACCTATAGCCTGTCGCAAAACTATCCGAACCCCTTCAACCCTTCAACGAAGATCAATTTCTCCATCCAACAAACCGGATTGGTAACGTTGAAGATCTATAATATTCTTGGTCAGGAAGTTACCACGCTCGTGAATTATGAATTGAAACCCGGAACTTACTCAGCGACGTTTGATGCATCGCGTTTAAGCAGCGGCGTTTACTTCTATACGATTCACGCGGGCAATTTTGTCCAGGCAAAGAAAATGATGTTGCTGAAGTAGCGTAAAAGTTCAATGTCGAGGATGTACGTCAATAGTTTGATGGAAACCCTCGGCTAGGGTCATTCAAAACCCAATCCCGAGAATATCGGGATTGGGTTTTGTTTACTCGATACTATTATAGGATCCTGATCGATACCTTAATCGAAGAATCTCCTCTTCCTCTTGCTCTCTGATCATTGAGATTCCTCGCTTCGCTCATTTCACATTGACTCCTTAGGAACATGACACGCCTGCGGAATTGTACACATGGTTCAAATCGTTCCTATCATCATGAAGAAATTGTTGCAAATAATACGGTGAGCGTTCATCGCTGCGCCGCAATCATTACGTACGGCAGAGATAACCGAGGAACATAGAATGGAGCGAAAATTACTTCTCATGTTATGCGCCATCCCGCTGCTTTTCGGAGCAAGTATGGCGCAATCGAAAAAAGAAATTCCGCGCGTCCCCGAGTGGGCAAAGGATGCTGTGTGGTACCAGATATTTCCGGAGAGATTTGCGAACGGGGACATTGCCAACGACCCGACTCCCCACGACATGCAGGGCGCATGGCCATATAAGGTTCCGGATGGATGGCAAATGTCACCATGGACGTCGGACTGGTATGAGCTCCAGCCGTGGGAGAAGGCGACCGGGCACAACTTTTATTGGAATGCCGGCGGCAGGCGCTATGGCGGCGATCTCCAGGGAATTATCGACCGCCTCGACTACCTGCAAGGACTCGGCATCACGGCGATCTATCTTACTCCGATCTTTGAGTCTCCTTCGTCCCACAAATATGACACGCGGATGTACCATCACGTAGACAATAATTTTGGACCCGATCCCGCAGGGGATGAAAGAATTTGGGCATCCGAAAACCCCGCCGACCCTTCGACGTGGAAGTGGACGTCAGCGGATAAATTATTCCTGAAACTGATTCAGGAAGTTCACAAGCGGGGAATGAAGATCATTCTGGACGGTGTCTTCAACCATGTGGGGACTTCATTCTGGGCTTTTGAGGATGTCGTAAAGAATCAGCAAAAATCTAATTTTAAGGATTGGTTCAGAATACGATCGTGGGATGATCCCAACACTCCTGCAAACGAATTTGAGTATGAAGGATGGAACGGAGTGAAAGATCTTCCGGAGATAAAAAAAGACGATGAAAGGAGGCTCGCGCCTGGGTTTGGTGAGCATGTGCATGCAATTGTGAAGCGGTGGATGGACCCGAACGGCGACGGAGATCCTTCCGACGGCATCGACGGCTGGAGACTCGACGTGGCAGAAAAAGTGGGGATCCCGTTTTGGAGGCAATTCCGTGCGTGGGTGAAAGCGGTTAACCCCAACGGATATATTACCGGCGAGATCTGGTGGGAAAACTGGCCGATCAATCAGATGTTCGATGCTTCTCCATGGCTGCAGGGTGACGCGTTCGACGGCGTGATGAACTACCGGTTCGCGGAGGCTGTCAAAAAATTCGTTGCAGACCGCAAAGATCAAATTTCTGCAAAGGCATTCGTCGACACCGTGACGACATGGCAAAAGGAATATTCTGCCGATAACCTTTACGTTCTCATGAACCTTCTTGACAGCCATGATGTCGACCGTATCGGCTCTCAAATTGTCAACGCCGACAGGTGGTACGATCACTATGCTAATCCCGGCGACAACAAGATGTACGAAGTCCGCAAGCCGACGGAGGAAGAACTCGCCAAACAAAAATTGATCGCCGGCATCCAGATGACGCTGCCGGGTGCACCGATGGTATATTACGGCGACGAAGCCGGCATGTGGGGAGGCGACGATCCGGATTGCCGAAAGCCGATGGTGTGGCCTGAAAAAAAATATGACACTGAAGTAACGGACCCCTTGGGAAGGAAGCGCGAACCTGATTCGGTGGGTTTCAATGCCGGCCTCTTCGGCTGGTACAAAAAACTGATCGGCATCAGGCATCAACATAAAACCCTTTCCCGCGGAGATTTGAAGTTCTTTCTCATCAACGATGCAGATCACGTTCTGGGCTACAGCAGAACGATGGGAGATGAAACGATCCTCGTCGTTGTCAATAACAGCAGGGACAAAAAGTCAATCATGACGACGCTGCCTTCCACAGTGAAGGGCAAAAAGACATACATGGATTTGCTGGACGGCAGAGAAATCAAGAGTAATAATGGTACAATGACTCTCGAATTGAGGCCATACGAAATCGTCATCCTGCAGTAAGAGATCAGAAGACCGTGACTAATTTCAAAACTGGGATTCGACAGACAGGGAGAACAGAGGCGACGTTAGTAGGGAGAGAAGAGACTTGAGAAGAAGGAATCGGTTGCTATCATCCATGCCCCAATGACAAAGAAAATAAAACCTTCTGATAGCGGTAAGAAATCTTCTGCCGGCGCCTCAAAGCCGCCGGCCGCGGTATTTTATATTATTTCTCTTCTCATTCCTGTCTTCTTTTTCCTTCTGCTTGAAGCCGGGCTTCGTGCCTTCAATTACGGATATGATTATACGCAATGGGTCAACCCCGCAAAAGGATTGTACGTGTTGAACCCCGACATCGCTCATAAATATTTTCACGACATTCAGAGTGTTCCGTATTCGAACGGCGATATTTTTGACGAAGTAAAGAAGCCGAACGCGTTCAGAGTCTTTGTGCTCGGGGAGAGCAGCGGGGCGGGCTACCCGTATTTGCCGATCGGTTCATTCTCCCGATATTTGCAGCGGCGATTGAGCATCGTCTATCCGGAATCGAAAATCGAAGTGGTGAATTGCAGCATGACGGCGATCAACAGCTACACGCTCCGCGATCTGTTGCCGGGCATCCTTCGCGAGAAACCCGATGCGATACTCATCTATGCGGGGCATAACGAATATTACGGCGCTCTCGGCGTCGGATCGCTCGAGTCGTTCGGCGCTTCTCGACCGCTCATCAACCTTGTCATTTACCTTGAAAAATTCAAAACGTTCCAACTCCTGAGGAATCTGATCGGAAGCGCCGCGGGGTTGTTCGCCGGAACGGGACAGCAGCCGACCGGAACGCTGATGTCGCGAATGGCCCAGGACCAATACATCGGATTGAATTCCAAAGTTTATCGAGAAGGGATAGAACAGTTCAAAGGGAACATGCGCGACATTTTGGAAATGGCGAGCGAAAACCATGTTCCCGTTGTCCTCGCGACCCTCGCGTGCAATTTGAAGGATCAGTATCCCTTTGTATCAGTACACGAAAATGGGCTTCCTGAAGCTGGGAAGATGTTCGAGCAGGCGCAGCATTCTCTTGCAAAAAAAGACTGGCACGCGGCGGATTCGCTTTTCCGGTATGCCAAGGATCTTGATGCGCTCCGGTTCAGAGCGCCGACAGAAATGAACGCGGTGATCGCAAGCCTTGCAAGGGAATTTCATAGTCCGCTGGTCGACGTGGATTCGGCTTTTGCGGCCGTGAGCCCTGACCGTATTGTTGGCGATAATCTTATGACCGACCATCTTCATCCGACTTTGCATGGATACCAGATCATTGGCGACCTCTTTTACGGGGCGATGGAAACCGACAGGCTCCTTCCTAATTCGAAACCCATTTCGTTGAACGACCGGCAGCAGGACAGCATCGCGGTGGCCGCCTTTCCCTTTGCTCCGATCGACAGCGTGATCGGGAAGTATAGAATCAAACTCCTGAAGAATGATTGGCCCTACATCAGCAAAAAGGATAAGCTGCCCGATGGAAAAGTCCTGCAGCCGCGCGATCACATCGATTCCATCGCGTACCAGCTTGTCGAAGATAAGACGAACTGGGATATTGCTCATCGGAAAGCCGCTGAATGGTACGCTTCGAGAAACGATGTTCCTTCGTTCCTCCGGGAAGTGGACGTACTGATAAGTCAGTATCCGATTGTTATTGAATATTACGATGAGGCCGCAAAAATGCTCCTCGAGAAAAAAGAATACGATAAAGCATATGTCTATTTAGCGAAGAGAAACGAGGTACAGCCCGGGGCATTCACGACCAAGTGGATGGGCATCATTAATTTGTACCGCCATCATCCCGCGGATGCGGAAAAATATCTGAATCAGAGCATTGTGTTCGATGGAAATGATTCACAAGTGTGGTATGATCTGGCAGGTGTTTATGTGGAGGAGAAGAACTACCAAAAAGCTCTCGAAGTCACCAACAAGGCTCTTGAGCTGAGCCCGCATTATGTTGATGCGCTCGCGCTCCGCGCTAAACTTCAAGAGGCAGTAAAATAAGTCCACGAAGGGCACGAAGAAAGAGTGTTAAAATAAAATATACGAAAGCATTGAGAAGAAACAGAACATCGTGTTCTTCGTTGATAAAAAAGTTAACAACTAATAGAAGGGTTTGTGATGAAGAAGATAGCTTTCATTCTTGGCATGGCCGTGGCGAGTGCATTCACGTTAACTGCACAAACGACCGATAGCGTTGATGTCACGTTTTACTATAAAACTCAGGATAATCCCACTAATGTATTTCTCCCCGGCGAATTCAACAACTGGGGGCCAAACGCTAGCGGTATCATTTCCTCCGGTGCGATTTCAAAAATGACAAAGGACACGGCGACAGGAGTATGGTGGAAGACGGTGCGTCTGCGCGTGGGCGGACATGTCGGCGGAGGAGTCCCGGGCGCATACGAGTACAAGATCAACGAGAACGGAACATCGACAGGATGGCTTCCAGATCCGATGAACCCACGCCAAAACGCGGCCGATAATGGTAACTCCATTTTGTATGTCAATAGCCCGACCATTGAGTACTTGCAGCCGAATTCGACCTCGGGCGTCGTTGGGCAGCAGCATCCCCTTATCAGCGCATATATTTTTCCCTCGCTCAGCGTGCAGGTGGACACGACATCAATAAAATTGTGGATAGACACGAGCGAGTACACAATTTCGTCTTCCTCATACAACCAGACAACGAAACTGGTTTCCTTCAAACCCATTGCGCCCTTGGACAACGGGAGCAGGAAAATAAAGCTCTCGGTGAGTCATTGGGGGGCTTCGCCGGTTTCGGACAGTGCGACGTTTAATGTGCTCGCTGGGCCGATCCAGATCCTAAACCAAAGCGGATACACAACTGTTAAGGATTCCTTTGTGGTGGTCGGCACGGTCGAAGACCTCGGGATACACTCCGCCCAGATCGTCCGGAATGGAACCGATTCCGAATCAGTGAGCATAACTGCCGGGAAGTTCTCGAAGAACTTCAGTCTGGTTGACGGCATCAATTCTTTCCGCGGTGTTGCCAAAGACAGCACCGGCGCAACGATCGTTTCCAGCCCGTACGTCCTTACGCGATTTGTCAACCATGCTCCAACCGCTCTTATCAGCATCCTCGCAGACGGGACATCCATCACTCTTTCATCCTTGAACAGCACCGATCCGGATTCTGGTCAGACGGCGACATTGACTTTCGTATGGAGTGTCGACGCCAACAATCCGCAGACAGTAACCGGGGTGGACGGTTCAACATCGACCTCCAAAGTTATCACCGCGCCGACGGTACCCGGGGAGTATTATTTTGGACTTATCGCTTCGGATGTAAACGGAAACAAGGATACCACGAGATCGTATTTCACTGTGAATGCCGACGGTTCTGTAACGGTGCCATTGATCAACTCAAATCCCCAATGGGTAAAGATGGGGCGTATTTATGAATTGTTCTTTAATTCATTTACTCCTCAACAAACGATCAATGCAGCTGCTCAGAAGCTGGATTACCTGCAGCGGCTTGGCGTGAATATTTTGTGGATCATGCCCGTGATGAAAAATAATCAGCGGATCGATAACGGCCCGGGCCCCGGCTATAATATTGTCGACTTCTACACCGTTGCTCCGGAGTACGGCACCAACGCCGATTTTAAAAATTTCGTTCAGCAAGCTCATCAGCGGGGACTGAAGGTCATCCTCGATGTGACGCCAAATCACACAAGCTCGATCCATCCTTTTGTACTCGACGCGCGTCTGTTCACCACGAACTCTTTCTATTGGAGTTTTTATCAACATCAGCTGACGACGAATCCAAATTATCATCCGAACATATCGGAAGCGATTACGAATGATGGATTCGTGTATTATTCATCTTTTTCCTCCGAAATCTTAAATGTCAACTGGCATGACGTTGATGTGCGGGCGTATATGATCGGCGTGTATACGTGGTGGGTAAAGCAAATGGGTCTCGACGGCTACCGCTTCGACGTCTACTGGGGTCCTCATGATCGTGCGAACGGAGGCAGCGGCGGTGAACTGGACATGGGTGTTCCGGTGCGGGGCGCGCTTAAACATACCAAACCCGACGTTTTCATTTTGGGCGAGACCGACGCTACGGGTGTTGGTACAGAGACTATTTATGGGGACCAAAACGGCGGAGTTGATGCAGCGTATGATTGGAACCTCCTTCACAATGTCATCCAGCCATACATTGTTACGGCTCCAACGCTCAATAATTACGTGACAAACTTCAGCCCGGGCGATTCGATGGGATATCTTCCCGGTCCCAACGCTCACTTCATGCGATTCCTCGAAAATCACGACGAAGATCGCATTGTATACACCTATGGATCGTACGCAAAGACGATGCCGATGGGGACGATGATCTTTACCGTTCCGGGAATTCCGATGATCTATTCGGGGCAGGAGGTTGGTTTTGGATTAGGGATTACAAATCTTGACCAGCGTCGCCGCGGCATTATCGACTGGAACAGCGCGGGGAAATCGCTTCTCTCTCCGCATTACCAGCGGCTGGCATGGATTCGAGCGACATATCCTGCCTTCTCGACTCAATCGATGGTGCCTCTCTCAATAGCGGCAGCTGCAGGGAGCAATACGATGTACGCGTATACCCGCCCGTCTCCCGATCAAAATGGAATTGCCATAGAGAACTTCAACAACTTTTCCGCGGTGGCTTCTATTTCATTGACCGCATCGAACCTATCCTTCTCGAACGGTTTGGTAAACGGGAAGACGTACTATATGAACGACGTCTACCATGACACCGCATATGCCGTTCATTTCAGCAGCGGCACGCTAAGTTATAGCGTGACACTTCCTGCATATGGTTCGTCCGTGTATATCCTGGCTGATTCATCATTCCATTTGTCCGTGCCGTCATTAACGTCGGTAGCTGAGCAGCCGCAGCAGTCGGTACCGCTCGATTTCACATTGAACCAGAATTATCCGAATCCGTTCAATCCGTCGACGATCATTCAATATTCAATTCCTCATGCGTCCAGGGTCACGTTGAAAGTATACGACGTTCTCGGGCGCGTCGTTGAAGTCCTTGTTGACGAGCAAAAGAATGCAGGGACTTATGCGGTTGAATTCGAAGGCAAAGCATTATCGTCCGGAGTATATTATTATCGGCTGACCACGAACAGCAATGCGGACGTGAAACGAATGCTGCTCTTGAAATAACGTCCCTTTGACAAACCTTCCGAAGGTTCTTTTATTGGGAATTGTGAATCCGGTTGAATTGGTTCACGCTTCAAAGAACAACCTTCGGAAGGTTAGTATTCGAGCATGAACGAAGGCAAAATGGTTCTCGATGAAATTTTCTATTGCAATAATTTGTATCTTATCCTCACTCTCGGCGCAGCCGAAGGCGAATTCTGAATATCGCAGTTACTCATCATCCTCATCGATCTCTATGAACGACACTTATCCTCGGTCCGGCGGAACATTATTCCTCAATCTCATTTGGCACCAGCATCAACCCCTGTATCTCGACCCCCAAAGCGACCAGCTCCAGGGACCGTGGGTACGGACGCACGGGACCAAGGATTATTACGACATGGCGTCCATCCTTGAAAAATACCCGAACGTCCACTACAACGTCAACCTGACGTCGTCGCTCTTGTTTCAGCTTGAGAAATATTATGTCGACCGGCTGCGGCCGTTCGTGGATGTGAAAGCGAACCGGGTCGACACCGCGGGCTATTTTGCGCGATGGAAAGGGAAGACCGACCCGTGGATCGACCTCGCGCTGAAACCAACGGAGGAATTCGACGAGCGCGACAAGGATTTTCTTCTGCACAATATTTGGAATGCATTCGGCATCAGCGAGGTCCAGATTTTGCGGTTTCCAGGCTATGCAGCGTTAAAAGAAAAGAACTCCCGCAAGGAACAATTTTCCGTGCAAGAGATGCGCGACCTCAAGTTTTGGTTTTACCTTGCACACTTTGACCCCGACTTTTTGGAAGAGAGAACCCAGCTTGCCGACGGAACGACGATCGATCTGACCGATATGGTCGAGATGCGGTCTGACGGCAAATACTATCTGCGAGGGAAGATCTCAGAACTGGAGTGCAATCGCATTATCGCCGAAGCGTTCAAGGTGTTGGCGAATATTATTCCAATCCACAAAAAATTGATGTATCATCCGTCGAGCTTTGAAGGACAAATCGAAGTAGTCACAACTCCGTATTTTCATCCGATCCTTCCGCTGATCTATGATTCAGACATCGCGAAAGTGTGTCAGCCAAATGACAGCATGCCCAATCGCTTTCATTACCCTCAGGACGCGAATGCCCAGGTGGCGAAGGCAATTGAATTCTACAAAGAAAAATTCGGACAGGCTCCCGCCGGCATGTGGCCGGGGGAGGGATCCGTGGCTCAGGAGATCATTCCGATATTCGGACGGAACGGAATCTGCTGGATTGCGACCGATGAGAAGATCCTTGCCCGTTCCAAACCGTACGGCCAGCCGAAATTCTATCCGTACGGAGTGAATACGGGCGGCGATGAAATGGATTCGGTTGTCGTGGTATTCCGCGACACAGAACTGTCCGACAAGATCGGCTTCTCGTATCAGAATTTCCTCGGTGAGGACGCCGCTGATGATTTTATCAAGAGCATCTTAAAGTATGCGCCGAATGCCGGAGAGCCGGATCGTTTGCTGACGGTCATACTGGACGGGGAGAACGCGTGGGAATGGTACCGGAAGGATAATGACGGAAAGGAATTCCTCCATGCCTTGTATCGGAAGTTAAGCGCGCTCTATGATACCCGGCAGATCGTTTCTGTAACGATGACGGAATACATGCAGGGGAATCCGAAACGCGGCGTTGCTCGTCATCCGATCTCATCGATGCGGAAGCTCGACTGGCTCTACCCCGGGTCGTGGATCAACGCAAACTTTGACACGTGGATCGGTGAGGATGAGGAGAACCGCGCGTGGAATTATCTTCTCGTTGCTCGGCAGGACCTGGCACTTTCTGGATTACATCAGCCCGATCCCAAAGCTGCTGAACCGAAGGCGGGAACAAAGGAAAATCTGGCGTACAAAGCGTGGGAAGAGATGTACGCTGCGGAGGGTTCTGACTGGTTCTGGTGGTACGGGACGGACCAAACCGCTCCTGCCGGAGACAAACCATTTGATATCGCGTATATTACCCACTTAAAAAACATCTATTCATTTGCTCAGCAGGCGGGGGGTAAGATGCCGAAGAGAGAATTCAAGGAAATCATCGTTGATGATACAACAGCGGCGCGTCCGGCCCAGGGGGCGATGGCTCAGAGCAGCAGAACCGATTCTGTGACAGTCGTTTTCCAGTGCGATGCCCGCAATAACTACGTGCGCAAAGGAATCTATATCGCGGGAAACCAGGAGCAGCTGGGAAACTGGAAACCGAATTTTGTGAAGATGTACGACGATGGAACACACGGAGACCGCCAACAGAGCGACAGCGTGTGGACAATCGAGTTTCGTTTTCCGGTCGGGACAGAAATTCAATACAAATTCACTAACAGCGGACCAAGCGGCGAATGGAATCCGGGCGAAGAATTTCCAAGCGGCAATCGCAAGGTCTTCCTCGACGGTACGATCGTCAGGGTTGTCCTCACGGACAAGTTCGGCAAAATGTGATCTTGCTGACGGAGGGCGAAGAAACAATTTCTCGAAAAGCCCCAGACGTGCAGTGGATTTTTTTATTGCGTCTTGCCGCCTTTGCGTGAGGCATGCTTTTACTAAATCAAAATTCTCTTCTTATATCTCTCAAACTCTCTAACTTCGACCATGCTCCAAATCCAGAAGAAACTCTCTCCTTCTTTCTACGCAATTATCAGCTTGCCGTCGACCGCGATGGGCTTTGCCCTGTCGGTCCAGATTTCTGCGTTAAGCTGGCTCCTCACCACGCGGTACAATCTTGACATCCATGAGGTGGGGATTGTATGGGCTGCTGGACCGCTTGCTGGAATATTCGGACAGGTCATCATCGGATTGATCAGCGACAAAGTGTGGTTCTGGGGAGGGAGGAGACGCCCGTTCATCCTTATCGGGGGAGTGTTAGCCGCCTCGATGCTGCTCGCGCTGCCAAACATCGACGCCATACGATCATCATTCGGCATTGAGGGATTGCTCGGCGTCGCGATATTTGTTGCGCTGACGCTTGACCTCGCTATCAACATCAGCTTCAACCCTACCCGTTCTATCATTGCCGACGTAACACCAGAGGGCAATCCGCGCACAAAGGGCTACACGTGGATGCAGACGATCTCCGGTTTTTTCGGTGTTCTCGCGTACGTCATCGGTGCAGTCTTCGGCAATTATGTCTTGATCTATTCCGGAGTATTTGTTGTCCTGATTTGCTCTATTCTTCCTGTTTTCTTCATCGCTGAGGAACGAGTATTGGCTGCGCCGGCGCCGTCATCATCCAGTTCCGGCGAAATTGCTGTTGTGCCGGCCACAAAGTGGGGACAATTATTTCGTCTCTACATTGCGCATGCATTTTCCTGGATCGGCGTCCAGACAATGTTTGTGTACATCATCGCCTATATCCAGCAAAAAATAACCGGCGGAACGGATTCATCCGGCATGTTCTCGGGCAAGGTGATTTCGATTTCATTTGCGGTGCTAAACACTGTTGGTTTCATTCTCCCCGGGTTTGTCCTCGAACCGATCGCGGAGAAGTTAGGACGTGTGCGGACGCATCTGGGTTGTGTCGCAATTATGGCGGCCGGATATTTGCTCATCGCCTTCGTTGGAAAAACTCCGTTTGCCCTGTACGCTCTCATGGGCATCGTCGGGATAGGGTGGGGAGCGATTGTCAGTCTTCCGTTTGCGATCATGTCCGAGAATGTCGAAAAGAGCCGTATGGGGTTCTTCATGGGCATCTTTAACTTGTCCGTCGTCTTGCCGCAGCTTTTCGTCAGCCTTGGTCTCGGCGTTGTAATCCAGCATTCAGCCGATAAGAATATCATCTTCCTGATAAGCGGAGTCAGCGTGGCCCTTTCTGCATTCTTCTGGATGTTCGTCAAAGAAGATAGAAGCGGCAACGCAGCTTCAGCCTTGCCTCATGGTGCGCATTGATGATGACAGGGCAAATAATTCGAAGAATGAAGAAAAGAGGGCTCCATGTCTTTCTTTTATCACTCTGTATCGTTGCAGCGAAGATCCTTCAGGTTACGTAAGTGTGGACGCTCCCGTTAGGACTGAAGTCGTTCGGATCGAACATTGGGTTCGAGTGGGGGCTCTATGGCGCAGCTTCAATGATCGTTACTATACCCGTGGTCGTTCTCTTCCTCACACTAAGCAAATGGCTGGTTTCCCGGTCGACGCTCGGGAGCGCAAAAAGATAATGCTCTTATCGTTGTAGTCTAAGGTGTCTTACAATTGCCCGCATTCATCTAAAACACAAAGACAAAACATGGAAAAACCTAAACTGAGCTTTTGGCAAGTCTGGAACATGAGTTTCGGATTTCTCGGGATCCAATTCGGGTTTGCGCTGCAAAATGCGAACGTCAGCCGGATATTTGAAACGCTGGGAGCGAACCTCTCGGATATTCCGATACTCTGGATCGCAGCGCCAACGACCGGGCTCCTTGTCCAGCCGATCATAGGCTACCTGAGCGATCGAACGTGGAATCGTTTGGGAAGGAGAAGGCCGTATTTTCTCACAGGCGCCATTTTGGCGACGGCAGCGCTCGTGGTCATGCCGAATTCTCCCGCTCTCTGGGTTGCAGCAGGAATGCTCTGGATCCTCGACGCATCCATAAACATCTCGATGGAACCTTTTCGTGCGCTCGTCGCAGATTTGCTTCCTTCTTCTCAACGGACTACCGGTTTTGCCGTGCAGAGTTTCTTCATCGGTACCGGGGCTGTTGTGGCGTCGGCGCTTCCGTATATTTTTACAAATTGGATCGGTGTCAGTAACACGGCACCAAAAGGACAAATTCCCAGCTCGGTCCTCTATTCTTTCTATGCAGGAGCCATCGCATTCATCACGGCAGTAAGCTGGACTGTCTTTCGTACTAAGGAATATCCGCCGGAGAATATCGAGGAATTCCGACAGCACAAACAAGAACATGCGGGAACGATCGAACTCTTGAAAGGGATATTTCTGAGCCTTAAAGAGATGCCGCGAACGATGATCCAGCTTGCTGTCGTCCAGTTCTTCTCCTGGTTCGCGCTCTTCGCCATGTGGATCTACACGACATCTGCAGTAACAAGCCACATCTATGGAGCCACAGATCCGACAACTCCCCTCTTTAACGAAGGCGCGGATTGGGTCGGCGTACTCTTTGCAGCGTACAACGGATTCGCGGCACTCGCAGCATTCTTGCTCCCCGTTGTCGCAAGGAAAACGAGCAGAAAGACCGTTCACATGCTGAGCCTTTTCTGCGGCGGTCTTGGCCTCATTTCATTCCTGGTGATTCACAGCCCCGGCATGCTCTTGCTTTCCATGGTGGGGATAGGATTGGCGTGGGCCAGCATCCTTTCGATGCCGTATGCGATTCTTGCAGGATCGCTGCCGCCCGGACGAACAGGTGTGTACATGGGAATCTTTAATTTTTTCATCGTTATTCCCCAGATCATGGCCGCAGGAATTCTGGGTTTTGTCATGCGGACATTTCTAGGCAATCAGGCAGTCTATGCGCTCGTCCTGGGAGGAGTCTCCATGATCGTAGGCGGAATTCTTGTTTTGTGGGTAGATGACGTAGATGCGTGATCGCTTCGGAACCGAGTACACACGGAAACTGAGATAAGAGGGAAATTATCATCGAGGAAGACCAAAGACCGCAACATCCGCGTTAAAGATATTCCAACCGCTCGTTGGAAAAGAATCTATTTTTATTTATATTGCCCTCCGAAATTAGAAAGGCCTCCAATGAAAATTGCCGTCTTCCTCGTTACACTTGTTCTTGCTGCGTCGATCGTCTCGATCATTAGTCCGTGCGCACACGCCGAGTCTCGTCTTAGGGTCGGAATCGACGTTGCACGGTATCGTGGTGATTCAACGAAGGAATATGTTGAAATCTACTATTCATTCGATGTTTCAAAACTAAAATTCCTGCGAGTCGATACCTCGTTCAAAGCTGAAGCGGTGCTGGATATCTATTTCAAACGTTCGTCAACTGACTCCGTCGTTGCCCGGCAGACGTGGAGGATTCCGTTTACAGCGAACGATTCGTCGCTGCTGGCGGTCTCGCGCACCTACGCCGACGTGATCGGCTTCTTCCTGCCGCCGGACATCTACCGTCTATACGTCATTGGCGGCGGAAGGGACGATTGGGCAAAGCGCGACAGCTTTTCCGTTCCCATTGACCTTCAGCCTCTTGAAAGCGCACACGTTGCCCTTAGCGATATTGAACTCTGCACATCGATCACTTCCGTGGGCCATGATTCGGCCGGGCGCTTCATCAAGAATACCTACGAAGTCAAACCTAATCCTTCAAGAATATTCGGCGCCGAACAAGCGGTCGTGTATTATTATTTGGAAGAGTACAATCTATTGAGGAATAAATCACCGAATTACTACACGAGAGTGTATGTGACAAATTCTGTCGGCAAAGAGGTCATCACCCGCAGCCGTATCAAGAACCGGCTGAATGAATCGAACGTAGAGGTCGGAGCGCTGCAGATAAACGCTTTGCGGACCGGCTCATATACTTTGCATTTCAGTATTGTCGACTCGGTCGATAATTCCAGCTATACATCGTCGAAGAAAATGTTCATCTACAATCCTCAGCTTCCGATGGATTCGCTCACGACAGGAACTGAAGGGTCGGTGCTCGCGAGCGAGTATGCAACGATGACTGAGGCAGAACTCGACATCGAGTTTGCGCAAATCAAATATGTTGCCAGCCGCGCCGAACAGGCACAATACACGAACGTCAAGGGTGTCGAGGCAAAACGCAAAGTACTGTATGATTTCTGGAACAGACGTAAAAATAATGAGACAGATCCCGCCGTCGTGCAGAAGACAGAATATTTCAAACGCGTTGAGTACGCCAATGACCATTTCAGAGCAGGATTCAAAGACGGGTGGAAAACTGACCGCGGGCGTGTCTTCATTGTTTATGGCCCGCCGGATGAAGTGGAACGACATGCGAACGAAACCAACGTGAAGCCATACGAAATTTGGACGTATCATTCTATCCAGGGGGGTGTGGAATTTGTTTTCGGCGATCGGTCGGGCTTTTCAGATTACGATCTGCTCCATTCGACCCATCGGGATGAAATGCAAAACGTGAATTGGATGAACCAGCTGCAGGTGCAGTAGACGTCGCCCACGAAGTTTGTTGAGGAAAACTCCGGTTCTATTGCCGGAGTTTTTTTGTGCTCCCGCGTCGCGGATTAGTCGGAATCGTATGAAGGCGAAGAACCGGGTATGCCGGCAATTGAAAGCGATGGACGAAAGATTCCGCTCCATAGGTGATTCCATTGCATAAAACTATTCGGTGATGGTCTATTTTGCCTGATCGACCCTTCTCCCGAAAGGATGGCTTAGCCAGACGCGACTTGACAAAATGCATCTGTCGACTACTCGACTCGTTGAGGACTTGCTCAGAGTGAACACTTCCCGTTCATCCTGGGTAAGTGAGCGGAGCGAACGCATCGTCAACGACCCGATGGGCCGTCGACCCGTCGGGAGGATCATGTTGCGACTTTTAAATCAAAATAGCTCACTTCCAATTATTCCAGCCCCTTGATTTAGAAAATAAGATTTCGTATACTTTACCCAGACAATGAATCCTTTAATTCTATCCGGAGAGGTAGGAAAGGAAATGATCGATCAGCGTGTCCCAATTTTATTGATAATTCAAACCAACCTCCGTTCAATCGTGAACGGAGGTTTTTTATTGTACACTCATTTCGTACATGATGCCCATGAATGACCGGCGAATAATACTCGACGCGCAAAATTTCGGCCGGACCGTCAACCGGCTTTCGCATGAAATCGTTGAACGAAACCGCGGTGCCGCTTCGCTCGGGATCGTCGGGATCAGGACCCGGGGAGATTTCCTTGCCCGCAGGATCGCTGCGGCGGTGTTTGAAATGGAAAAAGTTTCCCCTCCGATCGGAACGCTCGACATCACGCTCTACCGGGATGACCTTCGCGGGAGGCTCTCTCAGCCCCGCCTTAATACGACGGATATCCTGTACGATATCGCCGGCAAGGATATAATTCTTGTGGACGATGTATTGTTCACCGGCCGGACTGTTCGCGCCGCCCTCAACGCCCTCATGGACATCGGAAGACCGGCTTCCATCCAGCTTGCCGTTCTCGTGGACCGGGGACATCGCGAACTCCCCATCAAAGCAGATTTTGTCGGCAAAAATGTGCCGACATCCAATGATGAAGAGATTCAGGTGAAGATGGCCGAGGTGGACGGCGAAGACGAAGTTATTTTACTTCCGGTAAAACCATAACCCAAAGAAGGATGACCCATGGGATTATCATCGCGCCACCTGCTCGGGCTCGACGGAGCGCCGAAAGCAGATATTGAACTGATTCTCAATACGGCCGTGTCGTTCAAGGAGATACTGAACCGGCCGATCAAAAAAGTGCCGACCCTTCAGGGCAAGACGATTGTCAACTTGTTCTTTGAAAACTCTACCCGTACGCGGATTTCTTTCGAACTGGCGGAACGGAGACTCTCTGCCGATGTAGTAAATTTCTCCGCGTCCGGGTCAAGCGTCAGCAAGGGAGAGACGCTGAAAGACACTGCCAGAAATATTGAAGCCATGAAGATCGACATGGTCGTGATACGCCACAACTCCGCGGGCACTCCCCATTTCCTGACCAGGGTTGTCCAATCGGCAGTGCTCAATGCAGGAGACGGCTGCCATGAACATCCGACGCAAGCGTTGCTGGATATGTATACGTTGAATGAAAAATTCGGACGACTCGATGGGTTGCGAGTATGCATTGTTGGTGATATTACGCACAGCAGGGTGGCTCGGTCGAACATCTACGGCTTGAAGACGATGGGCGCGACAGTCTCGGTCTGCGGGCCGGCGACCCTCATTCCCAAAGAGATAGAGAAACTCGGTGTCGAGGTGTACCATCGCATCGACGACGTGCTTCCAAACGTCGATGCATTGAACGTCCTTCGTGTTCAGATGGAACGGCAGTCCGGCGGCCTTTTTCCCTCGCTCCGCGAGTACCACCGCTTTTTCGGCGTAACCAAAGAACGGCTCGATAAGGTCGATCATCCGATCACTATCATGCACCCGGGACCGATCAACCGGGACGTCGAACTCTCCGCCGATGTCGCGGATGGACCGCACTCCGTCATCCTTGAACAGGTATTGAACGGGGTTGCGGTCAGAATGTCGGTGTTGTATCTCCTGGGGACAGTCAATTAGTGATCACTAACTCACACAGAGAATTAGGATTTCCATGGCAAAGAAATATCTGCTAAAAGGCGGACGGCTTCTCGACCCGTCAACACATATTGACACTATTACGGACATTTTGCTTGTCGACGGGGTCATCGAATCAATGAAGCCTTCGATCGCTCCACAGGCCGGGTATGAAGTGATCGACCTGAGAGGGAAAATTGTCGCTCCGGGATTTATCGATATGCATGTTCACTTGAGAGAACCTGGCTTTGAACACAAAGAGACGATCGAGACTGGAACTCTCTCTGCCGCGTACGGGGGTTTCACATCCGTGTGCTGCATGCCCAACACGAACCCCGCCATCGACGATGAGTCGATTGTCCGTTTCGTTCATTCGCAGGGGAAACTTGTCAATAATGGCATCGTCGACGTGTATCCGATCGGGGCGGTAACAAAAGGGCGGGCCGGCAAAGAATTGTCCTCTATTGCAGAGCTTGTGCAGGCCGGGGCTGTCGGGTTGAGCGACGACGGCGCTCCCGTATTTGACGCTGAGATCATGCGCCGGGTGCTCGAATATGCGGGAATGTTCGGCGTCCCCGTCATTCAACATTGTGAAGAACCCTCTCTCGTCCGCGGCGGCGTAATGAATGAAGGGTTTGTGGCGACGGAATTGGGGCTGCCCGGGATTCCCCCCGTTGCCGAAGAGATCATGATCGCCCGCGACATTCTCTTGACGGAATACACGAAGTCCCGTTACCATGTGGCGCATATGAGCACTGCCGGTTCAGTGAAACTTGTCCGTGAGGCAAAGCAGAAAGGAGTCGCGATCACATGCGAGGTCACGCCCCATCATTTTACGCTTACCGACGATGCCGTCCGGTCGTTCGATACGAACACAAAAATGAACCCTCCTCTGCGAACCCGGGATGACGTCGAAGCGATCAAACAGGGGCTTCGAGAAGGAATTGTCGATGTCATCGCGAGCGATCATGCTCCTCATTCATTGGATGAAAAGGAGGTCGATTACTTGCAGGCGCCATTCGGGATCGTCGGATTGGAAACTGCGATCGGCCTCGCGATTACGGAGCTGGTCGCGCCGGATATCATCTCGATCTCGCAAATGGTTGAAAAATTCTCTACAAACCCGCGCAAAATAATCAAACGACCGGCCGATATCCGTGAAGGGAGCGAGGCGAATTTTACGTTTCTCGACCCTGATCTTCGGTGGAAGGTAGAAGTCGGCAAATTCAAATCGAAATCCAAAAATTCGCCTTTCGACGGGAAAATTTTGCAGGGAAAGGCAGTCGGTATATTCAATCACGGGCAGATCTTTCTCGTTTAAGAAGCGGCGCTCTGACTTAGGCCCTCTAATGCGCATGCATCGCGAATGTTGTCTCGTATGACAGAAAATATCGCGCAAAGACGCCAAGCCGCGAGGGAAAATATATCAATTCTCTTTGCGTCTCAGCGACTTTGCGCGAGCAAGTGTCACACCATCCTAAATTCATGCATTACCCGAATTTGATTTTCATTCCAATTTTAACGATACTGTTTACCAAATGGAGATTATTCGCTCCGAAGCCTTATCCCGTTATCGACAAATCGTTTTTGGAATGAGCACTCGCGGCGGAGGGCGGAGCCCCGGCGGGTTGGGGATGAATTTGAGTTTCAATGTCGGAGACGATAAAGTCAATGTTATTGAAAACCGGAGGATTTTTTTCGGTGCGCTCCACATCGGCCTGGATGAGCTTGCGTTTCCAATGCAGTGCCATTCAAATACGGTTCGTTCTATTCAGACCTGGGGAGGTTACGAAGATTGTGACGGGTTGGCCACGAATGATTTCGGCGTCTTTATTGTGATCAGTGTTGCAGACTGTGTCCCCATTTTTCTTTTTGACCCGGTGACACGGGCGGTTGCCGGAGTGCATGCGGGATGGCGCGGCACAAGTTCGGGAATCGCGAAAAATGCGGTCGCGGTAATGAAGGACACCTTCGGCAGCGATCCCCGGAATATCACAGCTTTTATCGGTCCCGCCGCCGGTAAATGCTGCTACGAAGTAGGAGACGAAGTCGCCGAAAAATTTGACGATCGTTTCGTATCGAAGACGGAATCGGAGAAATGGAGGGTTGATATGAAGGGAGCAAACCGGCAGCAATTGGAGTCGGAAGGTATTCTTCAGGAGAACATAGAAGTGCATGAAGGGTGTACCATTCATGAGTCAGATAAGTATCATTCGTACCGTCGCGACGGAAATTCGTCCGGGCGGATGATGGGTGTTATTGGAATTGTTCGATAAACTCGGGAATAATATATGTGTGGAATAATTGGTTATGTCGGTGCGTCAAATCCGCTTCCAATATTGTTGGATGGCCTGAAACGGCTTGAATACCGCGGCTATGATTCCGCCGGCGTGGCTCTTCTTGCAGATAATTCGATGATGGTCTACAAGAAAGTAGGGAAGGTCGCAGATTTGGAAAAGTCGATCCCTGCACTGAACCTGAATACAACCGCGGGTATCGGACATACTCGATGGGCGACTCATGGTGTTCCAAGCGACGTCAATGCCCACCCGCATACCGACTGCAAGAATGAAATAGCGCTCATTCATAACGGCATCATCGAAAATTATATTTCAATCCGCAAGAAACTCGAGAGTACCGGGCACGTGTTTGTTTCGGCTACCGATACCGAAGTGTTGGTCCATCTGATCGAAGAAATGAAACAATACAGCGGCGATCTCCCGACTGCCGTCCGGCTTGCTCTTCGGCAAGTCGAAGGGACGTACGGCATTGCCGTAGTTTCGGCCCTCGAACCGGGCAGAATCGTCGCAGCGAGAAAAGGGAGCCCGCTGCTGCTTGGCATCGGCACAAACGAACATTATGTTGCGTCGGATGCGGCGGCAATCGTTCAGCATACGCGCAACGTCGTGTATCTCGAGGACGGAGAGATCGCAGTGCTTACGAGAGAGTCGTTCGAGACGCGGACGATCGACAACGTCGACATCGAAAAAGAAGTCCATCAGGTGACCATCGATATCGAAGAGATTGAAAAGGGGGGCTTCGAGCACTTCATGCTCAAGGAAATCATGGAGCAGCCCGAGACTCTGCGGAATTCGATGCGCGGACGTGTGCTGCTCGACGAAGGAAATTCGAAACTCAGCGGGCTGGGCGATGTGATGCCGATCCTTGAAAACGCTCAGCGCATTATCATCACTGCGTGCGGGACGTCTTGGCATGCGGGGCTAGTGGGGGAATATATGCTCGAGCAGTACGGCAAAATTCCCGTCGAAGTCGAGTACGCTTCTGAATTTCGTTATCGAAATCCTATCATCAAAAAGGGAGATGTTGTATTTCTGATCAGCCAGAGCGGGGAAACGGCCGACACGCTTGCAGCCCTCCGCGAAGCTAAACAAAAAGGCGCCGCCGTCTTCGGCATCTGCAACGTGGTCGGAAGCACGATTGCACGGGAAAGTCAGGGGGGAGTGTACATCCATGCAGGGCCCGAAATCGGCGTGGCATCGACCAAGGCATTCACTTCCCAACTGGTTGTTCTCTCGCTCATCACGCTTATGATTGCCCGGCAGCGGGGACTTTCTGAATCCGAGGGAAGGAAGATTGGGCAGGCGCTTCTCGAACTTCCGCACAAAGTCGAGACGATTCTTCGTGATACCAGCGAGATCGAAGCCATCGCGGAAGAACTAAAGGACAATGTCAATGTTTTGTACCTCGGAAGAGGATACAACTTCCCCGCGGCGCTCGAAGGAGCGCTGAAGCTGAAAGAAATTTCCTACATTCATGCTGAAGGGTACCCAGCCGCTGAAATGAAACACGGCCCCATTGCGCTCATCGACGAGAATATGCCGGTGATCGTCATCGCATCGAAAGACAACACGTATGAGAAGATCATCTCGAATATCCAGGAAGTGAAAGCAAGGAGGGGGAGGGTGATCGCGGTGGTGAACGAAGACGATACAACTATCGAATCGTTGGCCGAACACGTGATCCGGGTTCCGCATACCGTCGACCTGCTTTCGCCGATCTTGAACATCATACCGCTGCAGTTGCTTGCGTACTTCATCGCCGTCAAGCGGGGCTGCAACATTGACCAGCCGCGGAACTTGGCGAAGAGCGTCACGGTTGAATAGACGATGTTCCGGAAGAATGCCCGGTAACTTTTTCAAATTGGTGTTGTCTAAAAAAGTGTAACGTTGAATTCGGAGGAATTACGGCAGCTCGCTGGTGTTGAACTTGATCGCAGATCTATTTCCCATCAACTATTTATAAGGGTGTACACGTGGCAAGTGATTATAGATTTAAGAAG
>Ga0265338_10003301_pt1 | contig 22874 bp, 22 predicted proteins | sample 42126metaG_FD_193579 | JGI IMG/M metagenome (GOLD analysis project Ga0265338, IMG submission 193579) | Rhizosphere microbial communities from Carex aquatilis grown in University of Washington, Seatle, WA, United States - 4-21-26 metaG | ecosystem: Host-associated > Plants > Roots > Rhizosphere... | reverse complement strand
TGGAACCAATCCGGCGACAGCCGCTTTTGCCGGCTTCACGGTGGACGAAGTGCCGGCCAAGCCCAACGGTCATGTCGATGCCGAAGCCTTGAAGGCCAAGCTGGGCCCCGATGTGGCGGCCATCATGCTGACCAATCCCAACACCTGCGGGTTGTTCGAAGGCGAGGTGAAGGAGATTGCCGACGCGGTCCATGCCGCCGGCGCCTATTTCTATTGCGACGGCGCGAACTTCAATGCCATCGCCGGCAAGGTGCGGCCCGGCGACCTGGGCGTGGATGCCATGCACATCAATCTGCACAAGACCTTCTCCACCCCGCATGGCGGCGGCGGCCCCGGCGCCGGCCCGGTAGTGCTGTCGGAGCGGCTGGCGCCCTTCGCGCCCGTGCCGCTGCTGGTGGCGGACAGCAAGGGCCTGCGTCTGATCGAAGACGTGCATGCCGCGCCGGAAGGGGCCAAGCCCTTCGGCCGCATGTGCGCTTTCCACGGCCAGATGGGCATGTTCGTGCGGGCGCTGACTTACATGCTGAGCCACGGCCGCGATGGCGTGCGCCAGGCATCTGAAGATGCGGTGCTGTCAGCCAATTACATCCTGGCCTCACTCAGGGATGTGATGAGCGCACCCTTCGGCGAGGGCCCCTGCATGCACGAGGCGCTGTTCGACGACAGCTTCCTGGAAGGCACCGGCGTCACCACCCTGGACTTCGCCAAGGCGATGATCGACGAGGGCTATCACCCCATGACCATGTATTTCCCATTGGTTGTGCACGGCGCAATGTTGATAGAGCCCACGGAAAGCGAGTCCAGGGAGTCGTTGGACCGCTTCATTCATGTCCTGCGAATACTGGCAACCGAGGCGCAAGAGAAGAAGACCGAGCGTTTTGCCGGCGCGCCGCGCCTTGCGCCGCGCCGCCGCCTGGACGAGACGGCGGCGGCGAGAAAGCCGGTGCTGCGCTGGAAGCCCGATCCGCTTAAGGCGGCGGCGGAATAGCTGTCGGCGACCTGTCCGCCAGCCTAACAAAAGCTCATGCCGAAAATGTAATTCCGGCAGCAGGCTCGTTTTAGCCAGTTGGCAAGCCGCTCGCGCACAGCATCCCCTCCGAGAAAAGGATCGCGGGATCAGTCATGAGCGCGCAGGCGATTTTCAGTTCGGCAACGGTCCAGGAAGGGGCGGCAAGGGTCGTCTCCACCGTGTCGCCGCATAACGACAAGGTCTCCATCGGGCCTGTGCTGGCCGAGGACATCGCCAGCCTGTTCCTGTGGTTCAACGACTCCCAGGCGGCGCAGAGCGACATGCCTTACCGGCCGGTGGACAGCCTCGGTTTCAAGGAGTGGCTGGACCAGAATCTCAACCTGACCAGCCAGATCCTGTTCGTGATCCGCAGCCTGCAGCCGGCCCGCGCCATCGGCTTCGTGCTGTTCAAGAATTTCCAGCCGGTTTTCCGTTCCGCTGAACTGGGCGTGCGCGTCGGCCGGGAAAGGGATCGCGGCAAGGGCCATGGCAGCGCCGCCACCGAACTGGCGCTGGACTATGCCTGGAACGATCTCAACCTGCGGCGCGTCAGCCTCACCGTCTTCGCCGGCAACGATCGCGCGATCGCTGCCTATCGCAAGGCCGGGTTCCAGGAAGAAGGCGTGATGCGCCAGGCTGCCTATGTCGGAGGCGTCTGGCACGATGTGGTGTTGATGGCGGCGATCAATCCGCGCGGCTAGGAAGCGCAGGCGAGGGGCCGGCCGCGATCAAAAAAGCTATTTGCAGGTATGAACGCGAAGTCCGGGAGGTAATTTCGTCTTGGCGTCGCCGCAGGCAACGTTCAGCTGTGCCTGCGTCAGGCCCTTCACCTTGGTCAGGTCGGTGCCCAGGAAAGACGTGATCGAAGTCTTGGCGCCCGTCAGGTCGGCGCCGTCCAGCTTCGCCCCCGCCAGGTTGGCGCCGGAGAGTTCGGTGCCCCTAAAGCTGGCATTGGTGAAGTTGGCGAAGGACATGCACATCAAGGTGGCGTTGGCGCCGTCGAAATTGGCGCCATGCAGATCATGCTCCTTGACGCAGGTGTTGGTGAGATCGGCCCCCGCCAGGTTGCAGCCGACACAGTCCACGATGCCGCCATGGATCTTGGCCACCGCGGCGGGATCGGCCGCCAGGCCGGGCGCGGCGGGAAATCCGGCCAGGGCCAGAAGCAGGGTGGCGAGAAGGATGCGCATCCGGCAAGCATCGCGCGCCGCGCTTTACCGAAGGGTTTTCGCGCATGGTTACCAAAGTCTTGCGCAGGCGGGGGATGGAACTGGTTGCGGATGAGAAACGTTCACAGCCCATGATTGGGCCGGCACCGGAGAACGCACGGAAGTTGCGCGTTATCGCGGCGGAGTTTCGCGCCCATTCCGCGGAGACCTGTGTGGAACTTTACCGCCGGAAATTCGAAGGCGTGGCTTCGGAGCTGGAAGAAGCCGCTCTCGACGCCGAGACCCGCGGCTGGATGCGTTTCGATCTGAAACGAGCTTCGTAAGATCAGGGCGCGGAAGCCGCTGCTCCCGCGCCCTGTGACCGCCCGCCTAATCCTTCAAGTCATGAACAGCCGCTGGTCGAGCCGCAGGTGTTGCACTTCATGCAGGTGCCGTTGCGCACCAGGGTGAAGTTGCCGCAGGCCCCACAGCTGTCGCCTTCAAAGCCCTTGAGCCGCGCCTCGGCCGCGCGCGCCGCGCGGCTGGCTGCCGCCGGAGACGATGCAGCGGCCGACGACCGTGTCAACGCCGCCTCCAGGGTCGCCACCTGCGCGCTCACTGTGGTGAGCGTGGCTTCCACCCCGGCGCGGATTTCCGACAGGTCAAGGGTCCGAGCGTCATGGTCCGTGTCATTGTGCGCTTCCAGATGGCCGAAATGCTCGTCTTCCTCTTCCGCCATCATCTTGGGCGCCGCGCCGCCTTTCACCAGGGTCATGGGCCGGCCACCACGCAGATAGCCGGTGGACGCCACCTTGGCGATGACCCGCTCGGCCGGGCCATCGCCGCGGCCAAGATCCTCGTCGGCGGGAGGCGCGACATGGGCCAGATCGTTGCGGCCCAGATAGGAAATCGCCAGTTCGCGGAAGATATAGTCCAGCACGCTGGTGGCGTTCTTGATGGAATCGTTGCCGATCACCAGGCCCGCCGGCTCGAAGCGGGTAAAGGTGAAGGCTTCCACGAATTCCTCCAGCGGCACGCCATATTGCAGGCCCACCGAGATGGCGATGGCGAAATTGTTCATCAGGCTGCGGAAGGCGGCGCCTTCCTTGTGCATGTCGATGAAGATTTCGCCCAGCCGGCCGTCTTCATATTCGCCGGTGTGCAGATAGACCTTGTGACCACCCACGATGGCCTTCTGGGTATAGCTCTTGCGGCGGTGCGGCAGCTTCTCGCGCTCATGGCTGCGGATTTTCTCGATCACCCGCTCGACGATGCGCTCGGTGACCACCGTCTGGTGCGCCGGCGCCACGGGCCGGGCGGCATCGGGAAGGGCATCGTCTTCTTCCTCGTCGGCGAAGGCGAAGACTTGGGCGGCCAACGGCTGGCTGAGCTTGGAGCCGTCGCGGTAGAGCGCATTGGCCTTCAGCCCCAGCTTCCAGGACAGCATATAGGCCTCGCCGCAATCCTTGACCTTGGCGCTGTTGGCCATGTTGATGGTCTTGGAAATGGCGCCCGAGATGAAGGGCTGCACCGCGGCCATCATGCGGATATGGGATTCCATGCTCAACGCCCGCTTGCCGATGCGCCCGCACGGATTGGCGCAGTCGAATACCGGCAAATGCTGTTCCTTCAGATAGGGCGCGCCTTCCAGGCTCATGGCGCCGCAGACATGCAGGTTGGCAGCGTCGATGTCGGCGCGTGAGAAGCCCAGCGCCTTCAGCATGTCGAAGTCGGGGGCATCGAGCTGGCCCGCATCCAGCTTCAGCACTTGGATGCAGAACTCCGTGCCCAAGGTGTATTTGTTGAAGACGAAGCGGATGTCGAAGGCCGATTCCAGTTCGGCCTCGATCAGGCCGATCTGCTCATCGCCAAAGCCCTTGCCGCGCAGGGCGTCGTAATTGATGCGGCCCTGGTAATCCTCCAAGGTGCCGTAGCCCACGGCATAGGCGACGATGGCGTCGATCTCCTGCTGGCCATAACCCAGATTGGCCAGGGCTTCGGGCACGCAGCGGTTGATGATCTTGAAATAGCCGCCGCCGGCCAGGGTCTTGAACTTGACCAGCGCGAAGTCGGGCTCCACGCCCGTGGTGTCGCAATCCATCACCAGACCGATGGTGCCGGTGGGCGCGATCACGGTCGCCTGGGCGTTGCGGAAGCCGTGTTGCTTGCCGAGATCCAGCGCATTGTCCCAGGCCCGCCTGGCGGCATCGGCCAGGGCGATTTCCGGAATGGCCCTCAGGTCCAGCGCCACCGGCGCGACCGCCAGCTTCTCGTAACCGGCGGCTTCGCCATGGGCGGCGCGGCGGTGGTTGCGCACCACCCGCAGCATCGCATCCTTGTTGGCGGCATATTCGGGGAAGGGCCCCAGTTCGCCCGCCATCTCTGCACTGGTGGCATAGGAGATGCCGGTCATCAGGGCGGCGATGGCGCCGGCGACGGCGCGGCCTTCGCGAGAATCGTAAGGCACACCGGCGGACATCAACAGGCCGCCGATATTGGCATAGCCCAAACCAAGCGTGCGGTAGTCATAGGAAAGCTGGGCGATCTCGCGGCTGGGGAACTGCGCCATCAGCACCGAAATCTCCAGCACGATGGTCCAGAGGCGCACCGCATGTTCGAAGGCTTCGACGTCGAACAGCTTGACACCACTTCTTGGGCTGACGCCGGCTTCGCCGGCGGGGGCCTTGCGGAACTGCATCAGGTTCAGCGAGGCCAGATTGCAGGCTGTGTCGTCCAGGAACATGTATTCGCTGCACGGATTGGAGGCGCGGATTTCGCCGCCGGCCGGGCAGGTGTGCCAGTCATTGATCGTGGTATGGAACTGGATGCCCGGATCGGCGCAGGCCCAAGCGGCGTAGGAAACCTTCTCCCACAGCTCGCGCGCCTTGATCGTGCGGGCGACCTTGCCGTTGCCGCGGTTCGTCAGGCTCCAGTCGCGGTCTTCCAGCACCGCGGTGAGGAATTCGTCGGTGACGCGCACGCTGTTGTTGGAATTCTGGCCGGCGACCGAGGTATAGGCCTCGCTGTCCCAGTCGGTGTCATAGGTGCGGAAGTCGATGTCCTTGAAGCCCTGGCGCGCGAAACTGATCACCCGCTCGATCAGATTGTCGGGGATCATGCTCTTGCGTGCGGATTTGATCTCGCGGCGCAGGGCGGGGTTTTTCTGCGGGTCGTAGCAGTCCCCACCCGAACCCTCGCAATTCACGCAGGCCTTGAGCACGGCCTTCAGATGCCTCTCGGCCAGCTTGGAGCCGGCGACCAGGGCGGCGACTTTCTGCTCTTCGATCACCTTCCAGTCGATGAAGTCCTCGATGTCGGGGTGATCGATATCCACGATCACCATCTTCGCGGCGCGGCGGGTGGTGCCGCCCGACTTGATGGCGCCCGCGGCGCGATCGCCGATCTTCAGAAAGCTCATCAGGCCGGAGGAACGGCCGCCGCCGGAAAGCTTCTCGTGGACGCCGCGCAGGGGCGAGAAGTTGGTGCCGGTGCCCGAGCCGTATTTGAACAGGCGCGCTTCCCGGGTCCAGAGATCCATGATGCCGCCTTCATTGACCAGGTCGTCCTTGACGCTCTGGATGAAGCAGGCATGGGGCTGGGGATGCTCATAGGCCGAGGCCGACTTGGTCAGCCGCCCGGTCTTGTGGTCAACATAATAATGGCCCTGGCCGGGACCATCGATGCCATATGCCCAGTGCAGACCAGTGTTGAACCATTGCGGCGAGTTAGGCGCGCATTTCTGCGTCGCCATCATGTGGCAAAGCTCGTCATAGAAGGCGCGGGCATCGCCTTCGGAGTCGAAATAGCCGCCCTTCCAGCCCCAATAGGTCCAGGTGCCGGCCATGCGGTCGAAGACCTGCTTGGCGGAATGTTCGCCGGTGGTTTCCTTGCCGTCCTTGGGGCCCTGCTTGCGCCACAAAAATTCCGGCACGCCTTCTTCCGGCACCGGCTTCAGGGATTTCGGCACCCCGGCCTTGCGGAAGTATTTCTGCGCCAGGACATCGCTGGCGACCTGGCTCCAGCTTTCCGGAACCTCGATGCCTTCCTGGGCAAAGACGATGGAGCCGTCGGGATTGCGGATCTCGCTGGAGGTGGTCCGGAAGGCGACGGCCTCGTAGGGCGAGTGACCTTCAACGGTGAACTGGCGGCGAATACGCATGACGACGACCCCGATCCTGAATGGCCCCGCCGCGCTCTTGGCCACCCGCCGGAGGACAGTTTCCCGTCCGCGAAGGGGTGCCTTCGCGAAGGGGCCAATCAGTCCGCCAGATGTAGTGGTCGCGAGCCGCGACTGGCCCCAAGTATGGACATGGGGGTCCGGCGGGCGCAAGCGGATAGTGGGTAGGGAAAGGTTAATCCACCATATCTGGTGGTGCGGAACCCCCACAAAAGCCGCGAGTCAAGCGGACCGGAAATTAAGGCGCCGAAATATTTTTTGCGCCCCTTTCATCACAGCGTGATGAAAGGCTTTGGGTGTTTTGGGGATAAGTGGCGACTCGGTGACTCAGCGCCAAAACCCGCCCTTTTGCGGCATGGCGAAAGCGGCTTTCGAGTCCTATAGTCTTGGCGAATCCCCGCCCCAATCCCCCGAGCTAGGCCATGCCGTTCTTCAAGATGATCTTTTCCTGGTGGAACACAGCCACTTGGGGAACATGGCTGATGACGAGATTCCGTGGCGAGCCGGTGGGGACCGACCAGTTCGGCAACAGCTATTACCAGAACAAGGACGGCGCCCGGCGCTGGGTGATCTACAACGGCACCGTGGAGGCGAGCCGCGTGCCGCCCGACTGGCATGGCTGGCTGCACCACACCTATGCCGAGCCGCCTACCAAGGCGCCGTTCAAGGTGCAGGGCTTTGAAAAGACCCATCAGCCCAACCTGACCGGCACGCCGGATGCCTATCGTCCCAGCGGCAGCCTGGCCAAGGGCGGGGCGCGGCCCCCGGCCACCGGCGACTATCAGGCCTGGAAGCCCGACTAACACATGTCGACCCGCGTCATGCAGCAGAACAATGTCGCCGAGACCCTGATCGGCGCGATCGTGATAGCCGTGGCGGTGGGCTTTCTGGCTTTTGCCTATTTGCGCACCGGCTCCGGCAGCCTGTCGGGCTATGAGATCAATGCCCGCCTGCCCAAGGCGGACGGCCTGTCGGTCGGCACCGATGTGCGGCTGGCCGGGATCAAGATCGGCACCGTCACCGACCTAACCCTGGATCCCAAGACCTATCTGGTCACGGTGCATATGAGCATCCGCAACGACATCAAGCTGCCGGTGGATTCCTCGGTGCTGGTGACCCAGGCCGGCTTTCTGGGCGGCCAGTATCTTTCGATCACGCCCGGCGGCGACGACAAGATGATGAGCGCGGGTTCCTTTTTCGAGAATGCCCAGGGCTCGATCGACGTGATGGGGCTGGTGAACCGCTTCACCGGCGGCGGCGCCGCGCCCGCCAAACCGGCCGCGCCGCAGGCGGCCCAACCGCAAGCGACCCAGCCGCCTGCGGCCCTGCCGCCCGCCGCCTCTCCACAAGGCCCGGTCAAGGCGCCCGATCCGGGAGCGGGCCCATGAAGAAGATTCTTCTGGCGGCGGCGCCGTTGGGCTTGGCCGCCGCGGCTTTCGCGCAAGGAACACAAGCGCCAAAAGCGGCCGTACCGGCGCCCGCCGCACCGGCCGTTCAGCCTGCCGCCCCGGGCGCCGATGCGGCTGCTATAGCGCCTGTCGCGCCCAAGGGCGGCACCGAGCTTCAACTGCGCGGCCTGGAAAAGATCACTGGCCGGCCCACCAACATCACCGCGCCGATCGGCAAGCCGGTGCAATTCGCCACCCTGACCATCACGGCGCGGTTCTGCTACTCGACACCGCCGAGCGAGACGCCGGAAACCACGGCCTTTGTGCAGATCGAGGATCACCGGCCCGACCAGCCGGCAAAGCGCGTTTTTTCCGGCTGGCTGTATGGCTCCAGTCCCGGTCTCAATGGCGTGGAGCATCCGCTCTATGATGTGTGGGTGATCTCTTGCAACAACGCCCCGGCCCAGGCGGTGGCGTCGAACAATTCGGGCGCCACCACCAAGGTTGCAGCGCCTGACTCTTCCGATAAGGAAGGGATTCAGGCTTTGCCTGAAGGTGCAGGACAGTAACAACTCAACTCACCATGGCCGGGCTTGACCCGGCGATCCAGGGCCACATTCCCGGTACATTAAGATTGCTGCTCTGGATGGGCGGCTCAAGGCCGCCCATGGGGATGAGGTTTTAGAAGAACGGCCAAATCGCTTCGCGGTTCAGCGCATCGTGCAATCGGCGCAGATATTGCTGACGCGGAATCTCCAAGGCGCCGAAACGGGCCAGATGCGCGGTGATGAACTGGGTGTCCAAAAGGACAAAGCCGCCACGGTTCAGTCCTTCGACCAGCGCCACCAGCGCCACCTTGCTGGCGTCGCGCACGCGCGAGAACATGCTCTCCCCGAAAAACGCCGCGCCCAGCCGCACGCCATAAAGCCCTCCCACCAGCCTGTTTCCCTGCCAGCACTCGACGGAATGGGCGTGGCCGCCGATATGCAGGGCGGTGTAGAGGCGCAGGATCTCGCTGTTGATCCAGCTTTCCTCCCGCCCCGGACCGGGCGCGGCGCAAGCCTCCATCACGGTGCGGAAGGCCCGGTCGGAGGTGACGGTGAAGGCGCCGCTGCGAACGGTGCGCGCCAGGCGCCGCGGCACATGAAAGTCATCCAGCGGAATGATGCCGCGCTTTTCCGGCGACACCCAGTAGAGCGTGGGATCACCGCGCCGCTCGGCCATGGGAAACAGGCCCTCCGCATAGGCGCGCAGCAATATCTCGGGCGTGAGGCGCGGAGTGCCGTGCATCGCCCGAACAATAACGCGCCGCGTACGGACAGTCGCGCGTTATTTGCTGATTCTATTTGCCGTTAACCGAAAAACGACCCGGGCCTGCCGCGGCCAGATAAAGGAAGATGAAGCAGAACAGGATGGCGGCATCGCCCCCATTGTGAGTCGGAAAGAAATCCACACCGCCAAAGAGCTTCATATGGACAAGGAAATAGGCCACCGCCATCTCGCCCGAGGCCACAAAGGCGGCGCAGCGGCTGTAGAGGCCCAGGGTGATCAGGGTGCCGGCGATCAGCTCGATGATGCCGCCAACGCCGGCCAGCGAGGTGATGGCCGGATGCATCGGCCCCGGCGGAAAGTTCAGATACTTGGTCGTGCCATGCTCCAGAAAGCACAGCCCCGACACGATGCGGACCACCCCAAGGATTTGCGCGGAATAGGGCTCAAGAAAACGCATTCTCAGCCTCCAACCTGATTATGGAGCCGAGCCTAGCCGGGATTGGAAGTTCCGGCTACCGGCGCGCGAGGTCCTGCTTTAACGCCACCATGCCGTGCGGCGGCACCAGGATCTGCGCGTCATAGCCGGGATTGACCATCAGGCCGTAGCCCGCGGGCAGGCGCCGGAAAAATTGCCTGCCGTTCATCTGCATCATGGTCGGGGCCATGTCCTTGGGCTGCCGCGACATGGCGGTGAAAACAACCACAAAGGACGCGCCGTCCTGGTCGACCAGCACCGGCTGAAAGCCGCTGCCGTCCGTCTGGACTTCGCCGGCGCTGGGAATGAAGAGATCAGCCTCCGCCATCCGGCGGAGCAGCGTGTCGCCGGAAAGCGCGCCGTCCTGGGCCTTCAGAATCTGATGTTCGATATCGTTCTGTGGCTCGAACGCCAACAGGCTCATCAATGGCCCAGACTGGCCAGATATTTTTCCAGCCAGTGAATCGAATAATCGCCGTTGATGATGTCCGGCTCGCGCACCAGCTTCTGGAACAGGGGAATGGTGGTCTCGATGCCGTCCACCACCAATTCGTCCAGGGCGCGGCGCAGGCGCAGGAGGCACTCGTTGCGGTTCTTGGCGTGGACCACCAGCTTGCCCGCCAGGCTGTCATAGAAAGGCGGGATGCGGTAGCCGGAATAGATCGCGGAATCGAAACGCACGCCCAGCCCGCCGGGCGTGTGGAACTGGGTGATGGTGCCGGGCGAGGGGCGGAAGGTGAAGGGATTTTCCGCATTGATGCGGCATTCGATGGCATGGCCTTCGAAGACGATGTCCTTCTGGGTGAAGGACAGGGCCGCGCCCGTGGCGATGCGGATCTGCTCGCGCACGATGTCGATGCCGGTGATGGCCTCGGTCACCGGATGCTCGACCTGCAGGCGGGTGTTCATCTCGATGAAATAGAAGCGGCCGTCCTCGTACAGGAATTCGATGGTGCCGGCGCCCAGATAACCCAGCTTTTCCAGGGCGCAGGTGACGATGCCGCCGATCTCGTCGCGCTCCTGGGCGTTCAGCGCCGGGCTGCCGGCTTCCTCCCAGACTTTCTGGTGACGGCGCTGCAGCGAGCAGTCGCGCTCGCCCAAATGCACCACATGACCATGTGCGTCGGCCAGAATTTGGATTTCGATATGGCGCGGTCTCTGGAGATATTTCTCCATATAGACCGTGTCATTGCCAAAAGCGGCCTTGGCCTCGGCGCGAGCGGTGGACAGGGCGAAGGAAAGTTCGCCAGCGGTCTTGGCCACCTTCATGCCGCGGCCGCCGCCGCCGGCGGTGGCCTTGATGAGCACCGGATAGCCGATCTCTTCGGCCAGCTTGGCGGCATCCGCATCGCTGACTTCGCCGTCCGAGCCCGGCACCGTGGGAATGCCCAGCTCCTTCACCGTCTGCTTGGCGGTGATCTTGTCGCCCATCATGCGGATATGTTCGGGGGTAGGCCCGATGAAAGTGAGGCCATGTTCCTTGATGATGTCGGCGAACTTGGCGTTCTCCGACAGGAAGCCATAGCCGGGATGGATGGCCTCGGCGCCGGTGATCTCGCAGGCGGCGATGATGGCGGGGATATTGAGATAGGACTGGGCGGCGGCGGGCGGGCCGACGCAGACGCTCTCATCGGCCAGCTTGACATGCATGGCTTCGCTGTCGGCCGTGGAATGAATGGCCACGGTCGAGATTCCCATCTCCTTGCAGGCGCGGATGACGCGAAGGGCGATCTCGCCCCGGTTGGCGATGAGGATTTTTTCGAACATCAGGCGATGACGCAGAGGGTCTGGCCGAATTCCACGGGATTGCCGTCGGTGACGCTGATTTCCTTCACCGTGCCGCCGCGGGGCGCGGCAATCGCGTTCATGGTCTTCATCGCTTCGATAATGAAGAGCGTGTCGCCTTCCTTGACGGTCTTGCCGACACTGATGAAGGCCGGCTTGCCGGGTTCGGGCGACAGATAGACCGTGCCGACCATGGGCGAGGGCACCGCGCCGGCGGCGGGACCGCTGGAGACGGGCGCGGTCGCCGGAGCCGCTGCGGCAGGAGCCGGCGCGGCGGCGGCAGGGGCGGAGGCGGCGACGGCCACGCCGCTGCTGCGGCTGACGCGGATGCGCGCGCCGTTATGCTCGATCTCGATCTCGGTGAGGCCGGTCTCTTTGAGCAGCTCGGCCAGCTCGCGCACGGCGGCGGCGTCAATGCCGGGCTTGCCGCCGTCTTTTCCTTTGGAGCTCATTTCTTCTTGCCCTTTGCGGAGAGAATTTGCGCCACGGCATCGACGGCGCGGACATAGCCCTGCGCGCCCAGTCCCATGATGATGCCGGTGGCGCCTTTGGAGACATAGGAATGATTGCGATAGGGCTCGCGGCGATGGATGTTGGAAAGATGGACTTCGATCACCGGCAGGCCGCAGGCCTGGATCGAATCCAGGATGGCGATGGAGGTATGGCCATAACCGGCGGGATTGATGATCACGGCGCTGCCCGCGGTGCGCGCTTCCTGCAGATGATCGACGATTTCGCCCTCGCGGTTGGACTGGCGGAAGACGATGGAAAGGCCATGGGACGCCGCCTGGGCCGCGCACATCTGTTCGATCTGGGCCAGGGTGGTATAGCCATAGACCTCGGGCTCCCGGTGACCCAAGAGATTGAGGTTCGGGCCGTTGAGGATGTATATGGGTAAGGTCTTGGATTGTTTCGTCTTTTTTGCCATAGACTTTCCGCGCGGAAGAGTGATTTGAGCCTTATAATCGCATCGCTCCGGATACGGAAATGCTTAAACGGCTAGGTTTGACCTCATGGAAATTACCCTAAACGGCGAAACACGGCGCATCGAAGCCCCCGTCAATGTGCGCGGGCTTCTGGAGCAGTTGGGGCTGGACCCGGCCAAGATCGCGGTGGAGCGCAACCTGGAAATCGTGCCGCGCTCGACCTATGGGCAGGTGGCGCTGAGCGATGGCGACCGGCTGGAGATCGTGCATTTCATCGGCGGCGGCAATGCGCCCGTCGAAGTCCCCCGGGTGGACAAGCCCTTTGTGCTGGCAGGCAAGCAATACACGTCGCGCCTGATCATCGGCACCGGCAAATACAAGACCTATGCCGACAATGCCGCGGCGCTGGAAGCGAGCGGGGCGGAGATCGTTACCGTCGCGGTGCGCCGCGTGAACCTGACCGATCCCAGCCAGCCCAAGCTGGTGGATTTCATCGATCCGAAGAAAGTGACCTATCTGCCCAACACCGCCGGCTGCTTCACCGGCGAGGATGCGGTGCGCACCTTGAGGCTGGCGCGGGAAGCCGGCGGCTGGTCGCTGGTCAAGCTGGAAGTGCTGGGCGAGAAGAAGCTGCTCTATCCCGACATGATCGAGACGTTGCGCGCCACCGAGATGCTGTCCAAGGACGGCTTCCAGGTGATGGTCTATTGCAGCGACGATCCCTTGATGGCCAAGCGGCTGGAGGATGTCGGCGCGGTGGCGATCATGCCACTGGCGTCGCCCATCGGTTCGGGCATGGGCATCCAGTCCACCGTGAACATCCGCATGATCATCGAGGATGCCAAGGTGCCGGTGATCGTGGATGCCGGCATCGGCACGGCCTCGGATGCGGCGGTGGCGATGGAGCTGGGCTGTGATGCGGTGATCTCCAACACCGGCATCGCCCATGCCAAGGATCCGGTGAAAATGGCCGCCGCGATGAAGCTGGCGGTGGAGGCGGGGCGGTTGGCGTGGCTTGCGGGGCGTATGCCGAAAAAAGCTTACGCCGACCCTTCGAGCCCCCTGAGCGGATTGATCTGACGGCGGACGCCAAGGCTGGGGAGCCGCATGTCCTTGGTTCAGCTTTTCACCCTGATCGGCGTCGCCGTCTTCGCGGCCAGCGGCGCGCTGGCGGCGGTGCGCCGGTCGCTTGATCCGGTGGGCGTGCTGGTGCTGGCGATCGTGACGGCAACGGGCGGCGGCACCTTGCGGGATGTGCTGATGGACCGCCATCCGATCTTCTGGATTTCGTCTCCCTCCTATATCGGTGTCTCCGCCCTCGCGGCGGTGGTGACCTGGTTGTGGGTGCGGAAATATCCGCCGCCGGACCTGGCCTTGCAGTATGCGGACGCGCTGGGATTAGCCTTCTTCAGCATCGCGGGCGCGCAGATCGCCGAAGTTGGCGGATTGGCGCCGTTCGCCGCAACCATCATGGGCGCGATCACGGGATGCGCCGGCGGCCTGATCCGGGATGTGCTGGTCGCCGAAGTGCCTCTGGTCTTCCGTCAGTCGGAATTGTACGTGACGGCCTGTGTCGCGGGCGTGGCGCTTTATCTGGGCCTGAAAGGGCTGGGGCTGCCGGTAGAAGTGGCCAGTGTCGCGGGCATGGCGATGATTGCCGTCATCCGCCTGGCCTCTATCCGCTGGGGCATTGTGCTGCCCGTCCTCAGGATGCCGGAGCGGTAAGCGCTGCCGCGACCAGCGCCTTGGCATGCAGTTCCGTTGTGTCGAAGACCGGCAGCGGGCTGGAAGTCTGGTCGATCAGCATGCCGATCTCGGTGCAGCCCAGGATCACGGCCTCGGCGCCGCGCGCCGCCAGGCGCTCGATGGCATCCACAAAGATCTGCCTGGACGCATCGCGAACGATGCCGCCGCACAGTTCGTCATAGATGATGGCATTCAGCGCCGGCACATCGGAGTCCGGTACCAGCACATCCAGTCCACGCGCCTTCAGCCTGTCCTTGTAGAAGGGCATCTCCATGGTGAAGCGGGTGCCGAGCAGGCCCACGCGCTGGACGCCGCTTTCTTTCAGCGCCGCCGCCGTCGGTTCCGCAATATGAACAAAGGGAACACCCAGGCCCTCTTCGATCTGGCCGGCGACGATATGCATGGTGTTGCTGGCCAAGCCGATGACACTTGCGCCGCCCGCCGCCAGTTTCCGCGCCGTTGCCGCCAGCAGCACGCCGGCCTCTTTCCACTTGCCTGCCTGCTGCAATTCCTCAACGGGTGCGAAATCCAGCGAGGCCAGCAGCACCGGTGCCGAATGGAGCCCGCCCAGCCGCCGCGCCGTCTCCTGGTTGAGAATGCGATAATAGAGAGCGGTGGACTCCCAGCTCATGCCACCGATCAGGCCGATGGTCTTCACGGGCCGCTTTCCGCCGCCTGGATCAGGGCGCGAATATAGCCGTAAGCGAAGGCGAACATCTCTTCGCCTTGTGCAGGCTGGCCGGCCTCCATCTCGGGAATATGGTCAGGCATCAGCATGCCGTCATAGCCCACATCACGATAGGCCCGCACAGTTGCCGCCATGTCGACCTCGCCGTCGTCAGGAAAAACCTCGGCGACAAAGTTGTTGCGAGATCCGCGGATGTTGCGGAAATGCACGTTGAAGATTTTCCGCCGCGACCCGAACCATTCGATCGCCTCGAAAATCTGCGTCCTGGGGTCGGGCAGGTTCTCGCAGATGGTGCCCTGGCAAAAATTCAACCCGTGATAGGAGCTCTCATGCAAGGCGACGAAACGCTTCAGCCCTTCGACACTGCCCAGCACGTTGGGAATGCCGGCGATGCCGGCCGGCGCCAGTCCGGGGTCGTGCGGATGCTGGGCCAGCCGAATCTTGTATTCGTTGGCAACCGGCACGATGCGGGCCAACACATAGTCGATCCGTTCCCAAAACAGGTCCGCATCGAAGCCCGGATAATTCTGGCGGATATAGCGCAATTCCTCCTGGTCGCGGCGGGGCATCAGCGCCTCGCCTTCTGGCGTCGCAGCGCGGGCATAGTCCCAGCGCGTATAGAGCGTGTCGGCCCTGCCGGCCACCCGATCCAGCCGCAGGATCGGCAGGATGGAGAGATAATATTTCAGCGCGGGGATGCCGGCGGCCGCACAATTCTTGATGGTCAATTGCAGCGCCTCGATCTCGCGCTCACGGCCCGCGCCGCCCGCCATCAGGGCGCTATGGGCGCCGCGGCCGACCGGCGTGTCGGTCATGGCCACGGTGATGTCATGGCGTGCCGCGAGCTCGGTGACGGCCTTCAACTCGTCCACGCTGGGATAGAGCCGGTCCCGGTCGGCGATGTTGTACCAACCGCACACATGGGTGACGCCATAGCGCTGGAAGCGCCGGAAATTTTCCGCGCTGGTCGGTTCCTGCGTACCCAGCTTAATGCGGCTCGGCGCCCTGGCGGCAAGGACGGGAGCCGCCACCGCTTGAGCGCTGGCAAGTGTACCGGCTGCGATGCCGCCATGCGTGATGAAATTCCGCCTGGAGTGCGACATGGAAGGCCCGTTTGAAAGGGTGAGGAGACGCTAGCTTTCCATCTCCTTGGCCAGGGTCTCATCGTCCACCGCGCCGGGATGGAATTTGCCATTGAGGACGAAGGTCGGGGTGCCGTCCACGCCCACCTTGTGCGCCAGCGCAATGCTGGACGTAAGCGACTTCTCAAGCGCCGGATCGCTCATGTCGGCTTTCAGCTTGGCCACATCCATGCCCGCCTTGGCCGCCTCGGCGGTGATGATGTCGTCGGTGATCTCTCCGTCCTGGCCCAACAGGGCGAAGTGGAAATCCATGTAATGGGCCGGCTGACGCCGAGCCGCCAGCGAGGCGCGCGCCGCCAGCACGGCGCTTTCGCCATGCAGGCTCTTGATGGGGAATTCGATGAAGGAGAAGCGGACCTTGTCCTTGTTCTCATCATAGAATTTCTTCACCGCCGGCAGCGAGGCGCGGCAGTAGGGGCAGTCATAGTCGTAGAATTCCACCAGCGTCTTCTTGGCATCGGCCGGGCCGGTGACGAAAGCGACGGCGGGATCGAAGAAGGCGGCATGGCCGACCTTTCTCATGGCCTCGGTCTGGGCAGCGGCCTGGCGCTGATCGTCCAGGGCCTGCGCCCGCGCCATCATCGCCGGCACCAGCTCGGGATGGTTCATCAGATAGGCTTGCATCTGCCGGTCATTGATCGGCACCAGGCCGTTCTCAGCCAGAGTGAGCATCGCAGCCACACCTAACGCGGCGCCGCCGACAGCGCCCGCCAGGGTGATCATCCAGGGGCGCATTCGTGTTCCTTTATCTGCGCCTGCGTGGCCCCAAGAATGTCGTTGGCGCGCTGCCAGTCCACGCCGCCCTGGGGCAGCTTGCCGCGTGCGCGGGTGGCAAACACCAATGCTTTCTTGCAGTCGCCGGCATTGTACCAGAGCTCGGCGGTGGCCAGGTTCGCCATCGGCTCGTTGTTGAGCATGCTGTAAGCCTGCGCCGTCTGGTACCAGGTGAAAGTGTCATCATCCTCAACAAGGCTGGCAGCCTTCAGGTTCTCCAGGGCGGGCTGCGCCAATTGTGGATTCTCGGTGGCAAGCTGGGCGGTCGCCAGCTCCTGCCTCAGCTGCGGCGCGCGGGGCCGCAGATTGACCGACTTCTGGTAATCGGGAATGGCCTGGCCGGGCTTGGCCATGCTCATATAGATCTGGCCACGCACTTCATAGAAATAAGGATTGTTGGGTTCCTCCGCGAGCAGGCCGTTTATCGCGCCCATCGCCTTCTGAAGATTGGGCTGGCGCAGATAGATCATGGAATGGGCATAGCGGGCGGGTTCGGAATTATCCGATTCCGGATAACGGATCAGGGCGTCCTTCACCGGCAGGACGAAGCCCGCAAGCTTGGCCTGCACCATCTGGAAGGTGTGCAGCGCTTCCGGCGAGTCCTGCACCTCGCGATAGGGCGAGGCCTCTACCATGTCATTGAGATCGAAGACGCGGTCCTGGCCGCTGGGATGGTCCACGGCGAACTTGTCGAGCTTGTAGGCGCTTCTGGCCTCTTCGTCCGCGAACCGCTGGAAGGTGTGGTACATGCCCATCGGCGACTGATGGGTCGCCAGCAGCAGCTTGGCGGCGATCTGGTCGGCGGTGGATTCCTGCACCCGCGTGAAGGCCGCCATCTGGCCCATGGCATAGGCCTGGCCGATGCCCATGATGGCCATGCCGACTTCGCCCGCGCCCGCGATCATCGCGCCCAGCCCCACCACCATGGAAAGCAGCATGGGAATCATCGCCTTCTTCATGCCGTAAGCGCCGCGCGACAGATGGCCGGCCGAGATATGGCCGGTTTCGTGCGCCATCACCCCGATCATCTCGTTGGGATTTCTCAGCCACAACAGGATGCCGGAGAAGATGAAGATGTTCTCGCCACCATCGCCATAAGAGGCAAAGGCGTTGATCGGACCGTTCACCAGCCAGACCTTGGGCGAGGGGTCCAGACCCGCGGCGCGGGCCAGCGGCGCCTCATAGGCGCGCAGCATTTCCTCGGTCTCGGTGTCGCGCAGCATGCTGATCTCGTCCTGGGCGTAGGCCGGAAGGCCATAGGCCAGGAGAGCGACCGCCATGCCGGCGGCAAAACAGAGTTTGCGCAAAAGAGGATGTGTCCGCGACAAGCCTTTTACTCCGTTGCCCCGCCCCAACCCCTTGGGCTGCGAACCTATGGGGTCGCCCGATAGAGGTCAAACCGGCCCATGTTGGCGAACGGCCCCCGGTGGGGCATAAGAGGCGCCGCCAGCGGTTTTTCAGGATTAAGACAGTTTCATGCGTTCGCCACGCCGACTTGCCCTTTTTGCAGCGCCACTTCTGTTCCTGGGCGGCTGCCAGACCCTCTCCAGCTGGGGCGATAGCGCCGCCGCGACAGTGGGGCTGGGGGATGATGGCCCCAAGACCTACACCGCCAGCCAGGAAAGCAAGGCCGTGCGCGCCGGCATCGCCGCCGCCGACGAGCCGCTGGCCGCCCGGGCGGGCGCCGCGGCGCTGGCTTCCGGCGGCAGCGCGGTGGATGCGGTTACCACCATGTTCTTCGCGCTGACCGCGACCTATCCGGTGTCGGCGGGTCTGGGTTCGGGCGGCATCTGTCTGGTGCGGGATGCGGGCGGGCAGGTGACGGAGTTCGATTTCCTCACCAAGGCGCCACGCGCCGGCGGCGCCTATGCGCTTCCGGGCGCGGTGGCCGGCTTTACCGCCATGCATAAACTCTACGGCGCGCTGCCATGGCAGCGGGTGGTCTCGCCGGGGGAAGCCCTGGCTGCCACGGGATTTCCTGTTTCGCAGGCGCTGGCGCCGCGGCTGGCCTCGGCCCAGAATCTCCTCCGTCTGGATGCGACTTTGGCTGGAGAGTTCCTGGACCAGAATGGCGCGCCGCATCCGGCGGGAACGGTCGTCAAGAATCCGGATCTGGGCCTGACACTCACCCAGGTGCGCCTCAATCAGGCCGATGGGTTCTACCGGGGCAATGTGGCGACGCGCATCCTGACCTATTCGGCGGCGCAGGGCGGCGGCATCAGCGGACCTGAATTGGCCGCGATGGCGCCTCTGCAAGGTCCGGCGCGCTCGCGCGGCGCCGGCGGGTTCGTCACCTGGCTTCCGGGCGCGCGCACCGGCGCGGGCGCTTTCACCGGCGGGTTGATGGACAATCTTTCACGCGACATCCGCACCACCCGCGATCCAGCGGTGGCCACGAGCCAGGCGGTGCGGCAGACCCTGGCAGGGTTCGGCGTCGGCGCCCTGCCGGGCGATCTGGGCTCGACCGGTTTTGCCGCGGTAGATGTGAATGGCGCGGCCGCGTCCTGTGCGGTCACCATGAACGGGCCCTTCGGATCGGGGCGCACTGCGGCGGGCACCGGCGTGGTGCTGGCGCAGACACCGTCCAGCGTGGCCGGTCTGGCCAGCGCCTTCCTGACGCCGGTGATCGCCACCTCGGGCGGTCAGGTGGGTCTTGCCGGCGCGGGCGCGGGTGGACCCAATGGCACGGCGGCCGCGCTCTATGCGGTGCTGGAAGCGGCGGGCGGGCGTCCGCTTGGCAAGCGCGGCGATCTGCGCGGCACGGGCAATGCGCCATACGACACGGTGAACATGATCTCCTGTAATGAGGATGCCTGCGTGGCGCTGACCGATCCTGGCGCGCATGGCGCGGGGATCGCGGCGGAAGTGCTGGCTGGACAGTGATTGTCCATGGCGCATGTCACTGCGGCGCTATTGCCTATGAAGCCGAGGTCGATCCCGCGCGCGCCACGGTCTGCCACTGCATCGATTGCCAGAAACTGTCCGGCGCGGCGTTTCGCGCCTCGGTCCCCGCACGGGTAGAGGATTTCCGGCTGCTCAAGGGCACGCCGAAGACCTATGTGAAGACGGCCGAGAGCGGCAATCGCCGCGCCCAGGTCTTTTGCGGCGATTGCGGTTCGCCGCTCTATTCCGCCGACGCGGTGGGCGCGAAAGCCTATATGTTGCGTATCGGCGTGATGACGGAACGCGCATCCCTGCCGCCCCAACGCGAAATCTGGTGCGCGGCGGCGCTTCCCTGGTCGCGGGATTTGCTGCCGCTGGCGAAGATCGAGAAACAGAGCTAAGCCGCGCCTCGCTCGCTTCGCTCCCGAGGGGCAAGCTTTTCTAAGCTCGCTGACGCTCACTAAGCAAAGCTAAGCCAGCGGCGGGCTTGTTCACTCTCCGCCGAACGTCTTCTGCCACCACCCCTTTTTCTTGGGCCTGCCATCGTCCTGCGGCGTGGTGTCGATCTCGTCGCTGTCTGAAAGCGCGGGTGCGTGCGCCGGCGCATCGGACGGCGTGGTGTCCGGCATATCGTCCTTCAGCGACCAGACAGGCGTGGAGGGCGAACCCGGTGCATGCCGGCCTTCCGTCGGCGTGGTGTCGATCTCGTCGGGGACGGCGCCAAAGCGATCGGCCTCGTTGGCGAACCCGGTCTGATGATGCTCCATGCCTTCGCCCTGCGGCCGCTCTTCCCGGTCGCGCCCGCCACGGCGGCCGCGGCGACGGCGGCGGCGGCGGCGCGCGCCTTCGCCATTCTCACCGAGTTGCTGGCCACCCTGTCCGTCATGCTGGCCGTCGTGCGGCTGTGCCGGGGCGTGATCTTCTTCCGGCTGACCGGTGACGGCGACCTGGGCCGCCTCGGAACTGGCGCTGATGCCCGCGTCCGCTGAAGTCTCGCCGCGTGGTTCGCCCCGGTCGCGGCCACGGCCCCGTCCGCCACGGCGGCGGCGGCGGCGTCCGCCACGGCCTTCGCCGCGCTGGCCGCCTTCCTGGCGGTCGGCGCTTTCGCTCTCGCCGGCCTCTTCGCTTTCCGAAGACGGTTCTTCCGCCTCTTCGGCTTCTTCCTCTTCGACTTCTTCCTGATATTCCGGCTCCGGCTCGTCGGAGGGGACAAAGCCCGCCTCGATGCCGACGGCGTGCTTCCGCGGCCGCTCGCCCGGATCGCGGCTCTTGGTGCGCTCGATCTCGAAGGAGCCGGCTGCCAGGCCCTCCTTGGGATCGAAGCTGATCGCCATGCCGTGCTCGGCCTCGATGCGGCTGAGCTCGCCGCGTTTCTGGTTGAGAATGTAGAGCGCGACATCGCCCGAGACCTTCACGATCACGGCGGCGGCGCGGTTCTTTTCGCCTTCCTCTTCCAGGCCGCGCAACACGCGCAGGGCGGTGGATTCGATGGAGCGCACCAGGCCGGTGCCCGCGCAATGGGGGCAGGTCACGGTCGAGCCCGCAATGACACCGGCGCGCAGGCGCTGGCGCGACATTTCCATAAGGCCGAACTGGGAGATCTTGCCGATCTGCACCCGGGCGCGGTCGTTCTTGACCGCATCGCGCAGCCGCCGTTCGACCTCGCGGTCGTTGCGGCTGTCTTCCATGTCGATGAAGTCGATGACGATCAGGCCGGCCAGGTCGCGCAGCCGCAGCTGCCGGCCGATTTCGCTGGCCGCTTCCAGATTGGTCTTGCGCGCCGTCTCCTCGATCGAATGCTCGCGGGTGGCGCGGCCGGAGTTCACGTCGATCGAGACCAGCGCCTCGGTCTGGTTGATGACGATATAGCCGCCCGATTTCAGGGTGACGGTGGGCGAGAACATCGAGTCCAGCTGGGACTCGATATGCATGCGCTGGAAGACCGGAACGCCGTCCTTGTACTGGTGGACATACTTGGCATGGCTGGGCATCAGCATGCGCATGAAGTCCTTGGCGTTGCGGAAGCCCTCTTCGCCTTCCACCACGACGTCCTGGACGTCCTTGTTGTAGAGGTCGCGGATCACCCGCTTGATCAGGTCGCCTTCCTCATAGACGCAGGCCGGCGCGTTGGACGACAGGGTCTTTTCCCGGATCGTGTCCCACAGGCGTAAGAGATAGTCATAGTCGCGCCGGATCTCGAGCTTGGTGCGGTTCTCGCCGGCTGTACGGATGATCAGGCCCATGCCTTCGGGCAGTTCCAGGCCCTGGGCGGCCGATTTGAGCCGCTTGCGATCGGCCGCATTGGTGATCTTGCGGGAGATGCCGCCGCCGCGCGGCGTGTTGGGCATCAGCACGCAATAGCGGCCGGCCAAGGACAGGTAGGTGGTGAGCGCCGCGCCCTTGTTGCCGCGTTCTTCCTTGACCACCTGCACCAGGATGATCTGGCGGCGCTTGATGACTTCCTGAATCTTGTAATGCTTGCGGCGCACCCAGCGCTGCGGCGGGCGCTGGGCTTGCAGGGCCTGCGCGTCGCCGGAGCCTTCGCTGCCGGCTTCGGCATGGGTTTCTCCGTCTTCGGCGGGTGCGGCGTCGCCGGCTTCCGCCGTCACGGCGGTCTCGGAGGCTTCCGCCGGTTCGGCGTCCACCGAGACGGGCTCGATCTCGCCTTCATTTTCCTCGGCGGCTTCGGCCGCGGCGGTTTGCGCATCGCCGTGATAGTCGGTGGCCAGGGCCGCGGCGGCGGCTTCGGACTTGGCCGTGTCCTCGTAAGGTTCGAGCGTCGCGCCGGGATGATTGACGAAAACCTCGTCGTGATCGTCTTCGGCGCCGTCGGCCGCATCCTCGCTGGATTCCTCCTCGGGAGCGGTGTCGACCGGCACCAGGGGCGCCATTTCCACTTCTTCGGTGTCGGCTTCTTCCTCGGCTTCGGATTCTTCCTCGGCCTCGCCGTCTTCGGTCTTGGCCCCGGTGATCTCAAAGCTTTCGATGTCGTCTTCCTGGCGGCGGCGGGCTTCGGCCTCCTGTTCGGCCAGCAGCGCCTGCCGGTCGGCCACAGGGATCTGGTAATAGTCGGGATGGATTTCGGCGAAGGCCAGGAAGCCCTGGCGGTTGCCGCCATATTCGACAAAGGCCGCCTGGAGCGACGGCTCCACGCGCGTCACCTTGGCGAGATAGATATTGCCTTTGAGTGGCCGCTTGGAGGCGGCCTCGAAATCAAACTCTTCGACCCTGGAACCGTCCACGATCACCACGCGGGTCTCTTCCGGGTGGCTGGCGTCGATGAGCATACGTTTGGTCATGGAAATCTCCGGCGCGCGCGCGCGGGTCGCCGGCGGCACGCCGGAAGGCGGGCCCCCTGTCGGCGAAAGGTTGGCGGCGCGAATTGAATGAGAGGGATGGGCGCGCATGCCATTCCGTCGAAACGGTCACCAGGACCGGGACAGCGTCGGAAAGGAGCGCAA
>Ga0265338_10003299_pt1 | contig 22887 bp, 21 predicted proteins | sample 42126metaG_FD_193579 | JGI IMG/M metagenome (GOLD analysis project Ga0265338, IMG submission 193579) | Rhizosphere microbial communities from Carex aquatilis grown in University of Washington, Seatle, WA, United States - 4-21-26 metaG | ecosystem: Host-associated > Plants > Roots > Rhizosphere... | reverse complement strand
TCCTCTGGCGGTTCCCCGAAATTAAAGGTCTTAAAGTATCGTATATCGACCCGGCCGGACATCACCGCACGCACGCGAGTCACGAAAGTGATACCACCTACTACCAGTGTCAAAACCACCATGGCGAACATGGGGAGGAGCAGATTGTGATTCATGGCCCATTTTATTGTACATTTCACACGAATCCACAGGTTTATTCGCATTCTCGGGCGGAATAGGTTATAACGCGCTTTTCCGAAACATTAAGGAACCCATGGAAACCTTTGGCGAATTGCCCCTAAAAGAAGTCCTTCTGCGCGCCGTCCGCGAGATGGGATATGAGAAACCCAGTCCGATTCAAGCGCAAGCTTTGCCGATTCTGACTGGCGACGACACGGACTTTATCGGGCTCGCTGCCACAGGTACCGGAAAAACGGCGGCGTTTGCGCTGCCGCTGCTCGAGCGCTTGGATCCGCATTCGCGCGATGTACAGGCAATTATTGTGTGCCCGACGCGCGAGCTCTGCTTGCAAGTCGCCGGGCAAGTCAACCTCCTCGGCAAATATCTAAACGTGCGCGCTTTACCGATTTATGGCGGCGCCGGTTATGACGAACAGCTGCGCGGTTTGCGTAAAGGCGTGTCGGTGGTGGTGGGAACTCCCGGCCGCGTGATCGATCATATGGAGCGCGGCACTTTGAAGTTGAACAAAGTGAAAGTCGTCGTGCTGGATGAAGCCGACGAAATGATCTCGATGGGTTTCCGCGAAGACATGGAAACCATTCTCGAAGGGACGCCGGAAGAGAACAGCAATATCTGGTTGTTCTCGGCGACGATGAGTCCCGCGGTTCGCCGCGTGGCTGATGAGTTCTTGGTTGAGCCGAAAATGGTGCAGGTCAACCGCACCGAGATGCTTGCCGAAGGCATCGAACAGTACTTCTACATGACTCAAGAAAAGAACAAGCCCGAAGTTCTATGCAAATTGGTCGACGCGGCCGATGAGTTCTACGGCCTCGTGTTTTGCCAAGTGAAAATCTTGGTCAGCGATTTGACGAACTACTTGCGCGAACGCGGCTACAAAGTCGATTGCTTGCACGGAGACATGGGCCAGAGCGCGCGCGAGTCTACAATGAAGGCCTTCCGTGAGAAGCGCGTGAAGATTCTGGTGTGTACCGACGTTGCCTCGCGCGGAATCGACGTGAAGGATATCACTCACGTCGTGAACTACTCGCTGCCGCGCGAACTCGACAGCTATGTCCACCGCATCGGCCGAACGGCCCGCAGCGGAAAGACCGGCGTGGCGATGAGTCTTGTGACTCCGAGCCACCGCCACTTGCTATCGAAGATCGAGCGCATGACGAAGTCGAAGATTTCGGAAGGCGTGATTCCCACCCGCAAATCGATCGGCGCGAAGAAAATTGCTACGATGATTGGACAATTCACCGATCAAGAGGCGTACAAGCGCGCACTTGAGGTGATGGAACAAGACTGGAAAGACGCGGTCGCCGGAAAGACGCCGGAAGAAGTCGCCGCACGCTTTATGGCACTGATGTTCCCGTGGGTTTTTGCCGAAGAGAAGCGGCCACAGATGGCGCGCGAGGCCGCTCCGCAAGGCCCCCCGAAACAGACGTCGGGTGAGCAAAAGGCCGAGCGCCGCGATGAAAAGCGCCGCTTCAAACGCGACTTTAAGAAGGGTTTCAAAAAAGGCTTCCACAAAGGCGGCGGCTTTAAAAAGAAGAAAAACTTCGGCGCCGGAGGCGGTGGTAACTATCCTCCCCGGAGACCGAACGACTAATGATCGCGACCTCGAATGTCAGCTTGCGCTTTGGCGCCCGCAAACTTTTTGAAGACGTGAATGTCAAATTCACGCCGGGGAACTGCTACGGCTTGATCGGCGCGAACGGCGCCGGCAAATCGACATTCGTAAAAATCTTATCAGGCGAACTCGAGCCGACAACAGGCGAAGTTATTTTGGGCCACGATTGCCGCTTGTCGGTCTTGAAGCAAGATCATTTTGCCTATGACGACGTCGAAGTATTAAAGGCCGTGCTGATGGGCAATAGCCGTCTGTACGCCATCATGAAAGAAAAAGACGAGCTTTACGCCAAGCCGGATTTCTCTGAGGCCGACGGCGCCCGCGCCGCCGAACTGGAATCCGAGTTCGCCGAATTGAATGGCTGGGACGCAGAAGCACAAGCCGGCGCGATGCTGGAAGGTCTCGGCATCAAGGTCGATTTGCACGGCAAATTGATGAAGGAGCTCGAGCCCGGCGATAAGGTAAAAGCACTTCTCGCCCAAGCCCTCTTCGGAAATCCCGACGTTCTCTTGCTCGACGAGCCGACCAACCATTTGGACATTTACGCTATCCAATGGCTCGAGGAATTCCTCTACAATTTCACGAATACCGTTATTGTGGTCAGCCACGATCGTCACTTCCTGAATAAAGTGTGCACACATATGGCCGATCTCGATTTCGGCAAGATCACGGTTTACTCGGGTAACTACGACTTCTGGTTGCGCGCGGCCGAGTTGAATCAGCGCCTGCGTTCGGATGCGTATAAGAAAGCGGCCGACAAAGCCGAAGAATTGAAAGCGTTTATCCGCCGATTTAGTGCCAACGCTTCGAAGTCCCGCCAGGCGTCTTCACGTCAGAAGCAGCTCGAGAAATTGGACCTGAGTGATTTGCCAATTTCGACGCGTAAACAGCCGTTCGTCGGTTTTGAACCGAAGCGCGAGGCCGGCAAAGATATCCTGACGGTTGAAAAGCTGAGCAAGAAGCTGAATGGCGAATGGGTTTTGAAGGACGTCAGCTTTATTATGGAGAAGGGCGACAAAATCGTCCTCCTCGGCCGCAATGACATTTCTAAAACCGCGCTACTGGATATTTTGGCGGGCGAGTCTGCGCCGGACTCCGGCACAATCACTTGGGGCATTACGACAACGAAGAGTTACTTCCCGACTGACAATACCAAATATTTCGACAATCAACAGCCGACGCTTGTCGATTGGCTGCGCCAGTTCTCCGACGACAAGGACGAGACTTTCCTGCGCGGATTCCTAGGCCGGATGCTGTTTAGCCGCGAAGAGGCCTTGAAAAAGCCGAGCGTGCTCTCGGGCGGCGAAAAGGTCCGCTGCATGCTCTCGAAACTCATGCTTTCGGGCGCGAATATCTTGCTGCTTGACGGGCCAACCGCGCATTTGGATCTCGAGAGCATTACCGCGGTCAACGAAGGCCTGCAGCGCTTCAATGGCTCGGCGATTTTTACGTCGCACGATCACGAATTCATTCAGACCACGGCTAACCGCATTATCGAACTCGATATTACGATTAAGCACGATGACCGCATCACTTATGATGAATTTATAGACATTCATCGCCCTGCCCAGATAACTTTATAGGTCGTGAATCAGGATATTTTTGAATGGCTGCTGCTCCTAGGGCGGTGGCTGCACATTACTGTTGCCATTGCATGGATTGGAACTTCGTTCTTCTTCATGTGGCTCGACCGCACGTTCGAGTTCAATCAGGACGCGAAAAACGCGGGCCACATCGGCGACCTATGGATGGTTCATGGCGGCGGCTTTTATCTCGTCGAAAAATTGCAAATGGGACCGGTGAAAGTTCCCGAGCATCTGCACTGGTTCAAGTGGGAGTCGTATTGGACGTGGATGAGCGGCGCCTTTTTGCTCATTCTGATTTTCTACGCCGGCGGTAGCGCGTTTCTTTTGGATTCCTCGGTTTCGAATATCACCTTCTGGCAGGCAGCCTTAATTGGCGTGTTCACGCTGGCCGGCTCCTGGCTGTTTTACGATTTTCTGTGGGACAGTTCGCTAACGAAGAAAAATCCTCTGGCGGGCCATGTGTTCACGCTACTGTGGTTCGCGGGGATTACCTATTTCCTCTGCCACACGCTGAGCGGCCGCGCGGCCTATATGCATGTTGGCGCGATGCTCGGCACATGGATGACCGCCAACGTCTTTATGCGCATTATTCCGCGCCAAGTGAAGATGGTCGAAGCCGCGAAAAAGGGCGAGACTATCAATCAAGACTGGCCGAAGAACGCGAAGAACCGCTCGACGCATAATACGTATTTCACGTTGCCCGTGATTTTTATCATGATCAGCAATCACTTCCCGTCGACCTACGGCAGCTCGTGGAATTGGCTGATTCTACTCGTGCTAAGCGCGGCTGGTGCCGCAATCCGCGAGTATTTCGTCGTTAGAATCGCAAAACCTCCGCGCGCAAAGACATTCTTAGCTGTCGGCCTCGGTTTAATCCTGGCTACCGTGCTGGCAACAAGTTTCGGCGGAACCAACCAACCGACAAACCAAACCGAAACAGCGACGCCAAACGGAAACGGCAACGGACAAACCGCCCCTATCACCGGCGGCTCAACAGTCAGCGGCACCATCCACTTCGAAGGACCCGTACCAAAAGGCGAGAAACTGACTCTGCCTCTCCCCTGCACTAAATTCCATAAAGGCGAAGCATATTCGAATGAAATTCTGGTTAACGGCGGCAAACTGCAAAACGTCGTTCTGCGCATCGTGAGAGGTCTCGAAGGCCATACATACACTGACATTCCCGCGGAGCCCGTCAAGATCGATCAACGCGATTGTCTCTATGAACCGCGCGTCTCCGCCGTACGGGTGGGGCAGAAAGTTGAATTTATCAACAGCGACGAAGTTTTCCACAATGTACGGTCGATTACGAAGAACAACGAAAATTTCAATATCGGCATGCCGAACAAAGACGATGTCTTGGTGAAGACGTTCGATAAGCCGGAATTTTACGTCGAAACGAAATGTAGCGTGCATCCCTGGATGAGCGCGACTATTGCCGTTTTAGACAATCCGTTCTTCGCCGTCAGCAGCGCGAACGGCACATATCAAATTCAAAATTTGCCAGCGGGACATTACACTCTCGAAGCTTGGCACGAAATTTTTGGTACGCAGGCACAGGAGATCGACGTCAAAGACGGGCAACCTCTTTCCGTTGATTTTACGTTTCACAAGTAGGGTGGACATGATCAGCACGCATATTCTCGACACCAGCCTCGGACTTCCGGCCGCCGGAGTGCCCGTGACTTTACAACGCCGCGACGGGCAGACGTGGAAAGACGTTGCCACAGGCAAAACCGACGGCGATGGCCGCCATCTTTTTGCGTCCGCCCTGACGGCTGGCCACTATCAATTGATTTTTGAAGTCGAAGACTACCTAAAGGCCAAGAACTCCGAATCTTTCTACACTAAGATTCCCGTGGCCTTTAAGATTGAAAACACACAGCGCAAATATCATGTGCCGCTTCTTCTCAACCCGTTCGGCTACGCCACGTATCGGGGAAGCTAAGATGTTAAAGCGGGACGTTCCCTACTATCTGGATTTTATTCCCCACGAACTCTATATGTATTTGCGGCGCGAGATGCGTCCTGTGACCGGCGTGCCGGGCCTCGAAGAAGTCGGCGCGGGCGGCGGCCTCGAGTCGCCCGAAGCTCTGCAATTTCTCTGCACACTCTATGAGCGACTGAAAAGACCGCTCAACACCGTTCTCAAGCAACGTGCTGTTGACCGCGAGTTTCTCGATCAGCGCACGCGCGCCTGCTACGAGTACAACCGTTCACTTGGAATCGATTTTCTCGACCCAAAATATGCGACCGCTATCGGTCAAGAAGATGCGCGCGGCCGCGTCGTGGTCGGCCCGAAAACCAAGTTTTATTGCCGGCCCGGCGGCGGAGCGAAAATCGCGGCGTTGCCCGAACGACTCGACGAAACCCATGTCACACTTTTCGGGCCGCCCGACGATCCCAAACTTTCGATCAATGCCATGAATTGCTATCACCGGAAGCTTCCCGGCGAACCGGCGATTGTCGAAGAGCTATTGAAAGATCAGACTAGCCGGCCGAAATGGGGTGCGGACGACGAGGACTCCAAGACTCCGCTGCGCGAGGATCTGATTTCCGCCGGCCGCAATCTCACCGGCTGCTTTGACGGAACTTTGAGTTTCACCGACGAGAAAACGCGCAAAGTCTATGTTATGGAAAACGAGCATCTCGCTTTGCCGATCAAGCGGTTTCCGGGCTTGGCACTGCCTTCTACGTTCCTATTTTACAAAAACAATCCTCTACCCTTGCATCTCTACGATTTCGCGCTTCATCTTTTCAAAAACTGGAATCGTCCTGAAGCGCTCTCCTTCTACGTGCCGAAGCTCGAGACCGAAGAAGAGGCCGCGTATATCCGGCTGATGATGAAGACGGCCGAAGAGATGATCGCGGCCCTGCATCCCGAATATGAAGTCGGAACGATCCGGCTTTTTATCGTGCTTGAAAATCCGCGCGCGATTTTTCGTGTGAACGAGATCATGGATGCGCTTCATCCGTATTTCGCCGGCGCCTCCTTGGGGTGGCATGACTATTTGAGTTCGACGGCGCGCCTCTTCAAAGAAGATGCGAATTACCGTATTCCCGTGAAAGCCGATCCCGAGATCGTAATTAAATACATCAAAGCCTCGCATGACCTTCTCGCCGAAGTGGTCGGTCCGCGCGGCGGCGTGAAGATCGGCGGCATGTATGGCGTATTGCCCACCGACACGGATCTCAAAGGCGATTCGTTCCAGGTGACGATGAAGGGTTTTATCAAAGACGTCGTCACGCAGATGAAGCGCCGCCTCTCAGGCTACTGGGTGGCGCATCCCGACTTCGTACGTATCGGGCTCGCGCTTGTCGAGGCCTGGAAACAATGGGCGAGTGGACAAAAGCAACCGCTCGAAACTTTGGTGACTTCGCTCCTCGTTCCGAAGCATCACGAAGAGATTTTGAATTTTATCCGCGGTTCCGACATTGTCGGCTTGGACCGCGACAATGAAATGTATCCGCGCTCGCTGCTCGTCGCGGACCTCAAAGAGTCGACTTTTATCGCCAACAATCATCCTGACGAGATCCGCTACAATATTTTTCAATCGTTGCAGTATCTGACCGACTGGTTGTCAGGCAACGGTTGCGTCGCGCTTCCCGCACAAATCGAAGGCGTTCCCGTGCGCGTGATGGACGATCTCGCGACGGCCGAGCGCTCGCGCTGGGAAGTCTGGGCCGAATTGCATCACGGCCGTTTCGCAACCGAAGATTTTCTGCGGATTGTTCACGAAGAAATGCATTTTATCCGCAAGGACCTGTCGAATGACAAAAAGATCGTGCAGGTCAAATGGAATGAGCGCACGGAGAAATGGTACCCTATCGCAATGCGCTTAATGCTGCAGTTAATGACGGCCGACGCTCCGGTTGAATTCGCGTCGGAACTGCTGCTACCCTTCGCGGTCGAATCCATTCGTAAAAGCGAAGATCCGTGGGCCGCCGCGCAGAAGGCCACGGGCACAAAATATACGTTAGATCCGTACGTGGTCCGCTTCTGCAATTATTTTAGCGCGTGCGGGGTGCAAACCTTCGCCGAAAGCATGGCTTCCAATCTCTTAGTAAGCATGAAGAAGGCCGAAACGCTGATCAAGAATTTTACCATGGAAGAAGTGATTGCGGCCGCGAGTTTCCATGGCGATATCGGCGAGAGCAAGAAAACACTCGAGGCCACGGCGGCTAAGGAGCAAGCCGAGGTCCTTAAAGAGGCCGAGTCCGTAAAAGAGAAATTGCGCGCATTGGGAGCCCGTTACAAAGGCAAATTCGGCGTTAAGTTTCTAATCTCCGCTCAGGGCAAATCCGCGTCCGAGATTTTGGCCGCGCTCGAGAAGCGCCTCGAAAGCACGGCGGAGCAAGAACTGGAAAACGCCCGCACGGAACTTTGGGAAATCACGCGCAAGCGCCTGACCAAAGACGGTGACGCCCGGCAGGCTATCACCCTACTTCTCGGACGCCATAAAGTCGTCGGCGCGCAAATCGCGGTCACCACCGGCCACGGACCCGCGCAAACCTTATGCTTCGGACATCGCCGCCGCGGAGCCGAGAATGTGACGGCGCGGACATGGTTCGAACTGGCCTCTCTCAGTAAGACGGTCGCGACGGCATTCGCACTCGAATACTTTACGGCCAACAACGTTCGCCTCGATGCCAAGGTCAACGAACTTCTCGCAAAGGCTGGCAGCTCCTATCGCATCAAGGATACGGGTCAAGGCTGGGCGGATCAGGTGCAAGTTAAACATCTGATGAATCACTCGGCGCTGAATCTCCACTATGTCAACGGCGTCCCCGCGTCGCTGTCGATGCCCAATGTGTCTGACCTTTTGAATGGAAACACGAACTACGGTTACCAAGCGGTGCAGGCCCTTCGTCCTCCCGGCGAGACCTTTAGTTATTCCGGCGGCGGCTTTCTCGTTCTCGAACACTTGTTGGAAGCGCTCACCAAGAAATCGGTTCAGGAGCTCACACGGCCCTTCTTCAGCTCTCTCGGTCTCGAAAATCTGATCTTTGAGCAAAAGACACTTCCGAAAATGGAATATGCGACCGGCTATCTCAGCGAAGGCGAAGAAGTCGAAGGCTCGCGCAAAATGTTTCCAGCCTTCGCCGCTGGAGCGATGGGTACCGCAGCCGACATGTCGGCGTTCCTGATGCATTTGACGGAAAGTTACCGCTCACTCGCCCCGCGCTCGCCGATCTCCCACAGCACGGCGGTGCAAATGCTCCACGGCGCGAACATGCAGAGCCGCGAATTTATGGGCGTCGATATCGGCCTTGGCGTATTCACGGCGCAGGCGGGACCGAACCGCTTGGCCATTCATCAAGGCGCCAACGACGGCTTTCGCGCGCTCTTCGTGCATTGTTACGACGGGCCTGACCGCGGCAAAGGATTTACGATTTTCTGCAACGGCGATAATAACGGCGTGCGCTTCGTAAGCGAAGCGGCACAAGTCCTTCTAAAAGAGCTGGATTTCAAAGGCGTCGACCCGAGTCTGTTCGCCGCTGATTTCCAGAGTGCGGGCATTCCGCAAGAGCAGATCGTTAATCAGACGTACAAAGAAATGATTTTTAAGGCGTTCGTCCCCGACTTGCCCGAGGCGATCGGCGAAAAGGGCGAGCGCAATGCGCTGGCCAACTTCAATTTGTCCACCGGCGCGAAAATCCTTAGTGTCACGAATCAAGGCTTTGCGCGCGCCGAAAATATACTCTCGGCGAATCACCCCGTCTTCGATCCGGAACTCTTCGGCCGCCAAGGCAAGATTATGGACAGCTGGGAGACCATTCGCCACAACGCTCAACCGCCGGAAATTTTGCTCCTGGAACTCAAACGCCCGTCAGTGATTCATTATCTCTCGCTATCGACGCGTTATCACCTCGGCAATCAGGCTGAGTGGGTCGAAGTCGAAGGCCGTTCGCTCGACAGCGGCGAATGGAAAACGATCGTGCCCAAAATCAGACTCGACGGACATGCGCTCAAAAAGGTCGTCAGTGCCGACACCCGCACCATCTTCAAACACGTGCGCGTGAAAATGTATCCTGACGGCGGCCTCACCCGGCTCGGACTATTCGACGATGGCCTGCCCGGACCTGAACGCGAAAAATTTCAGCCCGCCGACAAGGCCAAGAGCGAGGTTTTCACCGACGCGATTCCCAAGTCGTTGAAACCCCTTACTCCCATTTACAAACCGGCAGCGGCCGAAACCGAGCGCCTGTGGAAAGCCGTCAAACACGGCCAAGAGGTCGATGCAGCCAGTGCCGCTTACGGCGGAAAAGTTCTCAAAGTGACTAACGAACATTTCGGACCCGCGGCACAAGTGATTTCGCCGTATCCGCCGATCAATATGTTTGACGGCTTCGAGTCGGCGCGGAGCCGCGAGCCGGGTCATTCCGAAAGCCTGCAGATCGCGCTCGGTAAACCCGTGCTGTTAAGGCGCTTGCAGTTTGATTTCACATATTTCCGCAACAATAACCCGTGCGAGATTTCCGTATTTGCCGTCGAAAGGGGCAAGCGCACTCCTCTGATCGAACGGGCGCCGGTAAAAGCATTCGCGGGAAATATTGCCGAGTTTCCGATCACACATTCGGACCGCGTGAGTGAAATTGAGATCCAGGTGTTTCCGGATGGCGGAATTAACCGCGTGCGCGCCTTCGGGATTAGCCCATAGATAGCCAGTGAGCGATCGCGCGGACATTCTGACGGCCCTTGCCGTAGTCGATGATTGTCCAGCGAAAGCGCGGCCGGCTTGTCACCGTCACCGAATATCTTGTGTCTTCTACATGTTTGATCGTGACATCTAGGTACTCGCCGAAGCTTTGCCAACTGGAATGCACACGCGCATGGATCTCGCCCTTTTCGGCACTGGACGATTTCACGTTGGCGCCGAAATGCTTCACGGCTTCGAGAACGCGCACGAATACGGCTTGCAGAGAAGGGCCCAAGATGTCGAGTTCCAATGTCTGCCAAGGGGTTACGTCTTCGCCCTCGCCCAATTGCCGCACGCGCCGCTTGTGAAACCATCCGAGCGCGCCAGCCATCAGCGCCCCGTAGATGATACCCTCAGTGATTCCCTTGCGAATTCCCTCGACGATGCCATGATCAGCTCCCCAAAGTATGCCCATGATCGCGCCGAAGGAGAGACCGAAGAGCAAGAACAATTGAAAATAAAGTTTCAAGAAGCAGCCTTCGCAGCGGACTCGATTTTTAAAACGTAAACATCGGCATTGCCGACGCTCTCATTGGCGCTCTTCCGCTTGTCTATAGGATATGTAAAACCCGAAGCCGGAAGATGTCGAGTGTAAATCATGTCGGACATCGCGATTTCGCAGGCGCCCGCGACGCCCTGAATTTTGGCGGCGAAATTGACCGTATTGCCGAAGTAATCAATTCCGGTATTGAGCTGGACGGCAATGACGGGACCGCTGTGCACCGAGATCCGCAAACGGATCGAGGTATCGGCTCTCAACAGGTGAAAACGGCGCTGGATCTCGACCGCCGCCGCCAATGCCTCTTGCGGGCTGGAAAATGCCGCCATGACCGCATCGCCGATGGTTTTCACCACGACTCCGTGATGTGCCCGTACATCGCCGAAGACTTCTTGGAAGTGAGCGCGGACCTCTTTGAAGGCCTTTGCGTCGCCGACCTGACTATAGAATTTTGTCGATCCGACAATGTCGGTAAACAGAATCGCCTGCTCGCCGACATAAAGTTTCACATTAGAGCTCAAATGCTCCTCGGAAAATAAGTCGCGGAAATCGGGCAGCGAAAAGACTTGGGCGGGGCGCAGAGCCGTGGACTCCCACCACAGTTCTTCGACCACAAATAGAGTCTCCGTCGACAGAGGATTGGTGTAGCGGATGTTGGCCGGCTCATCTCTCTTCACTTGGATTTTGAATTCTTCGGCGCCGCGCGCGCGGGCGCGGTATATGCCTTCTCTTAAGGGTGCCTGCAGGGCTACGGTTTGGCCGGGCTGGAGGCGCTGTTGAATTTTAATATGTGTCTTCTTCGCCGGTTCAGCCGCGCAATAAAGCGCCTGACTGATTTTGCGAATCGAGGGGTGCACGTGGAAAACCACTTCTACCGATTCCGCCTGGTCCGTGGTGAAGTCGACCTCACAAATGCCGCACTCGGATTCCTCAGGAATATCGCCCAATGTTCCGGCGCTAAACCGGGAGCCGCGGCAGTGCGGGCAAATCACTTCCCAACTGATCTTCAAAAGTCCCAGGCGCGTGGCATGCAGGCTCGCCACGAGTAAGTCACGGGTGTCGACCTTCCACTGGCGCGCGAGCGGGAGAATGCGAATCGTTTCAAGATCCATTTCGTCACCGGTAGCGACGAATTCGCACAAACGGCGCACGAGATCGGGCGGCAGATTGCGGCTGTTGAGCTCAAGCTGAATATCGTGCAGGCGCTGGCGCGCATCGTCGCTCAGGGGCTCGGGCGATTGGCGAAAGGCGTTTTCGGCACTTAGCGCGGACGAATGCACATTCAATTTCGCGAAGTTCGCGGCGAATTTCTTTTTCACCTGAGGCATCGCCATCTGCAAAAATAGTTTCCAAAAGGCATTTGCCGGCTGCCATCCGAAGTAGACGTACACGCGCCGGAAGTCGCCCGCGTCTTCAATATGGAACACCGTCTGCGAGCGCTTGGCCATCCCGCGAGAGTATCTGCGCACGCATCCGATGGTCTCGCCGGCCAGCCAGGTCCACGGGTCCTCAATCCACTCTTGCGCAAAGCCGAGCATCGTGGTGGTCACATGCAGCTTGCCATCTTTTTCTTCCTGCTGGCGCGGAGTGAGGCCGAGTTCGCGGTTGAAGCGTGAAGTGTCGGAGACGTATTTCCATGCCTCATCCCGCGAAGCCTTTACGTCAAATACCCAAAGGGATTCGAGTTCGGATTTTTCCGACCAATTGACGATCTGCTGGACGGCCAACTTCTGCTTGAATTCCGCGAGCGTAAGCATACTTACGTTTCGGCATTCGCGAAAGCGCGGTCAACCCGACTTCAGTCTAGAGAGGTTTCTTCATTTCGATATTACAGCGTTCGTAATCCGGGTGCGGGCCCAGATGAGTGGTGATGTAGCCATGTTTCTTATACAGCGCGATCGCCGGCTCCAGAACAGTATTGGAGAGAATCAAAATCTCGACCGCGCCCTGCCCGCGCGCCCATGCCTCGGCCTTTTCCATGAGCAAGTCGCCATAACCGCGGCCGCGAAACGCGGGATCGACCGCCATCTTCGCCAATTCGAAGCGGCGGGCGCCGATCTTATACATGGCGCACGTCGCGACCGCGCGGCCGTCGACTTCCACGAAGAAAATCTCGCCGCCGCCGGCCCGGCAGTCCTCAGGCGCATTCATTTGCTCAAGGTCTTTCTTCTCGATCTTGAAGTAGCGTTCAATCCACTCGCTATTCAGCGTTTTAAAAGCGTCGCGATGCGCGCTCGCAAAGGGCATGACTTTTTCGGTCGACATAGGATGAGTCGTACCATAACAATTAACTATGCACAAAGGACGGCTCGAGGCTTTCAGCGACGGCGTGATCGCCATTTTGATTACCATCATGGTTTTGGAATTAAAAATTCCGCAGGAAGCGAGCTTAGCCGCACTTGCGCCTCTGTGCCCGGTCTTTATTAGCTATGTTCTAAGCTTTATCTTCATCGGCATCTACTGGAGTAATCATCACCACCTCCTGCAAGCCTCGCAAAAAGTGAACGGTCCGATTTTGTGGGCGAACATGCACTTGTTGTTTTGGCTGTCGCTGATTCCTTTCACGACGGCCTGGATGGGTGGCCATCAATTCGCGCAGTGGCCGGTGATTTTATATGGCGCCGATCTTCTGTTCTGCGGAATCGCCTACTACATTTTGTCGCGGTGTTTGATTTCGTATCATGGACAGAGTTCGGCGTTAGCTACCGCCGTGGGCGGCGATTTTAAAGGCATTATTTCGGTCGTGATTTATCTTGTGGCCATCGGACTGGCATTTTTAAGTCCGTGGATAGCCTATCTCTGCTACGTCGGGGTGGCCGTTATGTGGCTAGTCCCCGACCGCAGAATTGAACGCGTAATAGCGAAAGATTAAAAGCAGTCAGCGAAGGCGAAGTCGGTGTCGCTTCTGACGATCCAGTCGCCTTTTTCCTTCAGCAATAGGGTCTCACCATCGCTCAGAGTGATTTTCTGCGCCGACCACTCGGCTTGCGACAACGTGCGCTTCGGCAACATGGCACCCTGTGAGGTGAGTTCGATAATGGACAGCGAGCCATCGCGCTCGGAAGTGACAGTGACCTCTTGGTCGGGACCAACAGGCGTATTGCAATCGAGCAATTTTGTAGCGTGGGCGCTGGCGCCCAAACTGAATGCGAGAACGGCGATCAATGTCTTCATGGATTTCCCCCTAAGCTGATCCTGTCTTTATACCTCAAGCGTGGAGCCTCAATCAGGGAATCCCGGGAATTTCGAGATATTGCACATTTTATATCGGAACAGAGATGGAAAATCGCGAACAGGTGCTCAGGCTGCTAAACCAGCGCACCGGATAAATTCTATAAGATTCTACAGAATCTCGACGACAGATCCACAAATAGGCGCTATTTCTAAGGCACATGGATATTGCGCCCAAGCCTCGCCAAAAAATTCTTGTGATTGACGACGAAGTGGCCATCCGCGATTTCATTACGGCCATCTTCAAAGACAGGTTCGATGTGATCACGGCAGCGAGCGGCCTTGAAGGCGTGCGCCTCGCAAAAACCTATCGCCCGGATATCATTCTCCTCGACATCCTCATGCCTGGAAACGACGGCATTGCGTGTTTGCAGGAATTGCGGACTTTGCCGGAAACCGTGCATATGCCGGTGCTGATGCTGACCGCATTGAATGAACCCGACGTGCGCATTCGCGCGTTTAATGCTGGCGCCGACGATTTTATATCAAAGCCTTTTCAACCCGACGAACTCCTCGCGCGGATCGAATCCAAGCTCAACCGCTTTCAAACGATTGGAAAAGTGCGCGCTCTCGCCCTGCGGCTCGGAGATGTCCACATGGATCTCTCTAGTTTGCGCGTGACTGTCGGCGAAGACGAGTTAAGCATAGCTCCCGTGGAATTCAAAATTCTGAGCCTCTTGATGCGCCAAAAGGGCTTGCTCACTAAGCGTGAAGACCTTGAGAAATTTGTTTGGTCGAACGAACCTCACGGAGACCGTGGCCTTGACAGTCATATCTCCTCTCTGCGTAAAAAACTGCGCCACTCAACATTGTTGCTACAAACGGTTTATGGCTCGGGCTACACGCTGTCGGTAAAAGCCCATGATACGCACTGAATTGTCTGTCGACCCTCAGGTTGAAAATTTGGAAACATCCGATCTCCGCTTTAGCACGACATTCAACAATGCGGCGGTGGGCATCGCCCACGTTTCAGAGTTCGGGCGGTTCTTACGCGTAAATCAAAAGTTTTGTGAAATCGTCGGCTACAAACGCGAAGAGCTGATGACTAAGACGTTTCAAGACATCACCTTTCCCGATGACCTTCAACAAGATGTCGAAGCCGCCGGCACCGTCATGGCGGGAAAGATTGAAGCTTACACCATGGAGAAACGCTACATCCGCAAAGACGGCTCCATCGTTTGGGTCTCGCTGACTGTTTCCGGCGTGCGCCAGCCCGGCCAAACGCCCTATTTTATTTCCGTGATTACGGATATCAATGCGCGCAAGCAGGGCGAAGAAGCTCTTCACGAGGCGCACTTGCAAGTAGCGCGTGAGCGCGAATTCGCGCGGATGGAGCGCGACAGCTTTTTTAATCTCGCGCAGGATTGCATGGCAGCGACCGATTTGCAGGGCTATTTTGTGCGCGTGAATCCGGCATTTTGTCATTTGCTAGGTTATACGGAAGTCGAACTCACTACGCGTCCTGCACGCTTCTTTATGCATCCTGACGATATCGAAGCCACGCTGAAATACCGCTCGTCAATGTTGAACGGTGAAAACAAGGGCGATCGTTTCGAGAACCGTTATTTGGCGAAGGATGGATCGTCGAAATGGATCTCGTGGACGGGCCGGAATATTCCCGGTGTCGGCAATTACATTACCGGCCGCGATATCACCGATCTCAAGGCCGAAGAGATGGCCGCAAAACAGCGCCAGATCATGATGCAGACCAATTTGAAGCTGAATGCCATCGGCATGATGGCCGCGAATATGGCGCACGAGATTAACAATCCGCTGACGATTATTTTCGGCGAAGGCTGCATGCTCCGCAAAATGGTCGAGCAGAAAAGTGTCGATCTCCAGAAGCTCGCGCGCATCGGCGATAACGTCGTCAAGATGTCGGAGCGGATCGTGAGCATCGTTTCCGGCCTTCGCGCGCTTGCGCGCGACGGCTCGATGGATCCGATGAAATCGGTGCCTTTGCGGGGAATTTTCGAGGAAACCATCCCCTTCTGCCGCGGAAAGATCACGGCGTCCGGGATTCAGTTGAATGTTGAGCTTCCCCACAAAGACATTTACGTCTGCTGCCGCTCGGTTCAACTCTCGCAAGCCATTCTGAATCTCTTGAACAACGCTTATGACGCCATCATGGCGCAGGAGACCAAGGGACACATCGATATTTTCACGCGGCTCAATGACAAGCGTGTCGAGATCTGCGTGCGCGATTCAGGCCCGGGAATTCCGCCTGAATTCCGCGACAAACTCTTCCAGCCGTTCGCCACTACTAAGAGCCATGGCAAAGGTTTGGGCCTGGGTTTAAGCGTGTCGCGCACGATGATCGAGTCAAACCACGGTGAGTTATACTTGGCTGAGACTGAGAATCACACGACGTTTGTGGTTTCGCTTCCGCGCGTGTCGGCGGAGTAATCAGCGCGCCGGCAGAATGACGGCCTTCAGCGCTTTGCCTTTTTCCTTGGGATTTGCAAAGAGATAGAAATCAGGGCCCTCGGTCATCAGCTGATCGCCGTCATACACGGCAAATCCTCTCTCCCCGCGCATAAATTCGTCGATCATTTCATAAGGGCAACCGGCTCCGTCCCGATCGACTCCACAGGTCCTCATCTCGTCGAGTGGAAGTGCGTAAAGTCCGTCGTCGATATTCAAGCCACTTTGGCGAAGCGTCGCTTCGAGTCCCCACATGTCCCAGCCGTCGTCCCAATGCATGCCCGTGCGGTCGGTGCCCATGGTGAGGGCGATATCCTGCCGCGCGATCGGGAAATACCTGACGACCGGATTGATTGTGTGAGCCAGCGCGATGTCGGCCATTTCCGGGAATAATTCTCGCGCTGTTTTGTTGCCGACGGAAAAATGAATGGTCGGCGCAAGATCGCGAGCCGCCGCCTTGCCCATGCGTTTTTGCTCGGTGAGGCGCCCCAAGAGTTCGGCGTATTGGCTTACGTTTCGCAGCATACTTTGCGTTAGATTGAATTCATCGTCAGAGAGGCCCGATGTGAGATGGGCTTGCAGTTGGTCGCGAACTTCGCTGTACATTTTGGCATCGGCCTGAAGCTGCTGCACCGAATTTTTCGCGACCTCTTTGGCATCCACGAAGCGCGTTTTTGCCTCGAGCTTTTTCATCATATGGAAGTCGCAAACGGTAGCCGCGCGCGCCTGGGAAAGGCCCGTAAAGAGGCAAAAGAGCACGGTGAGGACGCCGAAAAAGGACCTGCCCGAGGCCGTCAAATACACCTTGTTTGAATTCGCGAATTCCCTACTCATTTAGGGGGCTTAAATACAAGATTCAGGCCACTCTAGAGCACGTCTTTGAACTTGGCCCGCCCAATCATTTCGTAACCAATTTCGCGGTAAATTTTGTTAGGCGTTGGGTTATTGAGGTCGGTCAGCAGATTGGTTTCGCGCTTGCCTTCTTGGAGGACCTTCTCGGTGACGAGCGCCGTGACCAGCGCGCCGTAGCCCCGGCGGCGATATTCGGGAGCCGTGTAAACCATGCTTATAGAGCACGAACTCGCGAGGTGGCGGCTCGAGTGCGCCATCGCGACGCTATGGCCATCGTCGTCTAGAATCATCAAGCCTCCGCGAATGCGCTCTTCGGTGAGCGTGCGCAGAGGGCGGCGGTCTTTCGGGAGCGACTCGGCTTGGAAGGCATCGGTCCAGTCACTCACCATTTGGAAATCGTCCATCGTCGCCGGGCGGAGCTTCGCCGATTTGGACGGCGGGACCTTGACGGTGCGGCAGCGGTAGACGCCGTTCTCGCGGTTGTCTTCGACGGTGCGGCCCTCTTCTCTGAGAATGCGCGAGAAGATTTCGGCGGTATTCCATTCGCAGTTGAAATTGGTCATCGCCACGCCGGCCTTGTGTGCTTGCGTGTAGAGCTTCCACAGCGCCTCCTCGTCGTGAGTTTTCGAGAGCAGCGCGACTTTATGATTGAAGTATTCGCTCATCAGGAGTGAAGCCACGAATTTGCTGCCGTCGAAAAGCGCGGACGCATACCACCGGGCCGGCGGCTGCGTGAGATATTTATAGGCGACGCCTAGAGTGAGGCAATTGGCGGATTCATTCTGGAGCAAGTGTGGAGACACTTGCTTCCAGAACATCTGCGGACTGCTGTAGGAATTCAGGACCCGGCGTCTCAAACTACGGTCAGCTTCACTTCGATGTTGTTGCGGGTGGCGTTCGAGTAGGGACACACGCTGTGAGCTTTGTCGACGATCGCTTTGACTTGGCCCTTGTCCATTCCCGGCACGTTCACTTTCAATTCGACTTCGAGACCGAAGCCTCCCGGAATCGGACCGATGCCGACGATACCTTCGATATTCGTGTCATCCGGCAATTTGATTTTCTGTTGCATGGCCACGAACTTCATCGCACCGATGAAACACGCCGAATATCCCATGGCGAAAAGTTGTTCAGGATTTGCGCCGGTGCCGCCAGCTCCACCGAGTTCTTTCGGCGTCGTGAGTTTGACATCGAGGCCAGCGTCCGCGACGGATGCGCGGCCATCACGGCCACCGGTCGCTTTCCCATGCGCGCGATAGGGAACTTTATCGAGTTTCATTGGTTCTCCATATGTAAAAGGGCGAACTGGAATTTTACTGCGATTTCTTGGGAAAATTCAACTGGTAGATCGAAAGGTCTCGTCCGTTTAACTCGAATGGCCGAGCGAAGATCATTCCCACTTTTTTCGCCACGCGAATCAGGTTGGCTTGCGCCCAATCGGCAAACAGTGTTGCCGCTTCGGTGGCGTAGCCCTTGTGCTGTAGTCCGTTAAGATTTTTCCTAGGATTTTATTTGATTCTTCGCTTGATCTCACGTTGCCGGTTCCAAGAAGCCGCGCGGATTGGAAGGTCATTTGGGCAGTGTATTTTGATTGGTTGGAATTTGTAAAGTGGTGGACGCGTCCCGGGACGGTTGGTTGCGGTTCGCGGCGTGGTTCGCGGCGCTGGGTGGTGCATTGTTTTCTCGGCGCCGACGGGTGATCGTGCTGGTGCGCGGGCCGCGGCTTCGAGGGCTGATCTGGGTGGCGCGTCGGCTGTCCGTCCTTGTGAGGCTCTTCTCGCGGCCTTCCGGGCCGCGAGACCTTCATTCGGGGAGTTGGTTTTCATTTTTGCGTTTATATATATTTTGTTTATCGTCCGGTGTGGAAGTTGCAAGTAGAATTCTTCACTACCCCACATCGAAGGAGTTTTTTATGAATCTGGAATTCTGCCTCGACGCACCGGTTTTCCACGCGGAAGAATTGAACGAGATTGAACGCGCTGCCGATTCCCTCGCCATCCGCCGTGCGAAGAATTATTTGGTCAGTGAAGCCGAGTTGCTCGAATCGATCATTGAAATTGATCAGCTGCGGATCTTTGAAAAATTCGGTTTTTCCTATCTGACGACTTATTGTGTGAAGCATCTGAGATTGGATGAAAGCGTTGCAGGAGTCTTGGTGCGTGTCGCGCGCAAGAGCCAAGCCGTGCCCGAGTTGAAATTGGCAGTGGTGGCCGGTGAGGTTTCAATATCCAATGCACGCACGATTTCTTCGGTTATCAATCGGGACAATCAGGCGGAGTGGATTGCAAAGGCTAAGACCTTGCCCAAGCAAAAGCTTGAACGTGAAGTTGCAATCATTTCACCTTCCAAAGCTAAACCTGAGAAGGTTCGTCACATCGGCAATGGCCGAGTGCAAATCGTTGTGAATCTCAGTGAAGAGGAATTTGGACAACGCTCGCGCGTTAAAGATCTCGTGAGTCAGAGTCTTAGTAAGACGGCAACCGACGCGGAAGTCGAAGCCGCAATGATGAATTGCTATCTATTTCACAAGGACCCTGTGCAAAAGGCGGAGCGTGCAGCGAAACAAAAAAGTAAAGAAACAGACGCGTCCCGGGACGTGTCTGTTTCACGCGGCGGATCGGTTCCGGCACATGTCGAACACGCGGTGAATCTCAGAGACCGCGGCGCCTGTCAGGGGCGGCTTGCCGACGGCACGATTTGTGGGAGCACGCGCTGGACACATTTGCATCATATTGTTCCCAAGGCTCAGGGCGGGCGCGATGTTCCTGAGAATCTTGTTACGCTCTGTGCGGCTCACCACCGGCTGTGGCACAAACGTCAGGACAGTTCCTTTTCCATGGCGAAGCTCATCCCAGTCCAGTTTTTTCTATAACGGTTGCGGATATATCGGCCTTCGATATGATCGAAGCATGGAAGAAAAACGCAACCGCACTACGTTTCTATGTCTGCTCGCTCTCTCTCACGGCCCGAAGCATGGCTATGAGATTTCCAAATATATAGAGACGAAGTCCTCAGGTTTCTTTCGGGTGCCCTTTGGATCTCTCTATCCCGTCTTGCATAAACTGGAGCTCGAGCTACTGATTCAAGCCAAATGGGACGAATCCAGCAAACCGAAAAAGATTTATACCATCACAGCCAAAGGCAAGAAGGCACTCAAAGAAGAGCTTGAAGCTTTCGACTCGCTCACTGGAGCCATCATGAAATTGGCGGAGGCTTAGCTATGATCCGCCATCTCGGTGAGTCAGCGATTCCCTATCCCCACCGCCACTTTCTTCAGCTCGAACTCGAATCCGACAAAGAGCAACTCGGCGAATTCGACCTATCAGAAGACGACATCCGTGGCCTTGAAGATCTTTACGCCACTCCCTCTCACCGGCTGCTCAAACTCGCCGGTGGCCATAAACGTGACGTCGAAACTGCAATAGTATTCGCTCCGCTGATTCTAGCGGCGAATTTTATAGTCAAGGAGGACCATATGTTTCAATTTATCAGAGAAGGTGGCGCCGGAATGGCCGTCATTCTCCTTATCGCCGCGGTCTTGATCTACCGCGAGATTCAAAATGCCTTTCGCCTGCTCGTTGTGAAAGATCATTCACCTGCGAACTTAAGGCTCGACACTTCGTCTGTGCTTCTCGGCTGTGCGGCGCTCGTCACCTTCGGCATTGGTTTGAGCGCCCTTGGAATCTATGTCTCATTTAATGCGACAAATAGCCTGAGCCCGGAGTTCTTTATCGGCGCGAAAGAATCCCTCACACCCCTGATCCTTTCGTCCCTGCTCTCAGCTTTAGTCGTGTTTTCCCATTACGCCGTCCGCCGCATTCTTACCATCTGGTACGCTCCGGTCGCGTAACCTCGCGGAAGGCCGATGAAAATCAATTCATTGGCCTTTTCTTAAAATTCTGGGAAGGATTCAATCTCCAGCGGGTAGTACTACCAGCATCAACGAGGAGGTTGAAATGCAACGCAGTAAAGTCATTTGGATCGTCGTTTCTTTAGTCGCGGCCATCGCCGTCGGGTTCACTGTCGGAACCAAGAAAAATCAGGAGCACTCGGACGCACCGATCGTCCACACCTACAAAATGTCGTTTGAGCAAGCCGACAATTTCAAAAATATGCTCAACCGACTTTTTTCCCAGCAAAGCGCGGCGCCCGTTGCCAGTGCTCAGGCCCTTTCAAGTGGCGCGCTGATTGTGCGCGCACCTGAGAGCATGATGGTCGGCCTCGACGAAATGATCGCGCATCTCGAAAAGCAGCTGCCCTTGGACCGTAAAACGATCCGGCTCGATTACTGGGTTGTGCTCGGCGAACCGGCCAAGACTTCTAACACCTCGTCATTGACAGCCATCTCTACGCCGCTCGGCGCGATCGATAAGCTCGACGGGCCCCGCACCTACCGCATCTTGGAACACTTAAGTTCGAGTTCCATTTCCGATCACGAAGTGCAGATCAATGGATCGGTCGCGCGCATTACAGCCATGGCGATGACTCGAACAGACAACTTGCTCCTCCGCCTCGAAATGCGCTCACGGCTCGGCGAAGTGAAGTCCGACACGCAAGGCAAGCCCGGTGAATTCATTGTGCTCGGCCAGTCGGCTCTCGAGCCGGGAATTTCCATAGGCAACCAGAAGGTCGCTAACGGTCCCGCGAATGTTTACTACATCGTCCGCCCGGAATATGTGAACTAAAAACCGCGAATGGCGTTGAACAAGCGGGAGCTCGAGGAATTTTATCGGGCTCTTGAAACTCCTCTCTATAACTTCGCTTTGCGCTGGGTGTTTCATCCAGCGCTGGCGGAGGATATTGTTCACGACGCCTTTATCCGCATTTGGAGCCGGCGCGACGAAGTCGATCTCGCCACTCTCAAAAGTTTGCTCTATAAGACGATACAAAATTTAGCATTGAATGAAATTCGGAACCGCCGCGTGCGCGATGCAGTTCCTATTCTGGCCTGGCTCTTGCCGGTAAAGACGCCCGAAGCCACACTGCTCGAAAATGAAGAACTCGAAGCGCTGCGGGCCGGTCTCGAAAAACTTCCCCTCAACCTCCGCGAAGTTTTACTGTTGACCGAATTTTCAGACATGAGCCAAGCCGAGATCGCGCGCACGCTCGATATCGCCGAGGGCACCGTCGGCTCGCGCCGTAACCGTGCCTTGCAACTCTTAAAGGAAGGGAACCATGAAGCTCTATGAACCAAAGCCTGGAGGCTGGCCGCGCCTAAACGCCAAGCTCGCTGAGTATGACCGCGAACAGAGCCGGGAAATTATGTTTTGGCGAGGTGCCGCGGCGGCGATGATCGCGCTTGTGGTGATCGTTTCGACTCACCGGCCGGCAGCGCCCACGCTAGAGGACAAATCGGTGAATGCCACAGTGGAAATGCCAGGCACGCCAGCCAACGTTCACTATTACTGGGTTGTCAATTAACGCGGATGAACGTGCCGCCGCTTGAGACAAAGCCGTTGATGTAGATCACCTGCATTGTCCCGTCGGGCCGCATGACCATCGCCAGTTCGCCCTCGGCTTCGAAGCGTGGATTTTCAAAAACCAATTGCAATAAGCCCGTTTTCGAATTCCACGCGCCGCCGTTAAAATTCAATTCGAAGTCGCTCTGCCCCATCGAACCCGAGTCGCTGCCAAAATGCGCAAACAGTTTTCCATCGGGCGTCTTGTTGATCAGCAAAGTCCCCGCGATGCCGTTGACCGAACCGTGGTACTTGGCGATGAGTGCATCCGAAGTCATTCCCGTTTTGACCGCACCGGTCATCAAGTCGACGATGCGCTCCAGCGGTTTTCCATGGAGACGTA
>Ga0265338_10003297_pt1 | contig 22898 bp, 12 predicted proteins | sample 42126metaG_FD_193579 | JGI IMG/M metagenome (GOLD analysis project Ga0265338, IMG submission 193579) | Rhizosphere microbial communities from Carex aquatilis grown in University of Washington, Seatle, WA, United States - 4-21-26 metaG | ecosystem: Host-associated > Plants > Roots > Rhizosphere... | reverse complement strand
GATGGGCTGGCGGACGTCAATACCAAACAGCGAAGCCGAACCGCCCGTCGGTTGGACGAAGCCGAGCAGCACGTTGATAGTAGTCGTCTTGCCTGCGCCGTTGGGGCCGAGGAAGCCAAAAACTTCGCCGGCGTTGACTTCGAGATCGAGACCATGCAAGGCGACTTTTGGCGACTGCCGGAATTCGCGGCTCTTGAATTCGACCCGGAGTTTTTCCGTTCTTAAAATGACATTCATGTCTCGCTTGGACGTTTCGATACGCCGCGCATCGTCTTAATTCAAAGCGATTTTAAAGTCAACAATTCTGCGGCAAACAAAAAAGGCCCGAAGCAATGCCTCGGGCCTTTGTGTCAAGTTAGGAAACGATTACGGCAGCTTGTGGGCCGATTGCAGCGTGCTCAGCGAGCAGCTTACTTGCGGCGTGCCGCCCACGGAGGTCGTGGAATAGGAGCCTTGTGCCGGGCAAAGCGGAACACTGTTGTTGGAGTTCAGCTTGATATAAGCCGAGACAACCATTGGACTGGTCACAGTGGCACCGTTGTTCTGGCCGGTTTCGAGCGCCCATTCACTGATGGCGGCATCAATTTGGCGGAGGTTGTTGATGCAGGCGTTTTGCTGCGAGGTGGCGCGGGCCCTGATGAAGTTGGGAATGGCAATCGCGGCCAACAGGCCGATGATGGCCACCACGATCATAATCTCCACCAGAGTGAAGCCCGCCTTGCGTGATGTTTTGTTTGTTTTCATGTTTTTTTGTTTGGTTTTGCTACGCGGCGTGAACGACGCAACAGGCGGGTTTATTTATTATTACAATCTTCGTTCACTAATTGCCTGTTGCAACCGCAGCTAACGGTGTGGTTTTAGCATGCTCTGTGCCAAAGTCCAGTTAAAAGCGCATGCAACTTACCCAACAAACGCTGTTAAACTTAGGAAAATAGGACAAAAAGAGGCCCGAAGCATAGCCTCGGGCCTTTATGTCAAGTTAGGAAACAATTATTGCAACGCGTGTGACGATTGTAACGTGCTCAACGAGCAGCTTACTTGTGGCGTGCCCCCCACAGTAGTCGTGGTGTAGGAGCCACCCGCCGGGCAAATCGGGATGCTATTGCCGGAGTTCAGCTTGATATAGGCCGAGACAGTTGAAACATCGGCAACGGTGGCACCGTTGTTCTGGCCGGTTTCGAGCGCCCATTCAGCGATGGCGGAGTCAATCTGCCGGAGGTTGTTGATGCAAGCGTTTTGCTGCGAGGTGGCGCGGGCCCTGATGAAATTGGGGATGGCGATCGCGGCCAACAGGCCGATGATGGCCACCACGATCATAATCTCCACCAGAGTGAAGCCCGCCTTGCGTGATGTTTTGTTCGTTTTCATGTCTTCCTTGGTTTTGCTTTGAGGCGTGAACGACACAACAGGCGGATTTATTTATTTTATTATTACGGTCTTCGTTCACTAATTGCCTGTTGCAACCACAACTAATGGAACGCATTAGTAGCATGCACTATGCCGAAATTCAGCAAAAATCCGCTGTTATTTTCAGTCCCATTGCCGATGGATTGTAGTGGCGGGAAACGCGGCCCTCGCCGGACGTTGGGCCATTTGTAATGTCCAATTTTAGGACATCTTGTAACATTTTAGGACACGCTGGCAAAAGGACGGATTTAGTTCAAGAATGACTGAACTCCTGGCCGGCATCGCTTGTGAAGCGCCATTGACTTGAGAATTCACGGCGTCAAATTCGAGGACGCGGTTAGGCGGATGATTGCCACTCCGCCGCCGCCAACGGCGAAAAAAGCCAAGCAGCAAAAACAGGCCGTTTCTCGCCCTTGCAAAAAATAGTGGTTTTAGCCGCTTTTCCATTGGCTTTTCCCGTCTTTTTGCTTCTGTGAAAGGGATAGTCCCGGGTTCGGATTGTCGTCAGTTTTCACTACCTTGATATAAAATCAATTGCGGCTATTTTTTAACAAGTCCATATATGATAATCCGAATGAAGCTTTCTTTTGATTTTGGCAGGCTCGACGATTGGAAGCCCGGTGCGGGAATACTCTGCCTCGTCTTCGCTTTGGTCGCTGGCGGGGGATGTGGGAAGTCTCAGAGTGCACCTCCTCCGGTTGCGTCGCCGTCGCAGTCCGATTCAACCTCTCCCGCTGCCACGCCGGTAATTACGCCGGCAGCCACGCCCCCTCCGGCCCGGATGCAACCGTCGGTTCCATCCGTCTCCACCAATACTGCCGGCCCTACACAAATTCAGTTACTCAACCGGGCGATGTTGGGATGGGAGATGAAGAATCATCGCCGCCCGCAGACCTTTGAAGAATTTGCCGGTTCGGCGGGTTTTCAAGTGCCTGACCCGCCTCCGGGAAAAAAATATGCATTGGACCAAAGAGGATTCATTGTTCTCGTCAACTCAACCCAATAAACCGATGAACGTTCGGAATTATTTGCCATCAAACCGAGAGCTAAAGAGCAAAGCTCAAACCGTCAAAGGTTTTACCCTGATTGAACTTCTGGTGGTCATCGCCATCATTGCGATCTTGGCGGCGATGCTTCTGCCGGTGTTGTCCAAGGCCAAAAGCGCGGCGAAGCGCGCCCAGTGCATGAACAACATGAAGCAACTGGCCACCGGCATGATCACCTTTACCGGCGACCACGACAATACGTTCCCACCTGCATACTGGTCGGGCAATAACGGAACAGTGACAGTGAGTTGGGACACGTTGCTCTACAAGTATCTTGGCGGAGGCAGCCAACCGGCGTATGAATTGGCTGCCGGTGCATATGCAAATGATCCTGGCGCCGCCGCGGCTCTGGGTCTTGCTCCCGGACTCAAAATTATGGCCTGCCCGTTTGATACATTTACGAAATGTTCATGGGTGACGGATAACGGCTTGGCCGTAAGAAGTTATGCAATGATTGCGGCCACCCAGAATTGGGGAACCGGGTGGGATGTGCCAATCTCGAACGGATTGACAAGCCCTGGCACCCCCCACTTTATGGGCGTGGGTATTAGTTGGATTAGCAGTGGTGACACGGGTCCTGACTTTGAGCCGCCTGGCTATCCGGATAGCATGATCCGCCATCCAAGCGGCACTCTTATGCTGGTGGAACTGGCTAATAGCCAGAACGTCCAAGGAAATAACTGGCCTGCTTTTTGTTTAGGTCCGTATCTTTCATCACCCGGCAGCGGTCTCTATCAAATAGAGGGCAAAACCGACCAAAGTGCGCAAAACCTGCTAAAAAACGGTGTCAGTGAGGGCTTGCAATTATACCCGGCTCAACGTAACTACTTTGACTATGCCTTCCATGACGGTCATGTCGAGGCGCTCAAATGGCAAGATACCGTGAATGCAAAGCCGCTGCCGGGAGGGGTAGTCTCCACCGTTCCAAGTGGCATGTGGAGTATTCAAACAGCCCAATAGCCTTTTAACTTATCTAAACGTTCCAGTTCCACAGCACTTTGGAAAGTAGATACGCGCTTTGATTATTCAACCTGCAATCATGGATCCGTAGTTAGCCAATTGGCCTGAGGTCACACCAATTTCCGCGCCGAAATATTGAGTTGCACTGACAACACGACCTTTGTCCCCGCGCCGGAAGTGCTTTGGATTTCGCAGCTTCCGCCAACGGCAGCCAACCGCCGCCTCATGTTTTCCAATCCGTTGCCGGATGCCGCTCTGCCTGGAGTGGAGGAAACCGTCTTCCCTTCTTCGACGACGGCAAAACCGCGCCCGTTGTCCCCAACGGCCAGTTCAAACGACTTTGCCTTCACCACCAACCGGATGAAAATCTCCGATGCGCCGGAATGTTTCACCGCGTTGTGCAGCGCCTCCTTGAACGCGAGGAAAAAATTGTGCCGCACTTCGGAAGTCAAATGCCACTCGGGGAATTGCAGCGGAAAATCCAGACGGCAACGGATGCCGACGGTGGCCAGCCAGTCCTGCGCAAATTTTTCCAGATACGTCGCCAAGCCTTCCAACGTGTCGTGGCGCGGGCTGACCGCCCAGACAATTTCATCCATGCTGCGCGTCAACGCGCGTGCCGTATCGTAGATTTTTTCCAGTTCGGCGTCGGCGCGGCCTGGATTTGTCAGATCACCGCGCGCCGAATCGCTCATCATCGTGATGCGGGTAAGTTGCGCGCCCAAATCGTCGTGGATGTCTTGGGCGATACGGGAACGCTCGCGTTCAATATCACGCTGGCGCTCGGCGAGCTCAAGCTGGCGGCGCATCCGCCGTCGCGTGTCGAACCAGACCACCCCGCCGACTGCCAGCACCGTCACCAGCGTGCCGAGAAGATGGAACCATGTCGTCTGCCAGAAATACGGCAGCACTTCAAACTCCAGGCTCGCGCCGGTTTCGTTCCACACGCCGTCGTTGTTGCACGCGGTCACTTGGAACGAATAATTTCCGGGCGGAGTATAATTATAGAAGGCCACCCGCTTGGTGCCGACGTCCGCCCATTCGGTCTCCAAATTGTTCAGCCGGCATTTGAACCGCACTTTTTCCGGCGCGACAAAGCTCAAACCGGTGTATTCAAATTCAATGCGGTGCTGGCCCGGCGGAATTTTCAGCGGCCCGACGCCGTTGCCGTCTGCGAATTTTTTGTCATCCACGCGCATGGCTTCGATGACCACCGGTGGCGGGAGGGAATTGGTTTGGGTATTGGCCGGATTCACCACCACGAGGCCTTTGGCTGTTGGAAACCACAGGCGTCCGTCCGCCGTTTTGCCCCCTGCCGATTGCGAGCCTTCCGAACATTCGAGCGTCGGCAAACCGTCGTTGATGCCATAAGTCAGAAACGGAACCTCGGCCAGCTTGCCGTCGGCGCAGCGGTTCAAATCCATTTCGCTCGCGCGCAAAATGCCGGCGAAGGAACTCATCCAGAAAAATCCGCGCCCATCCGCTTCGAGGTGGCCGATGACGCCGTTGGGCAAACCTTGTTTGCCGTTGATGACGGAAAATTTTTCGTCCTTGAAGCGGTTCAGGCCGCCGCCGAACGTGCCAATCCACAGCGCGCCGTCGTCCGCAAAGTGCAGGCACTCGATGAAATCAGACGACAGGCCGTCGGATTTATTGAACCGGCGAAAATTTCCATTTTGCAAACGCACCAGGCCGCCGCCCGCCGTGCCGAACCATAGCGCGCCTGATTTGTCCTGCGCGATGGTGCGCACGTCGCCGAACGGCTTGCCGGCAATTTCGTTGAACGGCTCGATTTTTCCGTCATGATAACGTCGCGCGCCCGCCGGCGTGCCGATCCAGAGTTCGTCGCCCACAAATAAAAGCGCCGGCATCGACAAAAGAAAATTTTCCAGCCCCGGCGCAGGGTCAAACTCATCGCCCTTCTGCGCGAACAATCCGCCGCCCCAAGTGCCGGCCAAAATTTTTCCCGCGCCGTCGGCGGCGAGCGACCAGACGTAGGGGTTGCGAATGCCCTGCGCCGAATCGAAATTCGTCCAGCCGCCATTTTGCAGGCGATACAAGCCCGCGCCTTCGGTGCCGACCCACAGCGCGCCGTCTGGTGCCAGCAGCACGGACAACACGGGCCGACTTTTCCAGTTGTCGGGCGGCGAAACGGTCTCGAGATTATTCGGGCGGACGACCACGAGTCCCGCGCCGGTGCCGCACCACAGATTTTTTTCGCGATCTTCACACAACGAAATCACCCAGTCGGACGAAAGTCCGTTGGTGCTGACAAAGTGCAGCGCGGGTGTGTTGGTTTGGCCGGGAAAGTCCAACCATAGACCGGAATCCGACGTGCCGCCTGCCAGCGCGCCGAAGGAGGTTTCCACCAAGTTCGCAACGATGATGTTCCATCCCCACGGCGCGGGGCCCAAATCGGCGGTCCATTTGCCATCCTTCCATTTGCGGATGCCGCCGTTGCTGGCCACCCAAAACCCGCCGTCACGCGCGGCGCAAAAGCCTTGCACATAGTCATTCGTGGACAGTTCGGTGGTCAACCGTCCATCTTTGAGCGCGGACACCACACCTTCGCGTTCAATCCAAATCTCCCCGTCCAGTGCGCGCGCCAGACACAATACCTTGGAGACGAGGCCGGAAGGAGGCGACAGAACCTTCCCGTCCCGCACCCGCGCGAGTTCGCCCGCGCCGTTCAGCAGCCATACATCGCCCGCTTCGTCGGCAGTAATGGCATAAATTCTTCCGCTGCTCCAGTTGACATGCACCGGCACGGCGGCAAAATGGCCGTCCTTGTATTGCGACACGTCGCCGCTTTCCGTGCCAATCCACAGCGTCCCGTCGCCGGCCTCAAACAGGCTCGTGATGCGGCTGCTGTGCAGTTCCGGCGTGTTGTTGTCATCGAAAATCGTGAAGCGGACGCCGTCGAACCGCGCCAGTCCGTTGTAGGTGCCGACCCACAGGTAGCCGTCGCGCGTCTGCACCACGGCGGTGGCCTTGTTCTGCGGCAAGCCTTGTTCCACCTGCCAGGTGCGCGTAAAATAATTCGGCGCGGCCAGCGCGGAAAAAATTCCGGCGACTGCCATCGCGAAGACCAGCGCGATCCGGCAAAGAATATTTTTTTTGCTGACGCGGGGGAACATCGCCATATTTTGTCCACTGCATGCCAACAGCCGCAAGCCAATTCAAACCCCGCAGGCTCATCCATTTTAACGACAAGACGAAATCGCCCGCATCGGCGAAACTGGACAGCACGATTGCCGCCAAAAAACATTTATACTAGCATGATTGCGTTGAACAAAATCGTCGCCGCCAGTTTCCTTTGCCTTGCTGTAACCGCCATCGCCTCCGCGCCGCCGCTGCTCAACGATCCCGTGGACGTCAGCGGCGATTTCCGCGCGCTCGGAAATTATTATTACCTCGCCGACAAAGTTTCCGAATTTGATCCGGCGACGCATTCGGGAAAAATCATTTACCGGCGCGCGCAATTTTCCGTGAGCCACGCCTTTGACAACGACCTGGCCGTCATCACGCCCGCCAAGCCGAACGAATTTCCCGCCAGCCAATACGCCACCAATCCGGAACAGCCATTTTCAATCGAGTTTGTTTCGCCACGAACCGTTCGCATTCGAATGACCAGCGGGCCGCAAGTGCATAAAAATTACGAAGAACTCATGCTAGTCAGCGACGTGCCCAAAGATGATTCATGGAAATATGAAAAAACTTCCGGCGGTCATCGTTATACGAGCCAGTTCGGGTCGGTCACAATTTTAGAAAATCCATTTCACATCGAAATCCGCGACGCCGGCGGTAAATTGCTGACCAAAACGGATCACAATTCCGACAACGCCACATCGTTCACACCCATCCTGCCATTTGGCTACGTCCGCCGCGCAGCGGATTTTTCACGCAGCTATAACGCCGCGTTCACGCTGTCGCCCGGCGAGAAAATTTTTGGCTGCGGCGAATCGTTCACGTCGTTCGACAAGCGCGGACAAAAACTGGTTTTGTGGACGGACGACGCCAACGGCATCCAGAATCAAGGCGAATACAAACCGATTCCGTTTTTTATGAGCAATCGCGGCTACGGAATGTTCATGCACACGACCACGCCGATCACCTGCGATTTTGGCCATGATTTCAGCGGCGTCAATTCGCTGATGATCGGCGACGACGAGCTTGACCTGTTTATTTTTCTCGGCCAGCCGAAAGATATTTTGGACGAATACACCAAGCTGACCGGCAAATCGCCGATGCCGCCGCTGTGGAGTTTTGGCTTGTGGATGAGCCGCTGCACTTACAACGCTGAAACACAAGTGCGCGACATCGCGGCGAAATTGCGCAAAAACAAAATTCCCTGCGACGTGCTGCATCTGGACACTGGCTGGTTCGAGACCGACTGGCAGTGCGATTACGAATTTTCCACGACGCGATTCAGCGACCCCAAAAAAATGCTCGCCGATTTACGCGACGAAGGCTTCCGCGTCTCCTGCTGGCAACTGCCGTATTTCGTTCCGAAAAATAAATTGTTTCCCGAACTCATCGCGCAAAATCTCATCGTGCGCGACGCGAAGGGAAATTTGCCTTACGACGACGCCGTGCTGGATTTTTCAAATCCGAAAACGGTCGAATGGTATCAAGGCAAGCTTGCGAATCTTTTGACCCTCGGCGTCAGCGCCATCAAGGTGGATTTCGGCGAGGCAGCTCCGGAAAATGGAATTTACGCCGACGGCCGCACCGGATTTTACGAACACAATTTGTATCCATTGCGCTACAACAAAGCCGTCGCGGACATCACGAAGCAGACGACCGGCGACAACATCATCTGGGCGCGCAGCGCGTGGGCCGGCAGCCAGCGTTATCCGATCCACTGGGGCGGCGACGCGGAAAGCACCGACGACGGCATGGCGGCGGAATTGCACGGCGGACTTTCCTTCGGCGTGAGCGGCTTCTCATTTTGGAGCCACGACGTCGGCGGCTTCACGGCTAATTCAGTTGCGGCGATGGACAAAGATCTTTTCGCGCGCTGGCTCGCGTTCGGAATGTTGAGTTCGCACAGCCGCTGTCACGGAATCGCGCCGAAGGAACCGTGGCTCTACGGCGCGGAGTTCATGGACAAGTTCCGCACAATTGACGAGTTGAAATACAAGCTGATGCCTTACGTTTATGCGCAGGCAAAGGATTCTTCCGAGCACGGCCTGCCGATGGTGCGCGCGTTGTTCGTGGAATTCCCCGACGACCCCGGCTCGTGGAACGTGGATGATGAATATCTTTTCGGCTCGCAAATTCTCGTCGCCCCGCTCATGCATGAAAATGAAACCGGCCGAAATGTTTATCTGCCGCCGGGAACGTGGATTGATTACCAGAGTGGCAAAAATTATTCCGGCGGCTGGAACAAAATCAAGGCGGGACAAATTCCAGAAATCATTTTGGTGCGCGACGGAACAGTTTTGCCGCACATCGCGCTCGCACAATCCACGGCACAGATGGATTGGTCGAAAATCGAATTGCGCGTTTACGCGAAGGACGCAGCGACGGCGAAAGGCCTGATTTTCCTGCCTGGCGACAGATCCGCGCACGAACTCACACTGACCAAATCCGGCGAGAATTTCAAACTGGACGCCGATCCGTTGGCTGGAAAAGTCGCGTGGACAATTTCTGTCGGGGAAACCCATTGAGCCTGCTAAAGTTTGAAAAAACCTGCCTGCGCTGCCGCGCTGCTCTGATGGCACGAAAATTTTAATATGAAACGAAAAATAAATTATCTCGCTCTCGGCCTCGCGGCGTTCTTCGCCGCGATGGATTTGTCGCTCGCCGCCGAAACTCCCAGATTGGTCTCGGCCGACCTCCAGCAAACCAACGGCCCGCTCGACACCATGTTCAATTTCTGCGTCGGTGCCGGTCGCGCGAACGAAGGCTTGCGCGCCGACTGGCAGCGGCAACTGACCATTGCGCATCGCGAGTGCGGCTTCAAATACATCCGCATGCACGGTTTGTTCGACGACGACATGGGCGTCTATCGCGATTGGGGCAAACCCATTTATAACTGGCAATACATTGACGAGCTTTACGACTTTCTTCAACGCATCGGCATGAAGCCGTTTGTGGAATTGAGCTTCATGCCGGGGGATCTGTCCAGCGGCACCAACACTGTTTTCTGGTATCACGGCAACATCACTCCGTCGCGCGACATGACCAAGTGGGCGGATTTCATCCGCGCTTTTGTCGAGCACCTGAAAGAGCGTTACGGCGACGCCGAAGTGCGCACCTGGTATTTCGAGGTTTGGAACGAGCCAAACCTGAAGGGCTTCTTTTTTACCGGCACGCAGCAGGATTATTTCAATCTCTACGCCGCGACGGCCCGCGCCATCAAGAGCGTTTCCGCCGATTACAAAGTCGGTGGCCCGGCGACGGCCGGTTGCGCGTGGGTGCCGGAGTTCATCCGATTCTGCGACACGAATCATGTGCCGGTGGATTTTATTGCCACCCACACTTACGGCACCGATTTCGGATATTTGGATGCAGACGGCGGCACCGGCACAACGTTGTCACGGAATCCCAACTCCATTTTCGGGGACGTGAAACGCGTGTGCCGACAGATCACCAATTCGGCGATGCCCAATCTAGAACTTCATTTCACCGAATGGAGTTCTTCCTTCACTTCGACGGATCCGATTCACGACAGCTATCACAGCGCGGCTTACATTTTGGACAAGCTGAAAAAATCTGGCGACGCCGCGCAATCTATGTCCTACTGGACGTTCACGGATATTTTTGAGGAAATCGGTCCGCGCTGGACGCCGTTTCACGGCGGCTTCGGCCTGCTGAATTATCAGGACATCAAAAAGCCGGCGTTTTTCGCGTATCAATTTTTGAACCGGCTCGGCCCGGTGGAATTGAAAAGCAGCGATTCGTCGTCGTGGATTTGCGCCGACGATTCCGGCGGCGTGCAGGCGTTGGTTTGGGATTTCACGAACACGCATCCCGGCACCAACATCCTCGACCAGGTCTTTTACAAACGCGATTTGCCCGCGCAGCCCAAAAATAATGTCACGCTGGATTTGTCTCATCTGCCGAAAGGCAAATACACCGTCGAGACTTACAAAGTCGGCTACCGCGTCAACGATCCTTACATGACCTACATGGATTTGGGATCGCCCGCGCAACTCACCAAAGCGCAGGTCGCCGAAATCAAATCCAAAAACAGCGGCGCACCGTTGGAAACCAAAACCGTAACAATTGGCCGCGACGGAAAATTCGAGCAGCAATTTGAACTTCGCGAAAATGAAGTCTTGTTCGTCACGCTTAAGCCGCAGCACTGACACGAAAAATTAATATGAAACGAAAAACAACTTGTCTCGCGCTTGGCCTTGCGGCGTTCTTCGCCGCGATGAATTTGTCCAGCGCCGCCACCAACGAAACGCCCAGATTGATCTCGGCAGACTTGCAGCAGACGAACGGCCCGCTCGACACCATGTTCAAATTCTGCGTCGGCGCCGGCCGCGCGAACGAAGGTTTGCGCGCCGACTGGCAGCGGCAACTGACCTACGCGCACCGCGAATGCGGCTTCACTTACATCCGCATGCACGGTCTGTTCGACGACGACATGGGCGTCTATCGCGAGGACAAAAACGGCAACCCGGAATACAACTGGCAATACATTGACGAGCTTTATGATTTTCTCCAGAGCATCGGCATGAAGCCATTTGTGGAATTGGGCTTCATGCCAGATGCGCTGGCCAGCGGTTCCAAAACGATTTTCTGGTATCACGGCAACGTGACTCCGCCCAAAGACATGAAAAAATGGAGCGATTTCATCCGCGCTTTTGTCACGCACTTGCAGGAACGTTACGGCGACGCCGAAGTGCGCACGTGGTATTTTGAAGTTTGGAACGAGCCGAACCTCATGGGCGGGTTCTGGGACGGCACGCAACAGCAGTATTTTGATCTTTACGCCGCGACGGCGCGCGCCATCAAAAGCGTTTCCGCCGATTACAAAGTGGGCGGCCCGGCGACGGCGGGTGCCGGCTGGGTGCCGGAGTTCATTCATTTCTGCGACACCAACCACGCGCCGGTGGATTTCATTTCCACGCACACATATGGCGTGGAAAGCGGTTTCCTGGACGAACATGGCGACACCGGCACGGTGCTTTCTAAGGATCCCAATTCAGTCATCGGCGACGTCAAACGGGTGCGCCAGCAGATCGCCGATTCGACGATGCCCAAGCTGGAACTTCACTTCACCGAATGGAGTTCTTCCTACACGCCGTCCGATCCGGTTCACGACAGCTATCACAGCGCGGCTTACATTTTGGACAAGCTGAAAAAATCCGGCGACGCGGCGCAATCCATGTCCTACTGGACGTTCACGGACATTTTCGAGGAAGCCGGCCCGCGCTGGGAGGCTTTTCATGGCGGCTTCGGCCTGATCAATTACGAGGACATCAACAAGCCGTCATTTTACGTGTATCAATTTTTGAACCGGCTCGGCCCGACGGAATTGAAAAATGGCGACCCGTCCTCGTGGATTTGCGCGGACAATTCCGGCGGTGTGCAGGCGCTGGTTTGGGATTACACCAACACGCATCCCGGCAAGAAAGTTCACAACCAGGAGTTTTACAAACGCGATTTGCCGTCGCAGCCCAAAAACATCGTCACGCTGGATTTGTCGCATCTGCCGAACGGCGAATACACCGTCGAGACTTACAAGGTCGGCTACCGGGTCAACGACGCCTACGACACCTATCGCGACTTGGGCTCGCCCGCGCAATTGACCATGGCCCAGGTCGCCGAAATTAAATCCAAAAACAGCGGCGCGCCGTTGGAAATAAAAACCGTGAAGATTGGCCGCGATGGAAAATTCGAGCAACAGTTCGATCTCCGCGAAAACGATACCGTGCTGGTCACGCTCAAGCCGCAGCGGTGAGAACCGGCGGAGATTCTCAATCAATTCGTGAGTCAAGGCCACGACTGGATTTCTTGAGATTGGATCAACGCGCAATGAGACGGGAAACAAACAACTAGACGAGAAAAAACAACAATGAAAAACATTCTTATCCAAACCCTGGCTGTCTGTGCAACTGCTTACGCTTTGACCTTCGGGACCGGCTGCCAGAGCAACGGTAACGGCTCCATACAGGCTTCGGCGCAACCCGCGCCTGCCGTGGCAACGCCTCCGACAACGCCCGCGCCTGCCGTGGCGTCTGCACCAGCGGCAACCCAGTCGGTTGTTCGTATTAAAGCCGGCGTATCAGCGGCGTTCACCGATTCCAGCGGCAATGTCTGGCAGCCTGACCAGGGGTTTGACGGCGGCGACGTGGCCGAGCGCGATCCGGGCACGGTCATTGCCAACACCAAAGACGCCGGGCTTTATCTGTCGGAACATTTTGGGATGAATTCCTTTTCTTGCACTGTTCCCAACGGCAGATACATTGCCAAACTTCACTTCGCCGAAACCTTTGACGGCATCACCGGCGCTGGCGAACGCGTTTTCTCCTTCAATGTGCAAGGGCACGATTTCAAGGATTTTGACATTTGGGTCAAAGCCGGTGGTCCGAACCGAGCCTACATCGAAACCGTGCCGGTGGAAGTCACCGGCGGAAAATTCACCATTACTTTCACCAGCAACGTGGAAAATCCGGAAATCAACGCGATTGAGCTTTTGCCGCAACCTTGATTGGGCCTGTTATAACGATGCGCGCACCGGGTGACGCGCCTACCATTCCGCGTTCAATCAGCCTCGCAACTGAACCACCCGCACGTCACCCAGCCATGGCCGCGCACGATTTCAAACCCGGCCTCCACCACGTCCAGATACATTTCCCTGCTGAAATTCGGCCGCCCTTCCAGCAGCCGTAAGAAATCCATCATGTCCACATTCAAGCTGCCGTCGGCTGGCAGCGCGGCGGTTCTCTCGTGCGGCATAAACGAATAAACGTAATAGCCCGCCGGAGCGTTTGTGCCGGCCCAAAGATCAAACGCGACCCCGTCCGCAACCGTGATGTTGGTCGCGATCAACTCGCCGATGGGCTTGGAATTATTTCCCGCCCACACCATGACTTCCAGTTGCGGCATGGATTTTTTATCGTCGCGCCGCAGAAAAAGATCGTATGCGAAGTCGCCATGCAAATCATCACCGCCGGAGTTGTAGGAAAACGAGCAGGGAATGTCCGTCGTCCCGGACAATTTTTTTGGAAACAAATCATCGCCCGCCGGATTCCAGCCGTAATGCCAGCCGCGAATGCTCGCCGGATAACCGTAAAGTCCGTTGGTCGCGAAATTGAAAGTTGCCGTCCACTGCGGCGCGTCCTCCGTGCCCGGCTGCCAGCCGATGACGCTGCGATTAAAATTATTGTCCCACGCGAAATAAGGTGGAAACAGGTTGACCACTTTTGCGCGAGCTTGCCTTTGCGTTGCCAACTTGAAATTGTCGCGCAGCCGGATGTCGCGCGATGAACCGCCGATCAGGATTTCAAAGCTGTCCGGCTGCGCCACCCAGCCGCTTTGCGTCGGGTCATAATAGGCAAACGCGCTGCGCGTGAGCGGAATCGAAACGGTTTGCTTCTCGCCCGGTTGGAGAAAAACTTTTTTGAAGCCTTTCAATTCCTTTTCCGGCCTCGTCAGGGCCGGATTCTTTTCGTGGACGTAAAGCTGAGTCACTTCCGCGCCGGCGCGTTGGCCGGTGTTTTCGATTTCAAATTGCGCGGTCACGATTGCGTTTGTGCCGGTGCCGGGAATCAATTTTAAGTTGGAATATTTGAACGTCGTGTAGCTCAAGCCATAGCCGAACGGAAACTGCGGCTCGATGTTCTTCGTGTCGAACCAACGGTAGCCGACGAGCAAACCTTCCGCGTAAGTCACCGTGCCGTTCGTGCCGGGATAATTGCCCAGCGCGTGCGCGGGCGAGGCGGACAATTTTTTCGGGAACGTCGCGGGCAATTTGCCGGACGGATTTACGTCGCCAAAAATAACTTTCGCCAGAGCGTTGCCGCCTTCCATGCCCGGATACCACGCTTGCAACAGCGCGGGAACTTTGTCCAGCCATGAATCCATTTCCACCATCGTGCCTTCGAGCACGACGACCGTTTTCGGATTTGCCGCGACGATTTTTTGGATCAATTCGTCCTGGCCGTAGGGCAGCTTCATGTCTTTGCGATCCGCGCCTTCGCAGTCGAAGCCCTTGTCGTGGTTCAATCCGCCGATATAAACAACCACGTCAGCGGATTTCGCGGCGACGACGGCTCGCTCGGCCAGTTCAGTCCCGCCGTCTTTGCGATAGCCTTCGGAGAAAATAATGTTCACGTTCGTGCCGACGCGATTGACCAATCCTTGCAGCGGCGTGATTTCGTAAAACGCCTTGATGCCCGAACTGTCGCCGCCGTGCGCGTGCAGGCGCGTCGCATTGTCGCCAATGATGGCAATCGTTTTCAGCTTCGCGGTGTCGAGCGGCAAAAGGCTGTTTTCATTTTTCAAAAGCACGATTCCTTCCTCGGCAACTTTGCGGGCAACGGCCTGATGCGCGGCGGTGTTGAGCGAACCGGTTTTGCGGTCGGCGTCAAAAACGTGCGTGGCGAACATCACGCGCAGGTTGCGGCGGACTTTTTCGTCAAGGCTGGCCATCGGCAGTTCACCCGATTTGAGTAATTTCCAATACGGCTGCGCGAAATAAAAATTGTCGTAATTGGTTTCCGTTCCCATTTCCAGATCGAGGCCGTTGAGCGCGCATTCGCGCGTGTCGTGCGCGCCCGCCCAGTCGGACATGACGAGTCCTTGAAAATGCCATTCGTCTTTCAAAATTTTATTGAGCAGATAATCGTTCTCACAGCAATGCTGTCCGCGAAATTCATTGTAAGCGCCCATCACCGACCAGGCGCCGGCATCCTGCACCGCAGCGCGAAACGCGGGCAAATAAATTTCGCGCAACGCGCGTTCGTCCACCTCCACGTTGATCGTGCCGCGATCGGTTTCCTGATTGTTCAGCGCGAAATGTTTCACGCAGGACGCGATGTCCTGCGATTGCTCGCCGCGAATGTAGCCGGAACACATCACGCCGGAGAGCAACGGGTCTTCGCCGAGGTATTCAAAATTTCTTCCGCACAACGGCGTGCGTAAAATATTTACGCCCGGCCCGAGCATGATGTCCTTGCCGCGCGCGCGCGCTTCCTGGCCGATGGCTTCGCCCTCTGCGTAGCCGAGGGCAGGATTCCAAGTTGCCGCGAGACAAATTCCTGCCGGCATCGCGGTGGCAAAATCATCCGTGCGTCCGGCAGGTTGCCAGGTGTCCGGCCCGATATCCTCGCGCACACCATGCGGCCCGTCGTCCAGCCAGCGGCGCGGGATGCCAAGGCGCGGAATCGCGGCGGTGGTGAATTTTGAGTTCGCGTGGATGATTGAGATTTTTTCCTCCAGCGTCAGTCGCGACAGTAAATCATCCGCGCGGGTTTCGATGGACTGACTGGCATCCAGATAAAGCGGCTGGTTCTCCGCGCCGGGAATTGAAACTGTTGACCATGCCAGCGCAAAACCGATCGCGCCGACCCGTAAGAGATGGATTCTCATGCCCATAATGTAAATGCTGACAACATCCAGTCATGTCGTCAAAACATACGATTTATCATGTCTGATTTAAAAGGGAATGGGGTGAACACCCCATATTATCCCGCGCGGTTTTCAAGCACGCTGTTTCTATCTCATTATGAAAAGTAGTGATACATCAATTATTTTTGAGAATCACCCGGGTCGGACGGCCTTCATGCAAACTTTTCAAAACATTTTCATCTGGCGCAAACCGACGCTGACCATCATGCTGATGGGCGGTTCGCTGATCGCACACAGTGAGGGCGCGGGCTAAGGCGCTTCGTTCACCCTGGAGCTGCCGGTTCAACCGGAATCCACAGCGCAAGCGGGTAAGAAATGAAACAACCTTCCACAAATTTCAGGAAGAAACATCGCTGGTCCAGGCCCGCGCTGCTGGCGGGGGCGCTGGCGCTTCATTTCTTGCTGCCCGACCTCGGTTTCGCCCTCGATCCATCCAGAAATCTATTGGAATACAATTGCCAGACCTGGAGCCGGCAGAACGGCCTTCCGGCCAATGGCATCAACGCCATCGTCCAAAGCAAGGACGGCTATCTTTGGCTGGGCACGGCAGTGGGTCTGGTGCGTTTTGACGGGATCGAATTCAAGCTGCTCGATCTGAACCGCACGCCGCAGGTTCAAAACGGCATCGTCACCAGTCTGGCAAATGCGAACGATGGCGGCTTATGGGTCGGATTGAAAAAAAACGCTTTCGGTTATTTCGACGGGCAATCGTTTTCGTTCCGGGGAAAGGACATTTATGGGAAGGTGAGCCTGGATGTCCGCACCATTCTTGAAAGCAAAGACGGGACGGTCTGGCTTGCCGCCGAGAGCCAGGCCTCCAGATTGACCCGCTCCGGCAGTTTTGAGGCCGTGTTGGGTTCGTCCACCAATATAGTCGCCTACGACATCATGTGTGCTTATGAAGATTCCAAAGGACGGGTTTGGTTTGGCACGGCCAACACTGGAGTTTATTACTGGGAGGTGGGGAAAATCACCAAGCTGTCCGACCCCGCCTTGGATAAATTCCCGGTTTATTGCGTGACGGAGGATTTGAAAGGAAACATTTGGCTCGGCACGGGAAACGGCTTGTGTTGTTACAACTCCAATCTTGAGAAACAGGTAATCCCCTACCTTCCGTATGAAATCCATGCCCTGCTGATGGACCGACATGACGTCTTGTGGATTGGAACCTCCGGCCAAGGACTCGCGCGCTACCAAGACGGGCAATATGACTTCCTTCGGAAATCTGACGGACTCACGGGTGATTATGTGCAGTCCCTCGCCGAAGACCGCGAAGGCAGCCTGTGGATCGGAACGCGCGATGGATTGAGCCAGCTCACGGACGTGAAATTTCCCACTCATCAGGCCGCCGAGGATGCAACTGTAAAAGATGCTTTGGCGGTGAGCGCCTCGCACCAAGGAGGCATCTGGATTGGCAGCAGCGCCGGGTTCAGTTACTTTGACGGCAAACTCAAAACTTACGGTGTCGAATCCGGGCTGACAGACCCCTACACCAAGCGGGTGTTTGAAGCTCGCAATGGTGATGTCTACCTCGTCAGCGGTAAAAACACGCTGGCGGTTTTTTCGGGCGGAAAAGTGGTGGCGACCTATCCAGCCACCAACATGGTGGTGGCCATGACGGAGGACGCGCAGGGTGTCATTGTGTCCGTCGGCGGTTACATGTATCGCGCTGGAACGAATTACTTCACACCCTATATTTTTACCAATGCCCAACCCGTGTTTGAATGGATATTGAACATGGCCACGGATCGGGACGGGGCGATCTGGGTCGCCTGTCAAACCGGGATTTTCCGCGTCAAAGACGGCAACTTCCAGCAGTGGACAATGGCGGCCCCGCTCTCGACGATCATGCAATGGGTTTGCGAAGACAGCGACGGCATTGTCTGGGGGGCGCAGTTGGAAGGAATCGTCCGGCTCAAGGACAACCAGCTCCGGTATATCGGACGCAAGGACGGGCTGTTCGACAATGATATTTATTCCATCGTCCCCGACGACCTCGGCAATCTTTGGATGGATTCCGGCCGCGGCATCTTTCGCGTCAGCCGCAAAAGCATGAACGATTTTGCGGATGGAAAAATCCGGCAGGTCGAATGTGTGGCGTATGATGGTCCTGAATCAGTCAAGCCGGCGGACAAAACCACGCAGGAACATATCGCGTGCAAAACATTGGACGGACGGATTTGGTTTCCGAGCGCCAACGGGGTGGTGGAGATTGATCCCGCGCATATCTCGATCAACCAGATTGCGCCGCCGGTCCACATAGACAGCATCCGCGCCAACGGCATCGAGCTGGTCAGGAACAAAAACATAATCGTGCCGCCCAGCCATGGCGAACTGGAATTTCATTTTGCCGCGCTAAGTTTTATCGCGCCGCAAAGAGTGCGGTTTCGCTACCAGTTGGAAGGTTACGACAACGGCTGGGTGGAGACGCAAGACCGGCGCATGGCCTTTTACACCAACCTCAAGCCGGGCCGCTACACTTTCCGCGTCATCGCCGCCAACGCCGATGGCGTCTGGAACGAGGCGGGTGACACCATCAACATCGAATTGCGTCCATATTATTATCAGACGACATGGTTTCGTCTGGCCTGCGGCGGGCTGGCGTTCGCCGCCCTGGTTGGAATTTATCTCCGGCGCGTCCGGCACCTGCAGCTCAAACAGCAGGCGTTGCAAAAAAACCGCGACCTGCTGGAAACTGAAGTCCTGAACCGGACCGGGGAACTGGCGAAAGCCAACAACTCGCTCCGTCACGAAATCGAAGGGCGCAACCGGATGCAATTGGAGATCGAAAAGATACACAAGCAGTTGCTGGAAACATCGCGCCAGGCCGGCAGGTTCGAAGTGGCCACCAATGTATTGCACAACGTGGGCAACGTGCTCAACAGCGCCAACGTCTCGGCCAGCCTGGTCGTTGACAGCGTGAAAAAATCCAAGGCCGCCAGCCTCGCCAAAGTCGTGACCCTCCTCCGCGAACACGAAAAGGACCTTGGAATTTTTTTCACCAGCGACCCGCGCGGCAAACAGTTGCCAGCTTATCTGGCGCAACTTTCCGAACACCTGCTGGCCGACCAGAAGGTGACTGTGAAGGAACTGGATTTGCTCGTGAAGAACATTGAGCACATCAAGGAAATTGTGACCATGCAGCAGGCTTACGCGAAATTTTCCGGCATCAAGGAAATCGTCAACCTGCGGGAACTGGTGGAAGACTGCCTGCGCATGAATGTCGCCGTCCTGGGCCAACACGACGTGCAAATCGTCCGCGAATTTGAAGAGGTGCCACCGGTCAACATTGACAAGCACAAAGTCCTTCAAGTGCTCGTGAACCTCATCCGCAACGCCAAGCACGCCTGCCAGGATTCGGAGCGAACGGACAAGCGATTGACGGTGCGCGTCGCCAACGATGATGGCCGGATCAAAATTTCCGTGAGCGACAATGGCATTGGCATTCCGCCGGAGAATCTGACGCGCATCTTCAACCACGGTTTCACCACGCGTAAGGGCGGCCACGGCTTCGGCCTGCACAGCGGCGCGCTGGCGGCGAAGGAAATGGGCGGCACATTGACCGCCCACAGCGACGGCGTCGGCCGGGGCGCGACGTTCACACTGGAACTGCCCTGCGACACCAACAAAGATTCACATGAATCATCTGCCGCCAGAAAAAAATCGCCGGATTCTGATCGTGGATGACAATCACGCGATCCACGATGATTTTCGCAAGATACTTTCCCCCGCCAGCGGCCATTTCGGAATTGCCGTGGGACATATGTCCTTGGGTTTCTTTTTTTCCAAGACTTCGCGGTTTAATTCATGGGATTGCATGGCCTGAAAATGGTCAACTTGCGAAATGTCGGCAAGCGGGAAGCGACGGGCTCTTTTTGCGGCTAAGAATTAGGCGCCTGTCGAGAATCGTTATTTAAAACAATGGGTTCAGTTCCACCGAAATTCCCGTCGTTGCGAAAGCGCAAATAAAGCGCGAACGATTTTTACCGCCTTTTTCATGGTTCAAACTTTTGCCCGACAAATTCCGCCGCAAAACAACTGGGTGTGTCCTTCATTCGGTGGCGCCGGCGTTGGGAATGTGCGTGAACTTGGCGACGGCCTGCGAACGTGAGCGGACGTGCAGTTTTTCGTAGATGCGGCGGATGTGCGTGTTGATCGTCGTCACGCTGATGTGCAGCGCCTCGGCGATTTCTTTGTAAAGATAGCCGCGCGCCAGCAGTTCCAGAACCTCGCGCTCGCGCGGCGAAAGATTTTCAGTTTCCGTCGGCGAGGCGTTGAACCTTTGGAACGACTGGACGATTTTGCGCGCGATGTTGCTGCTCATCGGCGAGCCGCCGGCATGCACGTCCTTGATCGCGGCCAGCAATTCGGCGCGCGGCGTGCGTTTAAGCATATAGCCGCTTGCGCCGGATGAAAGCGCTTTGAAGATGTGGTCGGGGTCTTCATAGACCGTGAGCATTACAAACTGCGTGGCCGGCATCTGCGGCTTGAGGCGGCGGACACATTCGATGCCGCTCATGCCAGGCATGTTGATGTCCATCAGGACGGCGGAAGGCTTTTCCTGTGGCAACGCAGCGAGTGCGATTTCGGCGTTCTCATGCACGCCGACGCATTTGAAACCGTTCGCGCGGCGAACCCACTCGGTCAACATGCCGCGCACTTGCGCGTCGTCCTCCACGATGGAAATGGTGATGTCCACAGTCTTTATTTTAACCCGATTGTGCTTGGAAAGATTGTCGTCAGTTTTCACGATGCGTCGCCGGTGGAAATGACCAAGGCAACGTTGTCACCATAACCTTGAAGCCAATGAAAGCAAACACAAACCGGCGCATAAAAACGGCGCGGCACTAAAGACTGCGACCACGATTCATTATCATCAGTCTGGATTCAGCCACAGGGCGCGCCAGAATTGCTGCGGTCCGGAGATGGAATTGGTGAAGTTTGCCGTTGAGCCTGAAAGCGTATTGGTGGACCAGTTCGTCCAGCTTGCCAGGTAGGCGCTGTATTGCAAAACGTAACGGGCACCTGATTGTCCTTGAAGTTGAAAAGCGAACTGCCCCGGCGGAACAGGCTGCACAATCTGCAACGAAGGCGCGGAGGGAATCAAAACCATCACCGAGGCGGAGAACGGAGCGAAGGTGGCGGAAAAACTGCTTTGAACGCCGGTGAAATTAGTTTGAGCAATGTCGGGCGAACCAACACCTGTTTCGGCAGCCGTGTCCTGCGGAATGCCGTAACTATAAATGGTGGCATTGGCATAGGGAAGATACCCGGACAGATTGATGGTGGCGGTGAGATTGGACGAAGAACTCTTGTTGATCACGAGCAGCGTGAGCGTGCCATTCGCCCGTTTGACCGAATACACGGCCAGCAGCGGATAATCGCTGGTGGCGGAGACTACCGTGTCGCCGTCCTTGGCGAAATGCGGCATCAACTTGGCGCAATAGTAAGTTGGATACGCGCTGCCCACGCCGCCGAGACCATAGACAATTCCTCCGTCACCAAGGACGCTGCCGTCGGCATTGGTGCGCCAGCCGTAGAACGCCGGGTCAGAATCATCAACGGTTCCCGCACCATTGCGCAAATCCCACCACAGGCGCGAGTTGAACTCCGTCTGCAAAATTTGCCCGATGCTGTCGGCGTAAAAGAGACCGCCCGGCAAGCTGTTGCCTTGACGATCGCCCCCCGTGCCATTCTCGGTGACTTCCAGTGTCACATTCGTGGCGGCACTGCCGAGATAATCGTTCAACATCTGGCGCAAGTTGGCTGCATCGGAAGCCCAGCCCTTGGAATACAGCAAGTCCTGCGTGTCTCCCGCCGTTGGACCATAATTGTGCTCAATCACGAAGTCCGGAATGCAATGGTTGCTGCGCATATAAGTCAGCATCACCGGCGTCCAGCCGTAGTGCGTCACTCCGGTTCGCGGGTTGACGACCGGATGATCGTAGTTGTTCACCGTGCCGTCCTCGGTGATATCGGCCACTGCGCCGATCTTGATGGTCGGGTCGGCGGCTTTCATTTGCGCGTAGTAGTTCGTGAAGCGCATCGCGTAGGTCCACGGATCGTGATCCTTCCAGGGCGCGTTGGTGTTCCAGTCCCATTCCCAAAAGCCGCCGACTTCGTTTCCAACTTCCCAGTATTTGAAGTTGCAATGATTGGTAATGTTGAACATGCGCACGCCATACGCCGCCTCCTCCGGCCCGCTGGTGCCGTAATTCACAATGATAAAAGCCTGGGAATGAGTGTTGGTGGCAAGAGCGATGAAGTCGCTGGAAAAGGATCCCCAAGTTCTGGGGCTGGTGGAACCGGCGCTCCAGGCCTCATTGGTCCAGTGATAACCGTCGCCCCAGCTTCCGCCCGGCCACCGCAGACAGGTGGCGCCGATATCATTCAAAATCGCAGCCGTCGCGGGCGTGTTGACGTTGCCGTCCCAAGCAACTTGATTGATCCCGAAGACCTTGCCATCTACCTTCCGCACAATTTGGTCGGCAAAAACGCCCACGTGAATGACTGTGGGTGCGGGCGCGGCGACCAACCGCAAATCATCTATGAAAAACGGTTGGGTGGAGGTGCCGTTTCCGATTTGAAACCCGGTCAGGTTGGTCTTGTTATTGACGCCCAGCGCAGCAAGGGAAATGGTGACTTGCTTCCATGAGTTCGTCGGAGCCGTTACCCAAATGCCGGGCAGTTCTGAGTCGTCCAATTCGGCGTTGATGCCGACAGCTTGTCCGCCGGTCGCACCGCCATTGAGCCAGAAGCTCACATTCGTGTAGATAGTTGTGTCCACGGTGGTGTCACTCTTCAGCCACCAGGCTTGCCACTGTCCGCTGGGAACAAGCGCCATCGAGTTGCTGCCGGAATGGATCGGATTATTCGTGGGATAATTCGGCATCC
>Ga0265338_10003296_pt1 | contig 22901 bp, 16 predicted proteins | sample 42126metaG_FD_193579 | JGI IMG/M metagenome (GOLD analysis project Ga0265338, IMG submission 193579) | Rhizosphere microbial communities from Carex aquatilis grown in University of Washington, Seatle, WA, United States - 4-21-26 metaG | ecosystem: Host-associated > Plants > Roots > Rhizosphere... | reverse complement strand
AACCGGCACTTTAACAAGCTTAAGACTCAGCCCCTCACGCAGCTCGCGTTGTCGAAGCGTTGTGAGCATTCTTGGATAATCCTGTGTCGTCGTAAGAATTTCATCGCCGTTCTTCAAATTCATTCCCATGAGCAAAATCTCAAGCGACTCGGAGGCATTTCGTGTTATGGCAATTTCTTCAGCGTCGCATCCGAAAAGATCAGCGAGACCTTGCCTGATTGTTTCGGACTGAGGTTCAAGAATTTGCCACATCGTGTACGCTGTTGCGTCTTCCTGTTCCCACTGATAACGAACCAATGCTTCTGTTACCATTCGCGGAGAAGGCGAAACTCCGCCATTGTTCAGATTAATGATCCCCCTGGTGACGGTAAACGCTTTCTGAATCTCATACCAAAAATCCTCCTCAGCGGCGGCCTGATTGGGCGACAGTCCGGCGATATTTTGAGCAGCGGCACGGACATCATTAAAAAGCGAAGCAACAACACCCGATGAAAGGGTAGCAAGACCGATTCCTTTTCCCACAGAGGCCAAAAAGGTCCGGCGGTCGTGTCCTTCGGTCAAGAAGTTTCTTGCTTCATCCATATGGATTTCTCCTATTGTTCAAAACTGTAGTAAACTACCAACTGGAAGATAGAAAGTCAATCAACCGGTGAAAAGTGGCAGAAAAATAAGCTCAGCGTTGCCGTACTCCAAAAGAAAGAGGCAATCCTTCTATTCGGGATTGCCTCTTTCACTGAATTGCTTTCTCTTATACTCTCTCAGCCATTCTTCTCTTCAAAGTATTTTTTAAGTAGTGTCCAGTAATGATCCTTCCATCCGGCAGTAAATCCGGGGGCTAAAGCAGCCGGGACGTTGGAATGGATCATCGTTAATTCTGTTCCACTTCCCTTTATGGAAAATGACAAGTCAAGCAATGAAGCGGGATACCCATCTATCCAACTGGTGGTTATCCATTCCTGTTGAATCCGCTCGCCTCTGACTAGCTTCAGATTCTTCCCGCTGATGTATCCGTCCCACGCGCTAATTTTTCCACCCACTTTAGGGACACATGTTGCTTTGGCCCCCGTAAACTCGGAATGTTTCTTGGGATCAACAAACGCGTCATAAACTTCCACGGGAGAAGCCGGAATAAACGCCTTCTGTTTTATTGTTTTGGTCTTGAGAGCTGTTGTCTTCGGCGGCGAAGTCTTCATTTTTGTTGCTCCTTTAAACGCACGGCTCGCCAGGAACGGTGACGTAACGCGAGAAGTTTGATTGTAAGGAGAACACCGCGCACAGATGCAGTAGTTCCTCAGAACAGGTATTTAGTCCCAACGCCCGGCAATTGCACAGCCGCATTTGTGGCACTTACCGCCAGCGATATTATTGACGCGAACTCTAAATCCCTTCCGTTCTACCAATGTGGCTCCGCAGGAAGGGCACAATGTATTTTCGGAATCCCCCACCTCACCCGGTCGGTTTCCTGCGTACACGTAATGCAAGCCTTCGTTGTAGCCGATCTCCCGGGCCCGCAAAAGTGTTTCGGCATCGGTGTTTCCGCAATCCGTCATTTTGTAGTCCTCGTGGAATGCAGTCACGTGCCACGGTATATCCGGTGAAACAGAAACAAGATAGGCCGCGATATCTTTCAGCTCTTCTTCTGAATCGTTGAACCCCGGTACGATGAGGGTGACAACCTCAAGCCAGATCTTTCGATCGTAAATCATCTTGATCGTATCGAGGACGTTTTGCAAAACTCCTCCCAGCTCGCCGTATGATTTCTGCCGGAAGCCTTTCAAGTCCACTTTATAGAGATCGATGTGAGGTTGAATATAATCGATGACTTCTCGCGTTCCGTTCCCGTTCGATACGTACGAAGTGATGAGGCCGGATTTTTTCGCCAGCGAAAAGATCTCCATCGCCCATTCGCTTGTGATAAGGGGCTCATTATATGTACTGGTCACCACCCTTGCGCCTTGAGTGAGGGCAAGGCTGACAAACTCTTCCGGAGTCATGTTTTCGGGATTCGATTCGGCAAGGGGATCACGCAAAGCTTGCGATGTTATCCAATTCTGGCAGTAGCCGCAGTGATAATCGCATCCAAGCATTCCAAAACTCAGCGCTGTCGATCCAGGATAGGCATGAAAGAACGGCTTCTTTTCTATAGGATCGAGCTGGAGAGCCCCCACATATCCGGTTGGTGTGTAAAGTATACCGCCGCGATTAAAACGAACTCGGCAGATTCCGTCCTTCCCGGGCGGGATCTTGCATCGGTGGCCGCACGCAAAACAACGAACCCAATTGGATGGAAGTCTTTCATACAGCTCCCCCTCTTTCGTTCGAGCTGCGAGTACATCTTTTAGAATCATTACCTCAGCCATGCGCCGCCTCCAGACAAATATACAAGAGTAACGCAGGGTATGCAAGTGCCGGCAGAAACCGGTTGCGTCCTGATCTTGGTGGAGAAATTCGCCCCACTCTTCATGACATTGCCGTCAATTGACTTCGACAAAAGCGTCCTGACCTCCAAAAATCTGATTGCAAAAAAGAGAAAAATACCTTATGTTTGTTCACTCAATTTTGAAGCCGAGAAAAATAGGGCAATCTTTTCGGATATCTCTTCCCTCGCGACAGAGAAGGAAGGTCGGTTCTAAATGTTGAGTGCACGCTTTTGTGCCGCAATGATTGAAGGGTTGGCCGTCGTCTTTCTCGCAAGAGATACTTTCTGCTTACGCAGTTTTTCGTTCTATAAATTCCGAAGAATTGAAAGAGCATATAGTCCGAACATGGCGAAGATTTATTTCTTGTCCGCGCCAACTACATAGAACCGCGTGAAGATGGCAACAACCGAACGGAACGAGTTCAAACGAGCGTTGAATCTTCTTGATTCAACGACGATCGTCGTTGGGTCGATGATCGGTTCAGGGATCTTTATCGTTTCATCCGACATTGCGCGCACCGTGGGATCCCCCGGCTGGCTTCTGGTGACCTGGGTGCTGACCGGCTTCATTACGCTTACCGCGGCATTGAGTTACGGCGAGCTCGCAGCGATGATGCCGAGCGCTGGCGGACAGTACGTGTACCTGCGGGAATCGTACGGCTCACTCATCGGATTTCTTTATGGGTGGACTTTGTTCCTTGTCATTCAAAGCGGAACGATTGCGGCTGTCGCAATCGCGTTCTCAAAATTTACGGGAGTTTTCTTCCCGGACATTTCTGCTGCAAACTGGATTGTGAAGATCGGCACGTTCGGTCCGTATCAAATGCCTTTTGGTTCGATGGGACCGTACAATGTGGGATTGCATACGCAGAATTTGCTGGCTATCGTTTCCATCTGTCTGCTTACATGGGTGAACACGCGTGGAATCCAGGGAGGGAAGATTGTCCAAAACATTTTCACCTTTACTAAAACGGCGGCACTTCTCGGATTAATCGTCTTGGGCTTCATCATTGGCACAAATGCCGGCGCGATCGGCGCAAACGCCGCACATTTCTGGGACGCTTCACTCTCGCAGCTCCAAAACGGACAACTTTCCGTCCGGCCTCTCATCGGCGTCGTGCTGTTGAGCACGTTGGGTGCGGCAATGGTCGGCTCCCTTTTTTCTGCGGATGCATGGAACAACATCACGTTTACTGCAGGAGAAGTGATCAATCCGAAGCGGAACATTCCGCTCAGTCTCGCCCTCGGAACCGGAATTGTTTCAGTGCTCTATATCCTGGCGAACATCGTATACTTGTCGGTGTTGCCGCTTCAGGGCTCACCGACCGGCGCAACAGTGGCGGAGCGCGGCATTCAATTTGCAGCATCGGACAGGGTCGGAACAGCGGCAGCGCAGGTAATTTTTGGGACCAGCGGTGCATTTGTGATGGCCGCCTTCATCATGGTGTCAACGTTCGGTTGCAACAACGGTTTGATCCTGGCCGGGGCGCGCGTGTATTATGCCATGGCAAAGGATAGACTCTTTTTCAAAAATGTTGCCGAACTGAATGCACATGGCGTACCGTCAAAGGGACTTGTGACGCAAGGATTCTGGGCGAGCCTTCTTTGTCTTTCGGGGACGTACAGCGACCTGCTCGATTACGTTGTTTTCGCAGTTCTGATATTCTACGTTCTCACAATTTCGGGAATTTTCATTCTCAGAAAGAAGATGCCCGATGCTGAACGGCCTTATAAGGCATTCGGGTATCCGGTGATCCCTTCAGTTTATTTGATCGTTGCAAGCCTGATTTGCGTCGATTTACTCTTTGTGAGGCCGAACTTTACGTGGCCGGGGCTGATCATTGTGTTGCTGGGCATCCCGGTATACTATTTGTGGCATATTGCGCGGAAGAATTTCGATTCACCAATCTAACGACCCACTATTATAAGGATCCATACCGTACTCTTCGCAACTAAAGAAAGGATATTTTCAGAAACATGGAACTTACTTTAATCTTTGGAATAAGCATCCTTGGACTTTTGTTTGCTTTGTATCTCGTTCGCAACGTGCTGAAACGCGACACGGGAACCGAAAAGATGCAAGAGATCTCGAATGCAATCAAGACCGGCGCCGAGGCATTTTTGCGGCGTCAAAACAGGACCATCGCATATCTCGCAGTGGCGCTGGCCGCACTCATCTATATCCTCTACGCATTTGTCCGGGCACACAATGAACACGATCCGGCAAGCACTTCTAATCTCGCGTTGTGGACAACGCTCTCTTTCGTGCTTGGCGCCGCGTGCTCGGTGGCAGCCGGATACATGGGCATGTGGGTTGCCATCCGCTCGAATATCAGGACCGCAGCGGGAGCAACGAAAAGCATGAACAGCGCATTGCAGACCGCCTTGCGCGGCGGCGCTGTCTCCGGTTTCTTCGTGGTCTGTATGAGTTTGCTCGGCGTCGCCGGACTCTTCAGCATTGTGAAATATCTTGACATCACGAGCGACGTCTCTCATATTCCGTTGATGATCGTCGGATACGGTTTTGGAGCGAGCTTCGTGGCATTGTTCGCCCAGCTTGGCGGCGGAATCTACACAAAAGCGGCCGACGTCGGCGCTGACCTTGTCGGCAAAGTCGAAGCCGGGATTCCGGAAGATGATCCGCGCAACCCGGCAGTGATCGCCGACCTTGTCGGCGACAACGTCGGCGACTGTGCTGGCCGTGGAGCCGATCTGTTTGAATCAACTGCAGCAGAAAACATTGGAGCGATGATCCTGGCGGCTGGCTTATACAATTCAAATACCGCAGTCTTCCAGGCACAGGGATTATCGCTGCTCGGCGTGCTTCTCTTCCCTCTTGTTGCCCGTGCATTTGGAATTATCGCATCGGCGATCGGAATCATGACCGTAAAGACAAACGAAAAAGAAGACCCGATGAACGCGCTCAACCGCGGCTATTACCTTGCGGCAGGGCTTGCGATGGTGGGCTTTTATATTGCATCGCGATGGCTTCTTGGGGCAGATTATTATTTCAACTTCTTCTTGTGCGGCGTCGTCGGCGTCTTGACATCGGTCGCCTTCGTCTTTATTACTCAATACTATACTGACTCCCGGTATCGTCCGGTACTTTCGATCGCAGAAGCGTCGCAAACCGGTCCGGCCACAAACATCATTGCTGGAATTGCGGTAGGAATGGAATCGACCGGCTATCCGATCTTCGTTATTGCGATAGCGATCATCAGCGCATACCTGCTTGGTGAACATTCAGGACTGGAACACGCAGGGCTTTTCGGAACTGCCGTCGCAACAATGGGTATGCTCGGGACAGCCGCATATATTCTCGCGATGGATACCTTCGGGCCCATCACCGATAACGCGGGCGGAATCGTCGAGATGAGCCAGCAGCCGAAAGAAGTTCGCGATAAGACAGACCGGCTCGATTCAGTCGGCAACACGACAAAAGCTTTGACAAAAGGATACGCGGTGGGTTCAGCGGCTCTTGCGGCCTTCCTTCTTTTCGGAGCGTACATCGATGAAGTTCGGAATTACATGCCTTCGTTCCAGGGTGTGATCAATCTTAACAAGCCGGAAGTGTTCGTCGGTGCGATGCTCGGAGCCGTGCTCGTATTTCTTTTCTCATCCCTTGCAATCAAAGCGGTAGGAAAAGCGGCATACGCGATCATCAACAACGTCCGCGAACAGTTCAAGAAAGACCCGGGCATCATGCTCGGCACTTCGAAGCCTGATTACGGACAATGCGTCGACATCGCAACGAAAGCCGCTCTGCAGAAAATGGTGCTGCCGGGACTGCTGATTGTTGGGATGACCGTCGGTGTCGGGCTTGTCTTCAAATGGCTTTACTATGCCGGCGGCCAAGCGGTCGGTGCAGCGAGCGGCGCCGAAGTGATCGGCGGATTTCTGATGGTCGGCACGATCACCGGCATCCTGATGGCCCTCTTCCTGAACAACGGCGGCGGCGCATGGGACAATGCAAAAAAATACATCGAGACCGGTGCCCTCGGCGGAAAGAAATCAGAGCCGCATAAAGCGTCGGTTGTGGGCGATACGGTCGGCGATCCTTTCAAAGACACAGCGGGTCCGTCGCTGCATGTCCTTATAAAATTGCTTTCGACGCTGACGCTTGTGTTAGCGCCGCTGTTTATTTAAGGAGAAGAATACAGAATTCAGAATACGGAAGACAGAATGTGTTGTTGGAAATTGCAGGAGCATCAAACATTCTGAATTCTGTATTCTGAATTCTTTTTTTGAGTTGTAAAAAGTCTTTTGAAAGGGAAGAAATTTTTGATATATTAACTGCGTTGTATTTTGGGGACAGGTAGCTCAGTCGGTAGAGCAACGGCCTGAAAAGCCGTGTGTCGCCAGTTCGATTCTGGCCCTGTCCACTTTCTGCTCTCCCAAGGATGTGTGTCGCCAGTTCTCCCGTTTCGGCCTCCGGCCTTAACAGGTTCTTCGAGATTCTGGCCTTGCCACTTTCTGCTTTTCCCCCCTTTGATTCTGCCATTGATCAGTTCCTTCTCTCCTGACCTCAAGAGCGGGATATGCTAACATCGCCCATTGATTGTTTTGATGTGCGGCGAATTTTGATCACACCATGTGTCGAGTATTCCCGCGGAATTTTGTATGTTGTATATTTCATAGGACTTTTCTATGCTTTTTGATTCGCATCAATCTCTTCATATTGGTTAACAACAGGGCATGTGTCTATTGAATACTGCTGAATCAAATCTCGTGAGGTAGTCATGATACGCGCAGGGTTTACAATTGAAAGCCCAAGGACGAGGTCACGCACCGTCGTTATCGAAAGCGACGCGGAAACTAACGGTGCAGGGTGGCTGCTGGAGATTCACGCTATTCCCAATGCCCAACCCGACGTTCCTGAACATTTGCATCTCACATGGACAGAAACATTTGAGATCGTTTCGGGTTCAGCGTTTTACAAGCTGAATGGAATTACGAAAACAGCGAAGAGGGGCGATAAGTTCGTGGTGCTCCCCGGTCAGCTGCACATCCATCCGTGGAATGCAGGCGACACCGAATTGGTGTACCGCCAGCGGGACAAGTTCGACCAGCCCAATTCTCAAGCGGTGCAAGATGTCCTTGGCGTTTTTGCAACCCGCGCAGGCTTGGCTCGCGAAGGAAAGGTGGATGAGAATGGAAGACCAAAAAATCCGCTTCAGCTTGCAGTTACACTCAGGTTGTTAAACAAGTATGGAGGCTACGATGCACGTATGCCTATGTACTTGCAGAATTTTCTTGGATTCACGTTGGGCTGGCTCGCAGAAAGATTCGGCTACAGGGGAGTATATCCTCAATACGTGAACGAGGAGTAGATTTTTCTCGCATTGCGCTTTACATAATTTCCTGACATATTCGCTCCAGCCTCCGACGCCACCCACGCCGGCCTTATCTCATTGTCCCGCACCCAATCTTCTTCCCCTTATGCGCGCCGGGGTGAAGAGATTGTCAGCTTGTACCCATCGGGATCTTTCAACCGAAACATTCTCGACCCCCACGGCATGTCGGCGGGTTCGGTTTCGAGCTTGCCTCCCTTCGCCTTGATTCGGTTTGCGATCTCGTCGATATTCTGATCCGTTGTGAGGAGCAGCGAGAACCCCTCGCCTTTTATGCGATCCCATCCCTTGGCTCCATCATCCTGATTAATCGATAGCCGCACGTTGCCTGCTTTGAGCGCGACGCCGCGCAGTTTCCCTTCCCGTTCCATCCTTCTGTCGATGGTGAATCCAACCACATCTTGGTACCATGCGATACTCCCGGCAAGATCCTTTACAGTCAGCGATGCCGCCAGCATGCTGGCATTCAATGAATCGGGAGCCTGTGAATTTGCGTCCATAGAAAAACCTCTCTTTTAGTTTGTCGGTTATTTTACGAATGGTCATTTGAAGAAGTCATCAAAATATGCTCTCCGATTTGGAAATAAGATTTCGATACACCTCGTTCGTGTCAGTTCCCCCGCCTATCAGCTTGTTTGACATGCATCATTCCAACCCGGGTGATTTCAAAATCCTGCTCGCGGGTCGCGCCGCTGAAGATCGTTACGCTATGTCCAGGCTGGAGTTTTTTATTTCTCCTCCTTGATATCCAAACTCGCCCTGGCACGCCGATCGCACCTTGTTTCCCCCCGTCTCGTTTGTGTCAGCCATCCCAACCGCTTTGGAGCTGGCAATACCGATAAAGTTATGCTTCTTCGATTTTTTCAGATAGCAAAACGGCGCCGGGGGTTTGCAGCACATTGCTCGTAGAATAAAGCCCCGGAAAGTCTCTTATGCTCCTGCCATTTATCATAAAGATTTCCTGGCCGGAATGCAAATGAGATGCCGGTGGTGTCTCTGTTTGAGAATTTTCCCCTCGCGCACCAGTATTTTGACTCAAGGCAACGAGGACTAAACAGTTTCCGTTCCCAAGCAGAGATTGGGAACGAGAAAACTCGAAAAAGAGAGGAATGGCTTTTTTGAATAGATGGAGAGATCCAGCGATATCAAATACTATTCTCTGCGTGACAGAGGAGTTCTTGTTTTCTCCAACGCTTCCGACCTGCGCAACAGCCCCCTCCCTGACTGCTGCGCTTTGAAAGGGGAAGATCCGGTGTTCCACCCCCGACGGCGCGCTCTTTATTTTTCGTACACCATCTTGATCGTTTCGGAGTAGTCCGCCGCTTGCATCCGGCAGATATAAACGCCGCTTGCCAAACCCGTTGCGCTCCACTTTAGGTCATGCTCGCCTGCCGGGACCACACCTTCTACCAGTGTTTCAATTTCCTGTCCCGTCATTGTAAATACTTTTACAGATACGTGTCCTGACCTTGGCATGTAAAATATGATCCTTGTCGATGGATTGAACGGGTTTGGAAAATTCGGACAGAGTTGAAATCCAGCCGGCTGTTTTATTGTGTGGCTCGGACGGACCGAAGTGATCAAGTTTGCTCCATCGCCGAGAACTTCAATCGCACTCAATTGATTTGTGCCGACGCCCTTAGTGTTGAGCAAGGAGAGATAATTGTCGCATGTCCCGCCTCCCGGCAACGGCAGAGATGTGGCCTCACAATCGAGTCCCATCAGGTACGCTCCGATACTGTCCGTTGCAACCGGGTCTTTTCCCGCAAACAATACGTGGCTCTGAAATGTTTCAAACGTCGAGATCCATACGCCCTCTCCCCCTTTTGAATTCCTGATACCATCGACGACGGCAAGATTGACGGGACGCGCGGCGTTCAAATCACAAATGGATTCAGGAAGATATTTTGCTGATGAATCCTCCGTCGGATTGTGAAGCATCTGCCTGCGCCCTGTGCCAGCGACTGTATAAACGGAAAGAGGAACCGTGCCGACCTGATTTTTGAGTGAACATGTCAGTCCGGCCTCAGCGTGATGCTTTAGTTTCGGAATTGAAACATAGACATCGACATCGGACAAGATCTTATTCATCGTGAATGACTGATAGTTGATCGAACCCGCGCCCACATTCCTGGTGGCAAAATCGGCATACGGTGCAGGACTATTCAGATCCACCATGTTCGCACCAAGCGCTTTCTGCACGTCCGCGTAGCCGAAATTGCTGAACGACGCTGCGTCCCAGAGAGAATCGACAATGTAGATATCCCCTCCGTTCACGCCTGCATCAATGAGAAGCTCGCCCACTGCCTGCAGAACCGAAGGATGCGTCCACATGGATTCAGTAATGGGCAGGCCGTTAAGTTTGGAATCCGTGGAATTCCCGGATCCGCCTGTCAGGTTTATCTTTATTGCGACCTTATTACCCTTCTTGACAACGTCGCCGATTCCGCCGAGCGTTTCGAAAAGATACTGCACTCTTACTTTAACGGCCGCGGGAACATAGTAATCAGCCAGTGAATTCTTGGTGTTGGTGATCGCGACCTTTGCCAGAAACGAGGAGGCACTTGTATGGTCGTAAGCGAAAACTCCCGAGGGTTTCAAATATGGAACAACGAGCACGCCTGCAGTTGCCGCACCCAGTTTTCTCAAAAACATCCGCCTGGAGGGATTTGACCCTGGATCCTTGATTATATTCTTATCCGCCATGAAAACTCCTGGTTGGTATGAATTTCGTTGAAGAGGACGGCCCGAAACTTCGCAATCTCTCGGGCGGCACCTTATTTTGAAAATGAAAAGCCGGACAAACGACCTGCTTTAGTGCAAAAGTAGTACTCCTCAATTCCACAAAAATTATGCCCGCTAAAAACAGTGATCCTAGCTGAAATTGGCCGAAACATTATTGGAAATAGGAAGTACCAGCGAAAAATTCACCATGCTAATAATCAGGCGAAATTCAATAATCCTCTGATGCCATGAGAATTAGGCTCCACAACTGTGAAAAACAACGACTCAATAAATGGTTCATCAGACGTGAGCGGCTGTGCTTTCAGCTCATCTCGATCTCCTTCTCCTGGCAGCCGCGAAATCTAATGGCAAGTCGTTAACAATTTATCCAGAACGACAAAAATCAGGCGTTGCCACTTCAGAATATTGGCAGTTCATACTCTAACATGCCGCTCTGCAGAAGGACATCACTCTAACATTCTGACACATGTCCTCATATTAAGGCGCGACACGTCCTCCCTTTTTTACTTCGGAAATAGTATATTGTGTATTAATTTTCTGAATAGCCGTTCTTCACAAATAGGATGAATACAGCAACAAGGTGAGGTTGCTGCTTTTGGGGAGATAGCACTACGGCGAACATGAAAGGGCATAAAATGGGAATGCGTGTAAAGGAAATCAATACTCTGCATGAACTGAGAGAATTCGTTTCGTTTCAGTATGACCTCTACAAAGGGAATAAATTTTGGGTCCCGCCTCTCCGTTCCGAAGAATTGAACTCGCTGAGAAAAGAGAAGAATCCGGCATTCGATTTCTGTGAAACAAAATATTGGGTGGCGACAAAGGAGAATAAGATCGTCGGCAGAATTGCAGGGATCATTAACAAGAGATATAATGAAAGATGGAATAAGAAGACGGTCCGGTTCGGCTGGTTCGACTTCGTGGACGACAAAGAAGTCTCCGCCTCCCTGCTCCATGCCGTCGAAGCATGGGGAGCTTCGAAGGAAATGTCGAGTATTCACGGCCCCCTCGGATTCACGGACATGGATGGCGAAGGAACTCTCGTTGAAGGCTTTGAAGAGGTCAGTACGCTGGGTGCAATCTATAATTACCCGTACTACGGCGCTCATATTGAACATGCCGGCTATTCAAAAGACAGCGACTGGATCGAATACGAGGTGACGATGCATGGGGAAGTTGTCGAGCAGATCCGAAGAATCGCGGAGGTCGCATTGCACAGAAATCATCTCGAGATCCTTAGAGTCAAGAAGGCGAAGGAAATGCTTCCGTATGCAAAAGAGATCTTTCAGGTACTGAACGCGGCCTACAAAGACCTCTACGGCTTTGTTGAATTATCGGATAAACAAATAGCAATGTACGTGAAGCAATATTTCGGATACATTATCCCGGAGTATGTTCCGGTCGTCCTCGACTCCAGGGGAAAAGTTGCAGCGTTTGGGATTGCCATGCCGTCGCTGTCATCCGCCCTTCAAAAGTGCAACGGCAGGCTCTTCCCGTTTGGATTTCTCCACGTATTGAAAGCTCTCAAGCACAATAATAAAGTGGACCTCTATCTCACAGCAGTCCGTCCCGACTTGCAGAATAAAGGCGTCAACGCGATACTTATTCACGAATCGAATATCGCCTTCGTGAAAAATAAAGTGGAGAAAGTGGAAACGAACCGAGAATTGGAAGTGAACTCGAAAGTCCAGGCGCAGTGGAAGTTCTTTGAACACCGCCAGCATAAACGAAGAAGATGCTATAAAAAAGAGCTTGACGGTTCGATTCAAAACTAGTTTACCGAACTATTTGCGGCAGCCGCCTTCCCTCATCATTCCGCTTCGCACTCTGCGCCGGCGCATGACATTCCTTGCAAGTGTTGGCGTCTTTCGCAATATTATTTGCGGGAAAGAAATTTCAAACAAGAATGAAATACGATGTACAAAAGACGTTGAGAACAACACGTTTGTTCAATCGGTTCTTCTCCAATCTGATTCTCCTCATTTCCGGCATTTGGTGGGTTCAGGCAACCGCGCAGCCGATTTCATGGTCGAGTGACAAAGGGCCTTATTCAGGCGCCATATCCCTGCTTACAGTTGATGCAGCGGGAGACATCTTTGTTGCAACTAACGCTTTTGGAATATACCGTTCCACTGACGGAGGCGGAAATTGGCAACCTGTGAATAGTGGATTGAACTTCTTGTATGAATCCGTTCTCACGTCAGATTCTCTGAATAACATCTATACCGGAAACCTCTTCTCGGGGTTGTACACGTCGACAGATAAGGGCGCCTCATGGTCAAAAACTAGTTACATCGGTGACGTACAATGCGCAGCGGCCATTTCGGGAAACAGAATCTGTGTAGGAGGACGACAGACGGTTTCAATATCTAACGATGTCGGAAAGACATGGTCGCCATCCGACGTAACGACCGACAACCGGGTCGAAGTAGCATCGCTCGCCGAAGATAATTCCGGAAATATCTACGCCGGACTCGTGGAGACCTCCCCGCTGCATCCTCCTGCTCCCCCTTACGGCGGCGGTATTTATGTTTCGTCCGACAGCGGCAAGACATGGGAGTATTATGGGATGAAGCTGACCACGATTTCAGCGATGACCATAAGCAAAGGAGACAAAGTGTTTGCCTTGTCGGGCACAAGTATTTTCTCCGCGGCTCCCAAGACCAATATATGGACGGAGGATGATGCCGGAATTCAGTTTAATGGGGTCAACATTCTGTCGCTTCTCACCGACGCTGCCGGTGAAGCAGTTGCTGTTACCAACAAGGGTATTTTTGTCTATCGCGACGCCCTGACAAGTTGGGTGAATGTCACGCCCGAAATTTCGTTAGCATCCATCACGTCCGGATTCTATAACCCAACGGGAACAACATTTGCTGGAACGGACGAGAACGGCGTCTTTTGCATACGAAGTCCCGCATCGCCATGGGTGCAATGCGGCATCGACCCGCGGCCGGTTACTTCAGCCTGGTTCGACAGCTCAAATGATCTTTTCGCGGGAACTGAAGATGGAGTTTTTGAACGGAGCCTTACGGCCGGCGGTTGGCTGAGAGTCAGCGATGGCCTGAGCCACTCGACTGTTTTTCAGCTTCACCATTCAAGTTCGGATAAACGACTCTATGCGTCTACGGCGTCCGGATTGTTTTTTCTCCCCGACAAAGGGAATTACTGGAATATTCTCTTTCAGCAATGGACATATGGTATTGCCGAGTCTCCTGACGGCAACAAATACTCAGGGACGAGCGGAGGAATACTAAGGGAGATAAGTGGAACCGATAACTGGGCGTTCGTACCGTCGATCGGCCTTCCAGGTACAAACATATATTCACTCAATCTGGATTCGCTCGGCAATATCTTTGTTGGCACGTCACTCAACGGCGTTTTTATGAGCACGGATGGAGGCACATTCTGGGCTCAGTCGGGAATCTCTTCTCCGCTCATTTTCTATTCGGTGAAGGCCCTCGCACTCGCTGATGAAGGGAGAATAATTGCGGGAACCGATACTTCCGGTGCATTCTTGTCGAACGATCAGGGGGCAAACTGGACAAGCATTTCGTCGATCGCTGGAAGGGATGTCGCATGTTTTGCCCTGGACAATCCCTCGATGTACTTCGCCGGCACGTCGGATCGCGGCGTCTTCGTCTCGACAGACCGGGGATTGAGCTGGCATCCCGCGAATAACGGTCTTCCAGATTCCAGCATATTGTCGTTCGCGATCGATCAAAACGGAACATTGCATGCCGGGACAAGCAAAGGAATGTATTCGAGTACTAGCATCACAAACCGTATCGACAACAATCATAAAGTTCCATCAACATTTTCCCTGCTTCAGAATTACCCTAATCCTTTTAACCCGGCGACAGTTATCACTTATCAGTTAGCAGCGAACAGGGTCGTGACGTTGAAAGTCTATGATGTGTTGGGGAGACTTGTGAATACTCTAATAGATGAACACCAGACGGCAGGCGCTCATTCGGTGACATTCAACGGAAACAATTTGCCAAGCGGCATTTATTTTTATCGACTTCAAGCGGGAAATTATGTCGAAACAAAGAAAATGATTCTTTTAAAATGAATCTAAATTTTTTTGCTCCTCACGTGAAAATTATCATGCGAACTCTCACGGTAACTGCGTTTGTATTTTTCTTTTCTCTCCTAAGCCTGAGCTGCAGCAAGCCTTTTGAGCCCGAAGTGCAATACGCGCCAAAACTGAATGTCTATTCAGTTTTGTTTGCCAACGCGAACGCTGTGTATGTAAGAGTAACGCCCGTCGTACAGTCTGCGTCCGACGTGGCGCAGGCGGTTCACGGCGCTTCCGTTATCTTGGCCGGTGCGGATGCAAACGATAAATCGGTCCCTGTCATTTCGCTGACCGATACAACTGCGCTTGTCGACGGGGTTTTGTCTTCTTTTTACTATGCAACTGCTAATATTACTCCTGGCCGTACGTATTCCATTTCTGTAAATCAAAAAGGATATCCAATTGCTTCCGCAAGCGCCGCCGTCCCGTTTGCGTATGCGACAGTTCCGGATCAAAACGCCTACTCGATTCTTCAGAACCCGAAAGATGCATCAACCGACATACAGTTGAAATTGATTCTCTCCGGATCGACAACCGCCGAATTCATTCAAATGTTCGTTGAATGCCGGGGGCTTGATAGTGCCGGAAACTTCAGAGTCGCTACCTTTGACGTCGTACCCGTGGACTCGCTGAACCCGTTCACCGAGATCAACGGGGTCACAACACTCCCTGTCAACGTCGACATATCGGAGTATAAAACTGCCTTCAAACTCGCGCGTCTGTATGGAACAAGCTTGGCTCGTTCACACTTCTATGTCGATATTATTGTTACTCAAGTTGACGACAATTTGTACAGGTATTTCATCACTTCCACCCGCACAGCAGATCCACTTCTTATGAGGACTGACAAAATTATTTTCTCTAATATTTTTGCAGGCGCAGGAACCGGGATTGTCGCAGGAGCATCGATCGACACCACGAGGGTCTTCTTGTTTTGAAAACTCTCATATTCCTCATCTTGCTCCTTCTTGTTTCCCCTCTCTTTGCGCAGGATCGCACCATTACGATTACCGGTTCTGTCGCCGACAGCGCGAGCGGCGAGCGCATACCGTATGCTTCTATTTCCCTGGCCGGCACGCTCACCGGTACCGTCGCCGACGTAAACGGATACTTTATTCTGCGGAACATACCGCCGCGCGATGCACGGCTGCGCGTTTCCGCGATCGGATATCAAAGTAAGGATTTTCGTGTCATCGATAGCGGCGAACCGACCATCGTCATGAACCTGAGAATACTGGAATCCCCGATGGCGATGCCGACGGTCGAAGTGATAGGAAAAACTCTCTCTGCTACGGCCGGCAGTACTATCATTACACCCAGCCAGCTTCAGAACAATGTCGGGATCTTCAAGAACGACGTCGTTCAGTACGTTACCCAGCTCCCGGGTGTCGTCACGGTCAGCGGCATTTCAAGTCAATACTACGTAAGGGGCGGCGGTCCGGACGAAAACCTCGTCCTGGTGGATGGGATGCAGATTTACAACTTGTCCCATGCATTCGGACTCCTGAGCTTTGTTGACCCGATGATCGTGAAGGTTGCAGATTTCAGCGTGGGCGGATTCCAGGCCGAGTACGGCGGCAGATTGTCGTCCGTCTTCGATATCCAAACGGTCGACGGCGATAAGAACGAATTCAGGGCGAAGGGAAATTTCGATCTGATATCCACGGATGCCCTCGTCACCGGACCGCTTTTCTCCGATGGCAACAGCAGTTTTGTCGCCTTCTACCGCAGGCCGCTGTTTCAAAACGCGCTCCAGAAATTCTATTCGCTCGGACTGCCGTTCGATTATGACGACGGTTTTGCGAAAGCTACGGTCGATATTCCGGGCGAGGGGTTCGTCAGCGCCGAATTTTTGACGAGCGCCGACCGGATTCGGCAGAAGGGCCTTTCCGACCCGGATTTCATCTGGAGCAATAACTCGGGCGCCGTTTCAGGCAGTTTCATTGTCGGGGACCAGTTCGATTTCAAGTTTTCAATTTCCTATTCTTCATACCGCGCAGAGCAGATCCCCAAACAATCTCAATACCTCGGATATCAGCTGGACCAGATCTCTACTCCCGCTTTCTACAGCGATGTGAACTCATACACATCGTCCGGAGACCAATTCGATATGGGACTCCTGTTCACTTTTCCAGACTATAACTACACATTTACCAATAAATACGGCGGCATACTTCAGGAAACCTCGACTACCATCGAACCGCAGGTCTGGACAACATACACGTTTAATCCCCGGGGAACATTTTCCTTCGAACTCGGCGTGCGTGCCGATCTTCAGAGAACGTTTCAATGGCTGTCCGGCACTCCCGGAGGAGATGCTCCGGATCCGAGGCTTACTTTTTCTTACAAGCCTGCCGACATAGTTTCTCTCTACGTCAACTATGGGATTTATCACCAGAACGTTATGGACTTGAACGATGAGAACCTGGTCTTCACCCCGTTCGACGTCATCGCTCCGCTTCCCGATGGAAGCGGGGATGAGGAATCAAATCAGTATGTCGTCGGCTGCAAGCTCGAGCCTGATAACCTTACCACATCGAAGGTCGAATTCTATTACAAAGGTCTGCGCAATCTGGCTGCCGTCAATCTCGAAAAAGTTTACAACTGGGAGAGCGATTACATTTTTGGAACGGGGAGCGCATATGGCGCCGACGCCAGCTTTAAATACGACGCAGGCGAAGCGTATTATTTGCAGATAGGATATTCGTACAGCAGGACAACGCGAACGTTCAACGGCGCCACGTACTATCCGCGATACGATTTGCGCAATCAGGTAAATGTTTCATCAGGCTTTGAATTGGCCAAAAACTTATGGATCAGAGGAAGAATAAAATTGACCAGCGGATTGCCGTACACGCCCATCAACGGCTATTTCGGTGCGGTTCAATTTGATCCCTCGGACCTGCCGGGATATACGAACCAGTCGTTGTACTCACAAGCGTTATTTGGAAAGGCGAATACTGCAAGACTTCCGGGTTATCAGAGTTTGGACTTGAGCGCTTCGTACGACCTGAATCTGGACTGGGCTCATTTCAATGTTCAAGGATCATTGATTAATGCTCTCGACGCTAAAAATGTGTTTTACATAAACAATGTTACCGGGAATGTAGTCTACCAACTGCCGACAGTTTTCAATCTCTCGCTTGGATGGAGTTTTTGATTTCAGCGATTGTCGTCACTTCTGGACGAACGAATGAGAAGCAGAATTTCATTCGATGGGAAAAGACGATCGCGGCAAGCCGTTGACGCATAACGGTTTATTGAAAAGTGAATTCAAAGAGGGCGGCAGGTAATTCATTGTCGATCCCAAAACAACAAATTCAAAATCATAGTGGCAAAGTAGCGATTTTTCCTTATATTATTAAGTAAATGTGTTACATTAATTCCCAAATTGGACCCAATAGTCCACAACAACTTATGACCCTCCTTCACTGCTTCACGACCCCCAGAATGCGCTTCGATAGCATCGGCATTGTGGGTATAGATTTGAATATGATTGTGCCGTCCTCCCTCCTGCCTCACTCCAATATATGAAACAAGCATTTATTAAAGTCCCCGATGTAGCTGATTCGTCGGACTCTAAACGGATACGCGTTGTCATCATTACAACAGTGATGTTGTCGTTCATTTCGTATTGGCGCGCATCGGCAATTATTCTGGCAGACCTCGCCTCCAGCGCTTACTACGCGCTCGGAATCGCTGAGAAAGCGGTCGGCCCGTCGGCTCCATGGTTCATCATGTTCGTTATGCTCTTCGCATACGGGATCCGGGCAGTTTACATAGAGTCATCGGGGATGTTCGTTCGAGGGGGGGTGTATCGTGTCGTGCACGAAGCTCTCGGCGAAACGGCTGCAAAGTTTTCCGTCTCTGCCTTGATCTTCGACTATTTGATTACCGCTCCTATCAGCGCGGTCTCCGCCGGTCAATATATCGCGGGGCTACTGAATGCACTCTTGCGGACCGGCGGGATCCCCATCGTCTTGCCGGTAGATTACGTCTCGGTCGCAACAGCTCTGATGATCCAATTCTATTTCTGGCGGAAGAACATCATCGGTATTGAAGAATCGAGTGAGAAAGCGCTCAGGATATTCCAGGTAACGTCGGTGCTTGCGGTCATTCTTTTCGTCTGGTCGCTCGTCACACTCGGCATTCGGGGCTTTCATCTTCCCCCCTTCTCGATCCATCTTTCCGACGAATCTCTTGGATGGCTGAAACATGTAGAATGGCTGAAAACGATCGGAGCCGTCGGCGTTCTTGTCGGAATGGGACACGCAATTCTCGCCGTGAGCGGGGAAGAAACTCTGGCGCAGGTCTATCGTGAGCTCGAAGCCCCCAAGCTGAAGAATTTGAAACGCGTTGGAATGATCATCTTTCTTTTTGCTCTCATCTTCACCGGCGTGAATTCGTTGTTTGCTTCTATGATCGTTCCTCAGGGAGAACTCATCGGGGTGTACAACGAAAACGCGCTGAGCGGCCTTGCCATGAATCTTGTGGGCTCGAAGAGCGTCCTGTTAGGGCTGCAGGCGTTCGTGGTGTTCACAGGATTTCTCATTCTGGCGGGAGCGGTGAACACAGCAATCATCGGCGCAAACAGCGTCCTGAATCGCGTCGCGGAAGACGGTGTGCTCCATGATTGGTTCAGGAGACCTCATCCTCGTTACGGCACTTCGTACCGCACGCTCAATACTCTCTGCCTTTTACAAACGATCATCATCATCGCGAGCCGCGGAGATGTGTTTCTGCTCGGAGAAGCGTACGCGTTCGGCGTCGTCTGGAGCTTTATCATGAAAGCCTTTTCCATGATCGTGCTTCGGTATAAGAACAAATCGCCCCGTGAATGGAAAGTTCCTCCGAACATTACGATTGGAAAGATCGAATTCCCCATCGGTCTTGGCGTGGTTTTTCTTGTCCTGTTGCTTCTTGGCATCGTCAACCTGTTCACGAAACCGACTGCGACTAAGGGAGGAATTGCTTTTACGATCCTCCTCTATATTGTGTTCGGCATTTCGGAGCACCTCAACAAGCGGGGGGCGATCCACAAAGATCCCACACTCGAGAAATTCAACGTCCTGGCACAAAGCAAACTGACAGCCGAGGCGATCGGATGCACGCATACGCTTCGCAAACTGGTAACCGTCAGGAACCCCGGACGGCTCGACCAATTGAAAAAAGTTCTCGACGAATCGGACCCAGAAACAACCGATATTATTGTGATGACTGCCCGGATTCTCTCCGGACAAGAGAATTTAGTTGTCGATGAATCGATGAGTTCATACGGTGAGGAGCTTTTTACTGCAGTCGTCAAGATGGCCGAAAAAGAAGGAAAGCCCGTTTTGCCGATCGTTGTCCCAACAAACAACGTCTCATACGCGGTGGCCCACACTGCCGCTCAACTGGGAGCACAGGAGGTTGTCTTCGGTACTCCGGCGGCGTTCCCCGCTGAATATCTTTTCGAACAATTTGCCCTCCATTGGGGAATGGTCGAGGCTGACGAGGGGCATAAAATCATCCTTCGTTCCATCGGGCCAAAAGTAGAGCTTCGCGGCGAGCTGTAATGAATTAATCGCACGCTTTGTTACGTTCGCGTTCTCGTCTATTTCATCCAGCCGTTGTCATTCATCCATTCGAAGAGCGGTTTTCCCCATTTTTCCATTGGAACATTGGCTGCAAATCCATGGCCGCCGCTCGGAATCATCAAAAGCTCTGCCTGCACGCCATGCCTCCGAAGTGCTTGAAAGAACTCAATGCTGTTGTTCGGGTCAACTCCGTTGTCATCTTCGGCGTGGATAAGAAACGTTGGTGGCGTTCTCCTGCTTACGTTCATCTCGCCGGAAAAAAAAGCTTTGAGAGAATCGGAAGGATGATCCCCAAGAAGGAGATTTCTGGACCCTAAGTGACCAAGCTTATCGGTCATACTTATGACAGGGTAGCAAAGGATCATAAAATCGGGACGAAGGTTGACGTTCTCTTTGTCGGGAATATACGCGCGATCAAAGTGCGTACCGGCTGTTGAAGCTAAATGACCTCCGGCTGAAAATCCCATAATTCCAATCTTATTGGAGTCGATTCGCCAGGCTTTCGAACGCTCCCTCACTACTTTCATCGCCTGCTGTGCATCCTGCAAAGGGCCGATGGTTTTGTCGATCATTGTCGAGTCGGTGGGAAGCCGGTATTTCACGACAAACGCAGCCACTCCTCGCTTTGCAAACGCCTCAGCGATCCAGGTTCCTTCTATCTCATACGCTTCAAGGTAGTAACCACCGCCCGGAAAAATAATGACGGCCGATCCAACCGAATGCGCGCTGTCAGGAATATACGCTGCCATCGAGGGAATACCGATATTTCTAACAATTTTTATACTGTCGTTCACTTTAAGAATTTCCTCCGACTTAACGCTGATCGAATTCGGAACAGCGCCGGGGTAAAGCGGCACGACTTCCTGAGCGAAGCTTTTCTCAACCGAGAATAGGAAAAACATAACAAATGCAAAAAATTTAAGTCCGATGTGTTTCACAGCAACCGCCTTTCTTTTCATAGCAACGAACTCCCATGGTCGGCTCACAATACGTTATTTTTTTCACGCATCACGGATTCCAATGATCTGTTCTGAATGATGACGCGGGCAGCCCTTCTTTGTTGAAGAGTGTTGCCACCGCTTCGTTCGTCCAGGCGTACCTGACCGCAACCGGATGTTTGACATTTTCGTTTGAGATGATAAGCTTCTTTCCGTCAACTTCGACATGGGCATTCACAAACAAACTGTCATTTCCAGCGATGAGAAAATTGGTTCCACCGTTGTTCTCCTTAAGAACGAGTCCCTTACCGGCATCATCGAAGGAAAGAACTATTTTTTCTTTCTCTATTTTCATAGACTTGTAAAGCGGACCCGAACACAGGATTGGCTTGTGATAATCTTTCGCGAGCGCCCATAACGCAAGACGCAAGCCAACATCCTGTTTGTCCGAGGGGTGAATAGCGCTGACACTGGCGATATCCAGAGTCACTGCCATTCCGGTGTTCGGCTCAGAGAGCGTGAGGCGCTGCGCCTCCCTCACCATGTATGATTTCGTCTCGGCCCCGTAGGAAAAAGGGGCGATCTGCACATAATAGAATGGAAATTTTCCTTCTCCCCAATCGCTCCTCCAGTTTCTTATCATCATTGAGAAGAGATCTTTGTAGTCGTTTGGAGACCCGGAATTGGATTCCCCCTGATACCATATTACGCCTTTGATATAATACGGGATCAGCGGGGCGATCATGCCGTTGTACAGGATGGTCGGCGAGCTCGATCCGATACTCACCGCGGATTTCGGACGGGAATAGAATTCTTCTCCCAACGCTTTGTAAACATAGAAATTGCTCCCCATGTATTCAGCGACGGGGAGATACTTCCATTCGCCGGAAAGAGGAACCGCCACCGTTGTGTCGTTAGGATCGTCAATGTGAATTCGCATCTTCATTCCCCCTCCCCAAACTCCGCCGGCGCCGTCGTTGTGTATCACTCTCAGCGCGACCGTGGCAATCGTATCGGTGACAAATTCTTTTGGAAGGGGATAAACGCGAGGGGTCTTGCCGAACCCTCCGTTTTCCATCGCCCCGATGCGGACACCGTTGGCATAACATGCGTCCATATCGTCGATCGGTCCCAACTCCACCACTACTTGTTTGCCCAGCCAGTTCCGTGGTATTTCCACTTTTTTTCTGAACCATACGGCGCCGTGAAAGTCCCCTATTTCTGTTGATTCCCAGCGGGCCGGCAGAGTTATCGTTCGCCAAGCATGGTCGTTAAGAGCCGTTGTCGAGCAAACGCTGTCGCCGAAGTCCAAGTTTTCGTATTGATGCGCCGCATCCTTCATGCTGATGTCGACTGAGGGGTGGCTGCGTATCCAGTCATTTAGCATCTTCACCTCGCCGGTGTCGCTGGAGATCTTTTTTACTATCGCCCTGTAATCAGAAACTGTTCCCAGGTACTTTCCGCTGATCCACGACTGTATCTTGGTTCCCCCCCAGCCGGAGAAGATGAGGCCGATCGGAACTTTCAATTCCGCATTCAGTTTTCTGCCAAAAAAGTACCCTGCCGCACTAAACTTTGCCGCTGTCGCCGGATTGCATTCACTCCATTTTCCAGAACAATCACGTTCCTGTGAATTAGAAACCGCTCTTGCCACAGTGAACATTCTGATGTCGGGGTAGTTTGCCTGCTGAATTTCCGATTCAGAATTTTGGATGAGGTTCCCCGGCGGCCATCCCTCAAGAGGCATTTCCATATTCGATTGGCCGGAACAGAGCCACACTTCTCCAAGCA
>Ga0265338_10003295_pt1 | contig 22902 bp, 16 predicted proteins | sample 42126metaG_FD_193579 | JGI IMG/M metagenome (GOLD analysis project Ga0265338, IMG submission 193579) | Rhizosphere microbial communities from Carex aquatilis grown in University of Washington, Seatle, WA, United States - 4-21-26 metaG | ecosystem: Host-associated > Plants > Roots > Rhizosphere... | reverse complement strand
CGAACTTCTGCCGGCGGGACACGATCTTGTCCGACAGCCAGGCGTTGGCCTGGAACATCGGCCGGCCGTACACCGGGAATTCCCTGAGGGAGACCCGGCTTACGGGCCCCCCCTCAGATTCGAGGACATTCCGATAGCGATATCCAGCTACGCTGAGCATCTTGACGAAGATGAGGTGCCGATTGATCGACCCCAAGCGTCAGTCAACGAGGTAGCTACACGGAGCGATGCACATATTTGCAGACGCCTCGTTGCAATTTGTGCCAGGGCTCCATTTTCCGATCGACTTAGTCAGCGGGTCCAGCCTTTCGGCCGCACGAGCCAGCCCGGCTGAAAGCAGAAGACTGGAGATTGTTCCAAGCGCCATACGATTGATTGTTTTCATCGGCAATAAGGTATCCTCAACCATGCTTTCCCGCCCATTTCTTAAATCGCTTATTTTGACGCCCATTAATACGTTTTTTCCTGTAGTAATTTCGCGCGCCGCTTGGACAAATCGCTCTACTGCCAATTGCCTATTAAATTGAAACTTGCGCAGGTACTAAGTGTCGGCCGACTGCTCTTCTTGGCGGCTTTGACATCTGCAAGTCATGGGCGATGCGAAGAGGGCCGGCCAATTGTGCGAAGCTATACCGCGAGTGATACGGGCGGAGGGGTTGAAGGCTGGGTGACCGCACAAGACAAGAGCGGAGTCCTCTACTTTGGCTGCAATGAAGTGCTTGGTTTCGATGGTGAGCGGTGGACCCGATATGCTGTTCCAGGCAGTTACGCGGTCCGTGCCTTGGCCTTTGGCCCCGATGGTCGTCTCTGGGTTGGTGCTGTGAATGAAATTGGGTATTTCGAGAAGACCGACAGGGGGCTTTCGTCCTATCATTCCCTGGTTTTGAAGTTGCCCGAGAATGCACGTCAATTGGGCGATGTCTGGCAAGTACTCGTCAATGCGAAGGGTGCGGTTTTTGTAACTGCAACATCGGTGCTGGTCTGGGACGGGACACGTTTCCGGGCTTATTCCATGCCCGGAGCTCGCAGACTAGTAGCAATGCAGGACCGCGGGAACATCTACATTGCCCATCCAGCAACTGGACTCTGGTTGTTAACTGATGACGGCTTGACCAGCTTTGTCTCGTCGGAAGCGTTAAAAAGGACCGCAGTACATTGGATCGAAAAGGACGCCAACGGATGGTTACTTTGTACCTCGGATGGCCTACGGCGCTTAGCCGATGGAAAAGTCTCCGAGTTCGCGCCCGAAGCGACAGATTTCATTCGAAAGAATGTGTTAACATCCGTCCGCCGCTCGCCGCATGGAGATCTCTGCGTTGGCACGCTGTATGGAGGAATCGAAATCATTGGTCCCTCTGGCGCGATCGAGCGGATTATATCCACGGAAGAAGGGCTGCCCTCGCGCGGCATTTATTCCCTATTCTTCTCCGATGATGGAGCACTGTGGACAACGTCCCCGATTGGAATCGCCCGAATAGCATTCGATTCAGGTACCACACTCTTTGATTCGAGACAGGGCTTAATCGGCAAACCCTGCTCCAGCACGGCTCAACTTGGTTCCGAGATTCTTGTGGCGACCCAGGAGGGTATCTTTGGATTGCCAATTGGAGGTTCCAACGATGCCCGTTTCCATGCGATTGCAGATCTTTCAGGCCTCTATTACGATCTCGAATGCGGTCCTGACGGCGCGGTTTACGCATCGGGATTTAAGCGTGTCGTTCGGTTGGGTGGGGAGAAATCGACTGAGATCTTTTCTTCCAAGGTTGACGTTCTCCTGTTGCGACTGTCACCGAAGGACCCAAGCGGTCTCCTCCTTGCTAATGAATTCGACATCGTGCGGTTGGATGGTTCCTACGGGAAGCAATACACAGCAACGACGCTAGCACATCTGCCCGACTTACCGCTCACGTTAACTGAGGACAGAGATGGAAACGTTTGGGTCGGCACAGCATCCCGGGGCGCGTTCATCATCCGCCAACCAGCTGACAGACCTTCGGAGCTAGTTCGCCTCAAGTCTGCCGACGGCCTGGCGGACACCGGACGGGTAGGTGTTGCTTCGGTCAACGATATCGTCGCTGTCTTCACGACAAAGGGCGCGCAGCTATACGCGTCACCGTTGGGACCGCCGGAACTTCTCACGGCTGCCCCTAAGACCATCGCCACTGCAATCTCAAATCGCGACAAATCGGGCGCCGTTTGGGTGGCGTTCGAGAGCCCGTTTGCAGATGGTCCCAGAATACCTGTAGTTGGCCGACTGTCCGCCACTGCTCCCGGCACGGCTTCCTGGGTATCCTTTGCTGTTCCGGGACTCACGCAGATTGGGGAGATCAGGTCCATCTTCGTCGACAGCCGCGGCATCCTTTGGATGGGCGGGGTAGATGGAATGCTTCGCCTTGACCCGAAGGCGCTCAAGACGGTTGAAGCGCCGCACAAACCGTTGATTCGGGCAAGTGTGAACCAGGGTGAGAGGCTCTCGGCCGAAAAGAACTCCGTCACCTTCGATTTCTCGGCAGTCGAATACGCGCGGCGCGAATCCGTCCGGTTTCAAACAAAGCTCTCCGGAGGAAGCGAGTGGTCGGCGCCGAGCAACAACACCCACCTCGTCCTCGCCGGGCTTAGGGACGCCAGCTACGAATTCTCAGTTCGGGTCATAAATGACGCCGGGATACTGAGCCCCGCGACGACCTGGGGCTTCACGGTCCTTCCCCCCTGGTACAAGACGCTGCCGGCGATCGCCACCTTTGTCCTATTGTTGGCAGCGGCCGTATTCGGCGCGTTTCAGTGGCGGGTCGCGTTCCTGCGCCGGCAGAACGTCCGCCTCGAGGCGCTCGTCAAAAAGAAGACCGAGCAATTGGAGAAGGCCAATGAGGCAAAGTCCGAGTTCCTCGCCAACATGAGCCACGAGATCCGGAATCCGATCTCGGGAATCCTCGGCCTCTCCCTAGCCTTCGAGGAGACGGTCCTCGACAAGCGGCAGCGCTACCTTGCGGACTCCATCAACAGCTGCGCCACGCTGCTTGCGACCCTTGTGGACGACGTGCTCGACTTCTCGAAGATCGAGGCGGGAAAGATAGAGCTTCGGTCGGCGCCGTTCTCGCTCCGGGTGCTGCTTGAGCAGTGCTCGGCCATGATGACCGAAAGCGCCCGCGCAACCGGATCGACCATAACCCTCGCGATAGATCCCAAGCTCCCCGAGCAGCTCGTGGGCGACTCAGCCCGCGTCCAGCAGATCGTCCTCAACTACCTAACCAACGCGCTCAAGTTCGGGGCCGGCAAGCCCATCGTCGTCGGAGCCTCGCCCGGGTTCCACGAAAGGGTGAGGTTCTTCGTGCGCGACCAGGGTGCAGGAATGACGGAAGCGGAGATCGCCACGCTCTTCACGAAGTTCACGCGCCTCGAGTCGGCCCGCGCCGGCAACATCCGCGGCACCGGCCTCGGCCTCGCCGTCTGCCGGCTTCTCGCCAGTAAGATGGGGGGACGGGTCGGCGTGGATTCGAAGCCGGGCGAGGGGTCGTGCTTCTGGGCCGAGGTCCCCTTCGTCGCGATGAGCGACGCCGGCGGCGGCAAGACGGCCAGGCCGGCGCGCGCAGCGCCGCTTCGCGCCCTGATCGTCGAGGACATCGACTACAACGTCGTCGCGATGCAGGCCGTGCTGCGCAAGCTCGACATCCAGTCCGACGTCGTGAACGACGGGATCGCGGCGCTGGCCCGGCTGCAGAACTCCTACTACGACGTCGCGTTTCTCGACTGGAATCTGCCCGGCATGATCGGGACCGAGGTTGCCTCGCGCTACCGCGCTGTCGAGCCGTCGACGCGCCGGACGATCATCATCGCCACGACGGCACACTCCTCCGACTTCAACAAGGAGGCCTGTCTCCAGGCGGGGATGGACGCGTTCATCTCCAAGCCGATCACCCCGGCGAAGATCGCGGACGCGCTGCGCGACCTGGCCGGACCGCTACGCACGGCAGCCTCGATCGAGGTGCGCTCCCAGCACATAACCCTCGAGCCGCCCGGGGAGATCGACCTGGAGATGCTCCGCTTCCTCGGCAACGAGACCCTCGAGGGGCTCGCCAGCCAGATCGACCGCTTCCTTGCCTCGTTTGACAGCGACCGCGTCAGCGCCCGCCGGATCCTCGAGACCGGAGAGCGCGAGGAGATCCACCGGATCGCGCACCGGCTCCTCTCTCACTGCAGCGTCGTCAAGTACGAGCGCCTGAGCAAGCTGGCGTCGGAGCTGCAGAAGAGCTCGGCGACCGCCAGTCCCGACAAGCTGCAGGGCATATTCGCGGAGTTTGAGCGCGAATTTGCGACCTTCAGGTATAAACTGGAATCGATCCGTGCTTCGACTGGACCTGCGTGAACCCGTGCTCGACCGCAAAGGCGATGAGTTTCGGCGTCCCCTTTAGGTCGAGCTTGCGCAGGATGTTGCTGCGATGGGTCTGGACCGTGCGCGGCGAAAGGTTGAGCCGTTCGCCGATCTCCTCGTCGCTCAGGCCCTGGCCGATCAGGGAAAGGATCGCGCGCTCCCAGTCGGAAAGAACCTTGACGAACGAGCGCGGGTCGGACCGCCTCGCCATGCGGGCGGTTTGGAAGGCCTGCGAGAAGTAGATCCTGCCCTCCGCGATCGCCTTCAGGGCGTCGCGAAGGATCTCAAGCGTGTTCGAATTCTTGTCGATGAAGCCGTGCACACCCGACTTCTCGACGCGGAAGAGCGTGTAATCGTCGCAGTGCGAGGAGAGCATGAGAATCCGCAGGCTCGGGATCACCTTGAGCACGCGGTCCGCCACGTTGAAGCCATCCATGTCGGGAAGCGACAGGTCCAGGATCACCGCATCGGGCCTGTGCTTGAGGATCAACTCGACGGCCTGAACGCCTGAATCTGTCTCACCGACAACGGAATAACCGAATTCCGTGCTGCAGACCTTCTTGATCACGTCACGAATCATCAAATGGTCTTCGACGATTACGATTTTCACTTGGAAACGATGGGATGAATAGGGCGCGACCTCAAGCTTGCTGATGACGGCGGCACGGCCACGAGACAGATCGTTAGAATTACGTAAAAAGACGTAGAAATGAGAGTCGAGAATACGGTCAGTGCACACAGTTTGCCTGTATATGGTAGACTTCGGCCTCCAGACTGGACTCCAATTTGAACCTCTGGCGGGCCCGATCGCGCGGGAAACAGGTTCGTGTGGGCGTTTTCTTGGCCTGCGTGCGTGCCGGGGCATCGCAATTTCTGGGCTGGCGGCGATCCATCCACCGCGATGAGCGACACGCCCAAAGGCACGAACGGGACCAACCATAGGAAGCGCTCGGATGAGAGCTCCCTGCGCTCCAGCCGGCTGGAGAGCCTGGGCTTGCTCGCCTCGGGGATCGCCCACGACCTCAACAACGTCCTCTCGCCCATCGTCCTCGCGACGCCGATCCTGCGCGAGCACGCGACCAACCCTGACGACCTGCGCATCATCGCGTCCCTCGAGAAGAGCGCGGAGCGCGGGGTCGACCTCGTGCGCCAGATCCTCTCGTTTGCGCACGGCGCGGCAAGCATCCCCCAGCTCGTCGACCTGAAGCACCTCCTGCTGGAGACCGTGAGCGCGGCGGCCGAGAGTTTCCCAAAGAACATCCGGGTCGTCGACAACTTCCCCGGGAACCTCTGGCCCATAATGGCGGACCCGACCCAGATTCACCAGGTCCTCCTCAACCTCTGCGTCAACGCCCGCGACGCGATGCCCGAGGGAGGAACACTCTTCCTCACCGCGGAAAACACCCTCCTGGACGAGGCCATGGCAAGGAAGATCCCCGGCGGACGCCCGGGCGCGTGGATCGTCCTTCACGTCGAGGACTCCGGGACCGGCATCCCCCACGACGCCCTGGCGCACATCTTCGAGCCCTTCTTCACCACGAAGGAGGCGGGCAAGGGAACCGGGCTGGGGCTTTCGACGGTGCGCAGCATCGTTGAGAACCACAACGGCTTCATCAGCCTCAAGACCTTTGCCGGCCGGGGCACTACCTTCCGCATCTACCTGCCGGCCGCCGATGTCCCCGCCAACGGGGCGGTCGTCTCCCCGGCCGTGCCCAAGGGCGAGCGCGGCGTCGGTGAGCTCATCCTTGTCGTGGATGACGAGCCGCAGATACGCGACATCACCGCCGCGATGCTTTCACGCCACGGCTACCGGGTGCTCACCGCGAGCGACGGCTCCGAGGCGGTCGCGCTCCTCTCGACGCGCTGCGCCGAGGTGAAGCTGGTCATAACGGACCTGGTCATGCCCAACCTCGACGGGGTCGCGCTTGCGGGGATCGTTCAGCGCCTCAACCCGAGCATTAAGATTCTCGCCATCAGCGGGCTCTCGAGCGCCGGCCGAAACGGGAAGTTCGAGAGTTACGGCGGGGCGATCCTTTTCAAGCCGTTCAAGGTGCAGGCGCTGCTGGAGGCGGTGAGCAATCTCCTGCGCCCGGCCGCCGTGGCGGAGGTCGCCTAGGCCGGCGAACTCAAGCCTGCGCGGCGCTGCTCCCGGACGGGTTCGGCCGCCATTGTCGTTGCTTCTTGCCTGAGGAGCAGGCCGCTCTAGAGTCGTGCTGTCTATTCCAGCCATGAAACTATTGCCCCAACTCGGTTTCTGCATCGCAACGGCTGTCGCATTCTGCGGCCTCGCCACGTCGACGTCCGCCAGATCGGAGGAGTGGAAGAATGCGAAGGGCGAGACCTTCTCGGCGGAACCCTCGGACATCATCGGGCCCTGGGCCCTTTTTGACGACAGCACGCTCGTGCCGCTGAGCACGATGTCCCCCGAGGACTGCGTCAGGTTCTACAGGGGCCTCAAGGGCCAGCCCGCCAGGGCGTCCGACTGGAAACAGGCGACCAGCAAGGTGAGCGCGGAGCTCTTTGGCCGGCTCATGCACTACGAGGGGGACGCCAACAGCCACGCCTTGGCCGACGACGACGAGAACGGGCGCCAGGAGCCGGAGTTCTTCATCATCTTCTACACGACCGACGACAAGACGCACTCGTGGGACCTGCTCAGCCGGTCCACCCCCGAGCTCTACTCAAAGCTGGTCAAGCAATACCCCGGCCTCGTGCAGGGAGTCGTTTTCGGCGTCGGCGAAAACTCCGCACAGGACCACTATGACAACGCGGTCAACACCAAGGGTGAATGGATGTACGCGCTGTTCGCCGACCAGAACAAGATGCGGACGCTCCAGCACCGAATCCCGACCAACATGTACGGCATCGTCATCCTGACCCGCGACGGCGTCCCGCTCTTCGCCCCCCCCGACTCCACGACCGATGAGCAGGTCAAGGACACCTTTGCCAAGTTCGATGCCATGCTCTCGCACATGCGGCCAAACGACCTCAATGTGTGGAAGGCCAGGGCGCATTACCTGCGCGCGGTCCAGCCGATCGAATACGCCGACGGGCACTGCGATCCCGTGCTCATGGGCAACCCCCTGGTCGAGGCCTCGCTGCGGGCGATGAACATTTTCCAGGTGGACGCGACGTTCCAGGTCGCCGCCGACGGCTCGATCCAGAGCGTCGACGTCAAGTCGCCCGACATGACGGAGGCCCAGCTGAAGCAGTTCAGCATCGGCTTCAAGAGGGGCTGCCTGTTCTGCGCGGCGGTCGACCACGGGAAGTTCGTGGACGGCACCTACCACTACCACATGGAGGTATCGAGGAAGTAGGGCGCGCCGGCTTCCCCGGGCACGTCATCGGGTCGCTGAAACAGAGACCCGCAGGTTCTTTTGCTTGGCGCGGGCATTCGAAGGGGGGATATTGGCCCGCGATGAAACCCCTATCGACTTGGCCCGCGCCAGTGCCGGGCCCGTTCCTGAACCGCCTGCGGATGGTCCTCGCCGCGGCTCTTGCCCTCCCTGCGCTCGCCCGGGCCCAGGCGGACTCCTATTCCTCGCCCCTGTCAAACCTCGCGAGCCCGAGGGCCGGCGCGGCCATGCACGAGGGCTCGTGGGACAGGAAGCACCAGAACGACGACGCGCTGCACTTGAAGGCCGGCCAGACCGTGACCCTTTTCTCACACGAGGGCGCGGGATGCGTGCACCGCTTCTGGGTCACGATCGCGCCCAGGGAGGACGTGAGCGTCCTCAGCCAGGCCATCCTCCGGATGTACTGGGACGGGGACGCGAACCCCAGCGTGGAATGCCCGATCGGAGCCTTCTTCGGCGTCGGCTTCGGGGAGCAGAAGGACTACATCTCGCTGCCCCTCAACGAGACCTCCGGGGGTTACAACTGCTTCTGGCCGATGCCGTTTCACAAGTCGGCGCGGTGGACCCTGACCAACGGCTCCGGCAGGCCTATCGACTCGTTCTACTACAACATCGACTTCACGGCCCTGGACTCGCTGCCCGCCGGCACGCGCCACTTCCACGCGCAGTTCCGCAGGGAGAACCCCACGGCCCCCGGGAAGAATTACACGATCCTGGACACCGTCGGCGAAGGCCACTACGTAGGCACGGCCCTCTTCATGGCCGGGAGAGCCCTGTATTTCCTGGAGGGGAACGAGATGGTCTACATCGACGGCGGGACGACGCCCGCCATCGAGGGCACGGGGACCGAGGACTATTTCTGCTCGGGATGGTACTTCGACAGGGGCGTCTATTCGGCACCGTACCACGGCGTGATCATCAAGGACGAGAAGCGGTCTCGGGTGTCCGCCTACCGCTGGCACATCGAGGACGCGATCCCGTTCACCAGGTCGATCCGCTTCACGATCGAGCACGGCACGGGCAATTCCACCACGGCGGACTATTCCTCGGTCGCCTACTACTACCTGGCCGGCCCATCCCCCGCCCCGTTCCCGCTGCCGGCCGACCTGCTCCCCTCGAACCTGCCGCCGATGGCTGGGTTCTCGCTCCCAGGAGCGGTCGAGGCGGAGGGCCTCGTCGCGTCCGCCAAGGCCAGCGCGGGCGGATTCTGGGCGCAGGACATGGGCCAGTGGGAGTACGGGGAGGCGTGGTCGAACCGGGGCGCGCTCTTCTGGCAGGCGGGCTCGGCCGGCCCGCAGCTAAGCCTGCAGGTTCCCTGCCCGGCGGACGGATCGTACAAGGTCGCCGCGCGGATGGTATCGGGCCCGGGATTCGGGGTTGTCCGGTTTTCGGTGGGCGCCACGGCGGCGGGCGAGCCCGTCGACCTCTACGCGCCCCAGGTGGCCCCGAGGCAGGTTGCCCTCGGGACCTTTGATCTAAAGGCGGGCCAGGTTCCGCTGTTGATAACGGCCACCGGGATGAACCCGCAGTCGAAGGGCTTTGACGTCGGAATCGACGCGATCATCCTGGCAAAGCCGCAATAGGCCGACCCCCGGGGCCGCCGCTCGAACCCATGTGCCCAAGGACAACCCAAGCCCTTCCATGCCCCAGCGACTGATCGCCCGCCGCGAATTCGTCCGCGCCTCCGTCGGGACGCTCGGCGCGCTCGCTGCGGCTGCCTCCCTCTCCAGGGGCGCCAGCGAGCGCGCGCCGAATGCCGAGTCGGCGGCGCCCAGGGGGCCCGATGCGACGTTCTCGGGGGAGCACCTCGACCAGGTGGCGTTCCCGATGGGGGGCATCGGAGCCGGGACGATTTGCCTCGAGGGCGCCGGCGCCTTAACGAACGTCTCCGTCCGCAACAAGCCCGCGGTGCAGAACCAGCCGGGGCTCTTCGCGGCCATTTCGCTCGGCGGGCCCGGGAACCTCGCCCGGGTGGTCGAGGGTCAGGTGCCAAGGTGGAAGCTCTACGAGCGCAGGCACGCGGCGACCGGGAACGCCCCGATGGGCTCGGGCCTGCCGCGCTTCCAGCGGGCCACCTTCCGCGCGCACTTTCCGTTCGGGCGCGTGGAGCTCGAGGACGATGCGCTGCCGATATCGGCCCGGATCACCGGCTGGAGCCCCTTTGAGCCGGGCGACCCCGACAACTCCAGCCTGCCCGTTGCCGGCCTCGAATACACCTTCACGCACAACGGCCACGAGGAGCTCGACGCCGTCTTCTCGTTCCACGCTAGGAATTTCCTGCCCGCCCGCATGGACGAGTGGGACGCGGGCCCCGAGCCGGAGCGCGGAACCCGCGCCACCCCCGGCGGCTTCATCCTTTACGGAGGGGCCTGGCCCGCGGCGAACGAGGAGGACGCGTGGTTCTCCGCCGCCGTCGACGATCCCGCGGTCAAGGTGAACCTCGCTTGGTTCAGGGGCGGATGGTTCGACCCCCTGACGATGCTCTGGCGCGACGTGGAGCAGGGCGCGGCCTTCGACCGGCCGGTTCCCACCGAGGGGAAGCTGCCCACGGGGGCCTCCCTGTTCGTTCCGTTTCACCTGGTCCCGGGCGGGAGCAAGACCGTCAGGCTGCGGCTCGCGTGGTACTCGCCAAAGACCCGCATCCGCGACGTCGTCCCGCCCCCCGCGAAGAGCGGATCGCCCTCGGACTACTACCAGCCGTGGTACGGAGGCCGCTTCTCAAGCATCGACGAGGTGACCACCTATTGGGGCGACCAGTACTCGGACCTGCTCCGCCGCACCAAGCGCTTCTCGGACTGCTTCTTCGACACGACCCTTCCCCCAGCGGCTGTCGAGGCAGCCGCGGCGAACCTGAGCATCCTCAAGTCGCCGACGGTGCTGCGCCAGGCCGACGGGCGCCTCTGGGGCTGGGAGGGATGCGACGAGGAGAACGCCCAGGGGCCGGGGACCTGCACGCACGTCTGGAACTATGCCCAGGCGGTCGCGCACCTGTTCCCCTCCCTCGAGCGCACCCTGCGCGAGACCGAGTTCACCGTGGGTCAGGACGAGCGCGGCCACCAGAACTTCCGCGTGGCCCTCCCGATTCAGGAATCGGCGCACGATTTTCACGCGGCAGCCGACGGGCAGCTCGGAGGCATCATCAAGGTCCACCGCGAGTGGCGCATCAGCGGCGACCTGGAGTGGCTGCGCAGGCTCTGGCCGCGCGTCCGCGCGAGCCTCGACTACTGCATCGCGACCTGGGATCCGGGGCGCAAGGGGCTGCCCGAGGAGCCGCAGCACAACACGTACGACATCGAGTTCTGGGGGCCGGGCGGGATGATCTCCAGCTTCTATGCCGGCGCGCTCGCGGCTGCGGTCGCCATGGGGCGCGCGCTTGGCGACGACGTCTCCCCCTACGAGGAGCTGCTCGGCAAGGCGAAGACCCGGATCAGCGCGGAGCTCTTCAACGGGGAGTACTACTTCCAGCGCGTCGAGTGGAAGAGCCTGAGGGCAAAGGTTGGCGAGGACACCAGGTCCTACGGGGGCGCCTATTCCAAGGAGGCGGCGGAGCTCCTGGAAAGGGAGGGCCCCAAGTACCAGTACGGGACCGGCTGCCTTTCGGACGGGGTCCTCGGATCGTGGCTCGCGCTTGTCAGCGGCCTGGGTGCGGTGCTCGACCCAGACAAGGTGCGCAGCCACCTCGCAGCCGTGCACCGGCACAATTTCAAGGCCGACCTGATCGCGCACACGAACCCGCAGCGCCCCACCTACGCCAACGGAGGCGAGGGGGGGCTCCTCCTCTGCTCGTGGCCGAGGGGCGGGATGCCCTCCCTGCCCTTCGTCTACTCCAACGAGGTGTGGACCGGGATCGAATACCAGGCGGCCTCGCACATGATCATGATGGGCCTCGTGGCCGAGGGCCTCGAGGTCGTGGGCGCCTGCCGCGCGCGTTACGACGGGAAGACCCGCAACCCCTTTGACGAGTATGAGTGGGGGCACTGGTACGCCCGAGCCATGGCCTCCTACGCACTCCTGCAGGCGCTCGGCGGCGCCCGCTACGACGCGGTCGACCAGGTCCTCCACCTCGAGCCGGCCGTGCGCGGCGACTTCCGCTGCTTCATCTCGACTTCGACCGGCTACGGCACGGTCGGCGTCACCGACGGCAAGCCCTTCCTCCAGGCCGTCTCCGGCAGGATCGCCGTGAAGGACATCCGCTACGTCCCGGCGCGCGGGGCCGCCTCATAGCGAATGTGAGCGTTTTGAGCGATTTAGATCATTTGAATTGCGTTCGCCGTGGGCCCGGCGCTAGGAGTCGGCAATGCTTGGCCCGGAACGCCACCGCCAGATCCTGCGCCTGCTCGCCGAACGCGGGCGCCTGACGTCCGCCGAGGTGCGCTCGCGCCTCGGGGTTTCCGCGGCCACCGCGAGGCGCGATTTCACCGCGATCGCCGGCGCCGGGCTTGCGATGAGGGCGCGCGGCGCACTCCTGCCGCACGACTTCTCCCTCGTCGAGCCCCCCTACCCCCGGAAGAGCGAGAGGGCGGTGAACGCAAAGGCGCGCATAGGCAGGGCGGCCGCCGCGCTCCTTCCCGAAGTGGGCACGGTCTTTGTCGACGCCGGCACGACCTGCCTCGAGGTCGGCCGCGCGCTCGTTGAGCGCCCGGCACTGCGCATCTTCACGAACTCGGTTCCCCTCCTCGCGCTCGCGGGAGAGTCGAGGGCCACGCTCAGCTCGATCGGCGGCGAGGCGCGGCCAATGAGCCTCGCCCTGACCGGCGCGCTGGCCCAGAGCTGGCTCGAGCACTTGCGCTTCGACGCGGTCGTGGTCGGGGCGTCGGGCCTCGACACCTCGGAAGGGGCCTCGACAACCGAGGTGGCCGAGGCCGCGGTGAAGGCGGAGGCGCTCCGCCGGTCTAGCCGGCGTCTCCTGGTCGTTCACGCCGAGAAGTGGGGCCGGCCGGCCGCGGTGCGCTTCGCCGCCTGGGGGACCTTCACGGACGTCGTGACCGACCGCATCCTTTCCCGCGACGAGCGGGCCGTGCTCACCGCCGCCCGTGTCCGCATCCACACCGCCCCAAGCCGATGAAAACCGCACGCCTGCACCGCCTCTTCAATCCGCGCACCGGCCGCTGCTTCGATGTCGCCATCGACCACGGCTTCTTCAACGAGGGAGCGTTCCTTTCGGGAATCGAGAACCTGCCCAGGGCCGTGGCGACGCTTGTGGCCGCGGCCCCCGACGCCATCCAGCTGACGGTCGGCCAGGCGCCCCACCTGCAGGGGCTGCCCGTGCGCGGAAAGCCCGCGCTGGTCCTTCGCACGGACGTCGCGAATGTCTACGGCGCACGCCTGCCGCGCACCCTCTTCTCCCGCATGATCGAGGAGCCGGTCGAGCAGGCCCTGCGCCTCGACGCAGCCTGCGTCGTCGTGAACCTTTTCAGCATTCCCGACCAGCCGGAACTGGCCGAGGCCTGCATCCGCAACATCATGATCCTCAAGCCGGCGTGCGACCGCTACGCCATGCCCCTCATGGTGGAGCCGCTCGTGTTCCAGCCGAACGCGAAGGCGGGCGGCTACATGGTGGACGGTGATCCGGCGAAGATCATCCCGCTCGTCCGCCAGGCCGTGGAGCTCGGCGCCGACATCATCAAGGCGGACCCGACCGACGACGCCTCGATCTACCACCGGGTGGTCGAGACGGCGGGCGGCATTCCGGTCCTCGTGCGCGGCGGCGGCCGGGCCCCCGAGGCCGAGATCCTCGCGCGCACCGCAGCCCTCATTAAGCAGGGTGCCCGCGGGATCGTGTACGGGCGCAACATCATCCAGCATCCGAACCCCGCGGCGATGACCCGCGCGCTCATGGCCGTGGTCCACGACGGCGCGAGCCCTTCGGAGGCCCTAGCCTTCCTCGCGTGAGCGCCCAGCCTGGACAGACACCCGCCACCGTCCGCGTCGCCGTCATAGGCGCGGGCCTCATGGGGCGCGAGGTTGCAAGCGCATTCGGCCGGTGGTTCGCGCTTCTCGACTGCCCGGTGCGGCCGGAACTCACCGCGGTCTGCGACGTGAGGCCGGCGGCACTGGACTGGTTCCGCCAGGTGCCGACCGTGCGGCACTTCGAGACCGACCACCGCGCGCTCCTGTCGCGCCCCGGCATCGATGTCGCCTATGTCGCCGTGCCCCACGACCAGCACGAGGCCCTGTACCTCGACGTGCTGAGGGCCGGCAAGGACCTCCTCGCCGAGAAGCCCTTCGGCATCGACCTGGCCGCGGCGCGGCGGATCCGGGACGAGGCCTCGCGCCTCGGGCGGTTCGTGCGGGTGTCCTCCGAATTCCCGTTCCTTCCCGGGGCGCAGCGCGCGTTCGGTCTCGCGAAGTCGGGCGCCCTCGGGCGGCTCATCGCCGCCCGCTCGGCCTTCCTGCATTCGAGCGACCTCGATCCGGCAAAGCCCATCAACTGGAAGCGCCAGAGCGCCCACTGCGGCGAGGCGGGGGTCATGAACGACCTCGGCCTCCATGTGGCCCACCTGCCCCTGCGCCTGGGCTGGAGGCCCTCGCGCCTCTATGCGCAGCTCCAGAAGGTCTACCGGGAGAGGCCCGACGGCCGGGGCGGGACCGCGCCCTGCGACACCTGGGACAACGCCGTTCTCCACGCCACCGTTGACCTTTCGGGCGAGCCGGTTCCCATGACCCTCGAAATGAAGCGCATGGCTCCGGGCGAGACCAACACGTGGCTGTTCGAGGCGGTGGGGACGGACCGCGGCGTGCGCTACTCGACCAAGGAGCCGAAGACCCTCTGGACCTACCGCAGGGACAAGGAGCAGCTCTGGGAGCGGACCGACCTCGGCTTTGAGACGCCGTTCAAGACCGTCACCGGCTCCATCTTCGAGCCGGGCTTCCCGGACCTCATCATGCAGATGTGGGCGTCGTTCCTCGCCGAGCGGGCCGGCGCGCTCGGCGGACGCTTCGGCTGCGCGACGCCGCAGGAGGCTGTGGCCCAGCACGAGCTCTGGGCGGCCGCGCTCGAAAGCCAGCGCGGCCAGCGTGTCGTGGACCTCTGACCAACCCGGCCGAATGAAACGCTCTTTTGTGAACCGGGCCTACCGCGACGCGCTCGCGTGCTTCGCAAGTCACCACTGGGTCCTGCCGCCCAATCCCAAGTGGGACATCACCGACTTCGGACTCGGCGACTTCGACCGCGTGGGGCTGACCCTCGTCAACCTGGCAGCCGAGCCCGAGTACACCGAGAAGCTCATGTATGCGCGGTTGGGACAGGCGACACCGTGCCATTCCCACGCGCGGAAGAAGGAGGACATCATCTGCCGCGCGGGCGCGCTCACGCTCGTGCTGTGGCCGGCCAAGCCGAGCCCGGGCGCCGCCCTCTCCGAGACGCTTCCCGCGCGGATCAACGGCGAGACGCAGGAACTTCGCACCGGCAACCCCTTTGTCCTTCCCGCCGGCTCGCGTGCGACGATCGAGCCGGGAATCTGGCACTCGTTCTGGCCTGCGACCGCGGAGTGCATCATCGGCGAGGTGTCCACGGCCAACGACGACGCCCGCGACAATTTCTTCCTCGACCCGGCCGTGGGCCGGTTCCCCGGAATCGATGAGGACGAGCCAGCGGCGGTGCGGCTGCTCAGCGACTGAGAACGCATGCGCTCCGGAATACTAGCGGCGGGCAACTGGATACGCGACCACGTCAAGACCGTGGATTCGTGGCCCGCGGAGGAGGCCCTCGCCACTATTCTCGGGCACGCCGAGGGAAACGGCGGCGGCCCCTACAACATCCTAAAGGACCTGGCGAAGATGCGCGCCCCCTTCCGGCTCGCCGGCGTCGGCCTTGTCGGCGACGACGACGACGGGCGCTCGATCCTCGCCGACTGCCGCGTCCACGGCATCGACACCGCGAGCCTCTGGACCGTGGACGGCCTCTGGACCAGCTACACCGATGTGATGACTGTTCGGGGGACGGGCCGGCGTACGTTCTTCCACGACCGCGGCGCAAACGCCCGCCTGGGGCCTCAGCATTTCGACTTCGCCGAATCCCGCGAGCGGATCTTCTACCTCGGGTACCTGCTGCTCCTGGACGCGCTCGACGCGCCCGGCCCGGACGGCGCCCCGCAGGCCCGGGGCGTCCTCCAGAAGGCGCGCTCCTCGGGGCTTATGACGGCAATCGACTGCGTGAGCTCCGCGAGCGACCGGTTCCGCACCACGGTGGCACCGGTGCTGCCCGAGGTGGACGTGCTCTTTGCGAACGACTTCGAGGCGGAGCAGATCACGGGGCTTTCGCTCGGCCGCGGCGCCTCGCTGCGGCGGGGCGCGGTCGAGGCCGCAGGCCGGGCCCTGATCGGCATGGGGGTGCGCGGCTGGGCCGTCGTGCACGTCCCGGAGGGCGCGTGCGCCTGTTCCGCAAAGGGGATGGTCGTCTGGCAGCCCGCGGTGCGCGTCCCGCCCGAGCTCGTCCTGGGTTCCGCAGGCGCGGGCGACGCCCTAGCGGCCGGCGTCCTCTTCGGCGTGCACCAGGACTGGCCCATGGAGCGCGCGCTCGAGCTTGGCGCCTGTGCCGCGGCCGCCTCGCTCCTTCACCCCACCTGCTCGGAGGGTCTGATGCCGCACGAGGACTGCCTGGCGTTCGGCCGCGACCGGGGGTTCGCACGCCTGCCATGAAGAGCCCACCCGCGATCGCGCGGCACCCGCTTTGGCGCCGTGTCGCGACGAACTGGAAGCTGGCCAGGCTGGACCGGCCTGACGCGGTTGCGTCGGATTGGATTCCCGCCACCGTTCCTGGGGCGGTCCAGCTCGACTGGGCGCGCGCGCGCGGGCTGCCCGACATCGGCTTTGGCCAGAATGTCCGCGCCTACGACGGCCTGGAGGACAGCCACTGGCTCTACCGCGCACGCGTGCCTTCAGCGCAGCGCGTGGAGGGCGAGCGGATGGTGTTCGCGTGCGAGGGTGTCGACTATGCGTGCGAGGTCCGCCTCGGCGGCCGGAGCGTCCTCCGCCACGAGGGCCTGTTCTCGGGTTTTGAGGTCGACGTGTCGGACTGCCCGGCGGGCACTGAGCTCGAGGTCCTGGTGCTGCCGGCGCCAAAGAAGCAGGGCGCCGCTGCCGACCGCACCCAGGCCAGCCAGGTGTGCAAACCGGCCGTGAGCTACGGATGGGACTGGCACCCGCGGCTGATCCCGCTCGGGCTCTGGGCCGATGCGGGCTTTGTGGTGCGGCCTGCCGTGCACGTGCGCCACGTGGACTTCGCCTACGCGCTAAGCGGCGATTTCACGCGCGCCGACATCACTGTCACCGCCGAGGCTCCGGGCGCGGCACCGCCGACGTGGCGGCTCTTCGACGCGGAATCGAGGCCTGTCATCGAGAGCACTTCGCCCCGCGCCTCGCTCTCCAATCCGGCGCTCTGGTGGACCCACGACCATGGGGAGCCGGCCCTCTACACGCTCGAGGTCACCCTGGCCGAGGGCGACGTGTACCGCAGCAAGGTGGGCTTCAGGAGGACGCGTCTCGTGATGGCCGAGGACGGCTGGGCCCAACCACAGGGCTTCCCCACGTCCCGCAGCAACCCCCCCATCACGGTGGAGCTCAACGGCCGGGTCATCTTCGCCAAGGGTTCGAACTGGGTGAGCGCGGACCTTTTTCCGGCGAGGGTCACTACGGAGTTGTTGAGGCCGCTCCTTCGGCTCGCAAAGGAAGCCAACTTCAACCTCCTGCGAAGCTGGGGCGGGGCGATCGTGAACCCCGAGGGGTTCTTCGACCAGTGCGACGAGCTCGGCCTTCTCGTGTGGCAGGAATTCCCCCTGGCCTGCAACAACTACCCCGACGACGCGGATTACCTCCGGGTCCTCGACCAGGAGTCGCGCTCCATCATCCGCCGGGTGCGCCAGCACCCATGCCTCGCCATCTGGGGTGGCGGAAACGAGCTCTTCAACGCGTGGTCGGGGATGACGGACCAGTCGCTTGCGCTGCGGCTTCTGAACCGCAACTGCTTCGACCTCGACCCTTGCACGCCGTTTCTGCCGACGGCGCCCATGGAGGGTATGGGACACGGGGACTACCGCTTCCGCGACGAAAAGGGCCGCGAGGTGTTCGAGATCTTCCAGAAGGCGCGGAACACCGCCTACTCCGAGTTCGGCTGCCCGGGACCCGCCCCCGCCGAATGCCTGAGGTCCTTCATTCCCGAGCCCGAGCTCTGGCCTCCACGCGAGGGGACGAGCTGGCAGACCCACCACGCATTCAGGGCCTGGGAGGCCGACGTCCAGTCGCACCTCTACATCCGAAACCAGGAGTACTACTTCGGGCCCGTCAGGGACCTCGAGACGCTGGCCGCCCAGGGCTCTTGGCTCCAGGCCGCGGGCTACCAGGCGGTCTTCGAGGAGGCCCGGCGCCAGAAGCCGCACTGTTCGATGGCGCTCAACTGGTGCTTCAACGAGGCGTGGCCCACGGCCGCAGGCAACGCCCTCGTCACATGGCCGGCGCGCCCGAACGCCGCGTACTTCGCCGCCCAGGCGGCGTGCAGGCCGGTCCTCGCCAGCGCGCGCATCTCAAAGTTCCAGTGGGGCGAGGGCGAGACCTTCTGCGCCGAGATATGGCTCCTCAACGACTCGCCCGTCGAAATTCCGCAGGGCGTCGTGGAGGTGCTCCTTCTGGCGGGGGGCACCTCGGCGAGGCTCCTTCAATGGTCGCATCCGCGGGTTGCAGCAGGAAGAAACCTGGCGGGCCCGGGCGTGCAGGCGGTCCTCCCCAAGGTGGACTCCGATTCGTTCGAGCTGGTCCTGAAGGCGGGGCCCGACGGCAAGTGGAGCTCGACCTACAGGCTCAGCCTTCGCAAAGAACGCAAATAGGCCCCTGACAACGGCGGATCGTGGACCAGGGCGCGCACATCATACGCTAAAATGGCATAGGCGCGGGCGCGGAGAATCCGGCTTGAGCTGCGCGAGGTGCTGCGGAGCCTTTACCGCAGATGCGCGCCCACGCGTGAGCCGGTCGAGCTGCGCAACGCGGTGCCGACAGTGCTGCTCGTCGTGCACGCGGCGCTGAACCCGGTGAGCAGGGCTGCCACCGCGGCGGCCCGGAGCCCGCAGGGTCCCGCTAGGAGGCGCCGACCGGGACCGCCGCCGGGGATCCCATCCTGCGAAGGAGTTCAAGAAGCGTCTCTTCCTGCTCCGCCGGGTCGAGGTCGTAGGCCGCAAGGCGCTCCCTGTAGGTCGGCAATTTGGAGAGGAACCTCTCGATCTCTTGCCTCGATATCGATTCGGAATACTCCCCCAGGCCGGACTCGGCCAGGAAGTGGGCGTTGTGCGTCTGCTCAAACTGCTTGCGAAGCGGCACACCGTAGTAGGGCTTCTTGAGGAAGATCGAGTCGGCAATGAGGGAAAACCCCGTCGTGCCGATGATGGCTTTGCACGAGGCAAGGTCGCGCACGTAGGTCGGCCCCTGCGCTCGGTAGGTGAGGTTCCCGTCCTCGCCCACCCGGTTGTTGCAGTACACGACAAAGGTCTCGTCCATGGACTTGAGGACATTGATCAGCTCGGGGTTCGGCTTTGTCAGGTACACGAGGACGTGGCTTCCAACCACAGGTGTCTCCCTGCGGATCTCATTCTGGATTATGGGTGAAACGAACCGCACACGGTCCCCCTCGCTCTTTCTCCTGTTGAACGACTTCACGATGTAATGGGTCGCGCCGTAGGTGCAGACCCGGGTCGCCAGCTGCGCCAGCCAGAAGGCAAACATGTTCGTGCCGGCCGGCGCTCGGATGTAGAGAAGCTCATTCTGGTTGTCCATGCTGATGAGTGGCTTGCCGATGATGTGGGACGCCACCATGCTGAACGGCTCATAGGCCGTGACGAATACGTCCGGTTTGAAGTCCCCGAGCTCCCGCTTGAGCCGGCCCCAGTTCCTCAGGTAGTACGGAAAGATCCGCAGGTTCTTGAACACCGTGGCGGTCAGCGACATCCCCTTCGGGTCGAAGTAGAGGTGGATTCCCTCGATCGCGGTCGGATTGAAGGCGCTTAGGCACCGGCACGCCCGCTCCCCATAGGTGAGCACCTTCACGTTGTGCCCCTCCTGCCGCAGCCGCGTGATGATTTCAATCGCCTCGAACACGTGCCCCAGCCCCTCGCCGGAGACGCCATAGACAATGTTCATCGATTTGTTAAAATTCGCGGCCTCATGTAAATGGGTGCACCTGACGTCACACTTGGCGATCCGCCCGCACAAAGACCAGCACTTCCTTAACAATGGGGGTCCAACTGAACGGCCCACTGGTTGTCGAGGCGAAGCGACAGATCCAGCGGATCGCCGACCCCCACCGAGCCTCGGGCGACCTGATACGCCCAGACCTCGAAGTAGGTGAGATTCGCCCCCCCGTAGATGGTCGAGAACGCGCCGTCCACGGCATCGAGGCCGCATGAGACCATGATCCGACCAATGCGCGGCACGTGAAACCGGGCATCGGTCGTGAACCAGCTTCCGCCCAGATACACCTCGGCGTAGGCGTGGAAGTCCATGTGGCCCTCAGGGTCCGGGAAGCCGATGTCGGGAAGGTGGCCGGTGACATAACGGGCCGGGACGTTGAACGTGCGGTTGAGGGCGATCGCGAGGTGGGCGAAGTCGCGGCAGACCCCGTAGCCGCGCTGAAGGACGTCCCATGCGGAGAGGTCCGCGCGTCCAGACAGGTAGCGGTACTCGATGTTGTCGTGCACCCACTGGCTGATCGCCTGGACCCTGGGCCAGCCGTGCTCGACCTTGCCGAACTTTTCCCAGGCGAAGTTCACCAGCTTGTCCGAGTCGCAGTACCTGCTCGGCAGCGTGTAGCGGAGGACGGCCGGCGGCAGCTCGCCGGGCGCAAGCGCCGTTGCGTTGCCGAGGTGATGGTTGTCCGGTTTCGACGACACGGCGACAATCGCATCGTGCCTGAAGAAATTGCTGCCCTTGGCAAGGGCCACCCGGTAGCAGCGATTGCCGTGGCTGTCCGCGAACTCCTCGGCTGGAAGGTTGTCCCCGAGCGTCAAAGCCTCGGCGATCACGTGGTGCTGGCTGTCGGGACGGGGCCTGACATTGAGAAGCAGCGAGGCGGTCCCGGTCACCTCGTACGCGAGGCTGCAGCCCACGCGGACCGTAAGGTCAAGCTGCGGCGGGACTGCTTTCGGGACCATGATCTCCCGATCGTACATGCGGAAGGGCTCCCCAGCAAATGGTTTCCCGCTCACGGCTTCATTGATACGTGAGGTCTTGCAGTTGTTCCCCGGGTTGTTCTGATTTCCTGCGCCCAAATGACCTCCCAAAAGCAAGTTTTCATAGGATCCGACAGCGGTGCCACGACATCGAAGACCGGGGGCGTGTGGGCCGACGGTTCCATGGTCTCCATGAAGCTCCTGCAAAGCTCGACGAACGCGCAGGCGGGAACGGAGGCCGTGATCAAGGGATGGGTCCAAGGCGTCTCGGGGTTCCTCGCCGAGAACAACCTCACATGGAGGCAGGTGCGGGGCGTCGGCCTTGCGATTCCCGGCCCCTACCAGCGCTACGGGGTGCTCGGGCGCGCGGCCAACCTCCCCGCGAGCTTTGACGGGTGGAACTTCCACGCCGATTACAGCCGCGCCCTTGCGGCGGCTGCGGGCCGGGCGATTCCGCTCGTGGTCGGCAACGACGGGAAATTCGGCGGGGTGGCGGAGGCCAAGCTCGTTCGCGCGGGAAAAAAGGCCTCCGTCCTCATGCTGGCCCCGGGCTCGGGCCTCGGGTGCGCCTACATCGACCCAAACGGCCTTCCCCTCGACGGGGAGACGCTGGCGGGCATGGAGGCGGCGCACATGCCGGCGCCGCTTCACCTCCTGGGAATGAAGCCGCTGCCCTGCGGCTGCGGGAGGACATGGGGCTGCATCGAGGCGTACACGACCCTTTCCGGCATGTCCCACCTGGTCGAGGAGATGCTGAAGAGGCATCCCGGCCATGAACTCGGTCGCTCCTCCCTTACGCCGAAGGAGCGGGCCCTTTCGATCCGCGGCCTCGCGCAGAAGGGCGACCCGCTTGCGACAGAGATCTTTGACTTCCAGGCCAGGGCCCTGGGCCTGCACGCGGCCTCTCTTTGCCTCGCGCTCGATCCCGGCTTCGTCGTCGTCGGAGGGGGACTCATGGATCACGAGTCCACCACCCCCGAATTCCGCGAGCGCTACATCCGGGTCCTTCGCGAGGCGGCGCAGCCGTACCTGTGGCCGGCCCAGCGCTCGAGCATTAAGTTCGCGGCCTCGGAGCTTGGCGAACTCTCCCAGGCCATCGGGGCAGCGCTGGTGGCCCTCTACACCTCGAAATCCGGATAACGCCGGCCTCGCGGCGCAGCGGCCGCGCCCCAGAACTCCCATCCCGCCCCCCATGAACCCAGAGACCGGGGGCGCGCCCTCGTCGCCCGTGGGTCCGGAGCCCGATCCGCCGCGGGAACCCCTCCGGTTCAAACCGCGCGAATTCGAGCGGCTCAATGAGCCGCAGCATGCACCGACCGGGGCCGCGGGGCCTACGACCGCCGCGGAAATGCTGGACGGCGCGCCGGCGGTGCCGCCCGGCGGCGCCGAACCAAGCCCGGGATCAACCCAAGATCAGCCCCCGAAAAGCGTCCACGAGATTCTTCTCGAAAACGCGCAGCACGACAACGCGAGCGGATGGTATCGCGTCGAAGCCTTACCCGACAGAGTGCGAAGGAGGCGGCACCTGATCTACTGGTCTACGCTTGCCGCCGTCGACACGCCGCTCGGACTGCTCGCCTGGTTCTCAGGCCACGCGGACCCCATACCCTTTGTCCTCTCGATTGCGGCGATCGCATTCTTCACCGGCAGGCTCACCTGGCTCACCTGGTTCCTGCGCACGGACTGACCGCAGACTGGGTTGCGGCTCCCCGGCGACTTTGCTTGGATAGGCGACCATGGCCCGCTTGACGACAGCCTTCGGATCCAAGTCGACCGCTGCCGAGGTGGCGCGGGGAGTCGATCTCGCGGGGAGACGGGTGATCGTTACGGGTGCATCGTCCGGGATAGGCGTCGAGACGGCGCGGGCGCTGGCGGCGACCGGCGCCGAAGTGACGCTCGCTGTGCGCAACGTCGACGCCGGATCAAGGGTCGCAGCCGACATAACGGCCACCACGGGAAACCGGAATGTTCGCGTCGCGAGGCTCGACCTGTCCGACCAGGAGTCAGTCGCCGCGTTCGCGCGCGG
>Ga0265338_10003293_pt1 | contig 22913 bp, 16 predicted proteins | sample 42126metaG_FD_193579 | JGI IMG/M metagenome (GOLD analysis project Ga0265338, IMG submission 193579) | Rhizosphere microbial communities from Carex aquatilis grown in University of Washington, Seatle, WA, United States - 4-21-26 metaG | ecosystem: Host-associated > Plants > Roots > Rhizosphere... | reverse complement strand
GTGACTTGCGGCCTGGACGGAGAATGCGCGACGTCGGATCACGTCTGCTGCGCCAGTGGTCTCGCGGGATCGGCATGTCGGACGGGTTCGACATGCAGTCCGACCGACGTGGGCGCTACGTGTGACGAAGCGGCCGATTGTCCGCCTGGATATGTCTGCTGTTCGTGGACGAATCCGGGCGGCAGCGGAATTTCGTGCATGACCTCAACAGCGTGCGTCCAGGGTCAACTGGCCGGATTCACGGCCATCGTCGTCTGCAACCCCGCCACAGCAGGGGAGTGTGCTTTGGGGACCACCTGTCAGACAACTGGGGCTGTACCGCCCTTTTCCGTCTGCAAGCCATAGCTCTTTGCCCACGCCTCCTATCGCGGTGGGCGAACTTCGCTCTCCTTGACGCGCCGAAAAACGTTTGAATCACTCTAGAAGGCGGGATAGAACCACGTGGTTCATCTCGGTCTTATTGCTGTGACGTCTTCCGGCAATGATGTGAAAGGGGCTTAGCTCATGAAATCTGCGTATCTCCTGTTCGCGGCCGGCGTCGTCTCCTGCGGACTCTTGGCCCAAGGCTGCGTCTCCGGCGACACCGTCAACGGCGGCGGTGGTCACACGGGGAGCTCCAGTGGCGGGAAAACCGGCAGCGGCTCCGGCGGATCGAGCTTCGGCTCGGGTGGTTCCAGCTTTGGCTCAGGCGGATCGAGCTTCGGTTCGGGCGGATCGAGCTTCGGCTCGGGTGGTTCCAGCTTTGGCTCGGGTGGTTCCACCGGCGGTGGATTCGGCGGAAGCACCGGCGCAGCCGGGAACGGCGTAAGCGGCTGTCCGCGATCGGTCCCCGATATCGACAACTTCGACGAGGCCGGTCGCGGTGGCCCCTCGACGGGCGGCTACTTCAATCTGAACTGCGCGATGGGATCCTGGTATGTCTACGGTGACAGCGCTGGCACAGTTACTCCGGCTATTGGCACGGCCTTCGTGAGCGACATGCCGGGGCACGGCGGAACGGGTTACGCCGCGCACATCAACGGCTCGGGTTTCGGTCCAGGAGCGAATGGCTTTGGGGTGGGTCTAGGCGTAAACCTCAACTCGAGCGGAGCCACGGTCAAAAACGTCGACGCGAGCGCCTACTCTGGCTTCACGTTTTGGGCGATGGGCACCGCCGCAGGGTCCCTCACTGGCACCAATGCCGTCCGCGTCGCCGTACCGATCCCAGCCAGCGCCGACTCGGCCAACGGCGGTACGTGCACCGCGGCGGCGCCGATGTACTGCAACGGCCACTGGGGCAAAATCATCAACCTGACGTCGACCTGGGCCCAGTACACGATCAAGTGGTCCGATCTGACCCTCGACATGAACTCCGTCGGCGGCACGGCGTTCACGCCGGGCACGTTGATTGGTTTCCACTGGCAGGTCAACGGCACCGCCACCGCGCCAGCCAGCATGAACGTCTGGGTCGACGATCTGGCGTTCACCCCCTAAGCTCGCTGACAAGGCGACATCGCATGCGGCCGGGACGGCGCCAACGTCCCGGCCGGCTGCGCGGCCTATACCGAGCGCGCGCCGCGCTAGCCTAGCTTCCATTCCCGACCACCCTCTCCCCCCTGGAGGCCGCCTTGGCTCGTTCGTTGACGCTTGGTCGTCTGCTCGCTCCGTGCGTACTCGCGCTCGCGCTCGGTTGCGCCTCCAAGAACCGCGCGCCGGCTGCCGCGGCTCCCGCGCCAGCGACCGCCGCCGCGCCGGGCGCGCCACCCGCCGACTGGAGCGCGCCGCCCGCGAACGGATCGCCGGGCGTCGACGCGCCCAAGCTGTCGGGGAACAACCTGATCGCCAACGCGACGTTCTCCGACGGAAAGTCGCTGCCCTGGACGAACTCGTTCACCGCGCCGGGCGCGGGGCGCACGTACGTGGCCAAGGACGGCGAGCTTTGCCTGGAGATCACCAACAAGGGCACGAACAACTGGGACGCGCAGCTTCGCCACCGCGCGATGGTGATCCAGAAGGGCCACACGTATTCGATCAGCATCAAGGCGCACGCCACGCGGCCGACGCGCATCCGCGCCAAGGTCGGCATGTCGGGGCCGCCCTACGCCGAATACTGGACCGACAGCATGGACCTGCTGACGCGGCCGCAGACGTTCGTCGGCTCGTTCACCATGGGACGCGAGGACGACGCGACCGCCGAGTTCGCCTTGCACATGGGCGGCTCGCTCGCGGCCGACGGCCCCGTGCCCTTCAATGTGTGCATCGACGACGTCTCCCTCGACGACCCGCAGTTCGTGCGCAAGGAAGAACCGAAGGCGGCGCCGATCCCCAACGTCCTGGTGAACCAGGTCGGCTACCTGCCGCACCTGCCCAAGCTCGCGATCGTCAAGAGCACGTCGAAGACGCCGGAGACCTATCAGCTGCTGAGCAGCGGCGGCCGCGTGGTCGCGTCCGGCACCACGTTGCCGGTCGGCGTCGACGCGGCGTCGGGCGACACCGTGCACGTCGCCGACTTTTCGTCGTTCGAAGGCACGGGACGCGGTTTCACGCTCAAGGTTGCCGGCAACGTGAGCCACCCGTTCGACATCGAGGCTGGCGTCTACAAGAAACTGAAGTACGACGCCCTCGCGTACTTCTATCAAAACCGCAGCGGGATCGAGATCGCGATGCCCTACGCCCGCGAGAAGCAATGGACGCGCCCGGCCGGCCACGTCGGCAAGGGCGTCAATCAAGGCGACAACAACGTCCCCTGCCTCGCCAATTCGGGCTGCAACTACTCATTGGACGTCACCGGCGGTTGGTACGACGCGGGCGACCACGGTAAATACGTCGTCAACGCGGGCATCAGCGTTTGGACGCTGCTCGACGAATACGAGCGCAACAAGTACCTCGGATCCTCGGCCCACGACTTCGCCGACGGCAAGATGGCGATCCCCGAGAAGAAGAACGGCGTTCCCGACCTCCTGGACGAGGCGCGCTGGGAGCTGGAGTTCGAGCTGAAGATGCAGGTGCCGGCGGGCCAGCCGCTGGCGGGCATGGTGCACCACAAGGTTCACGACCTGGAATGGACCGCGCTCGGCACGGCGCCGCAGGACGATCAGATCAAGCGCTTCCTCTGGCCGCCGAGCACGGCAGCGACGCTGAACATGGCGGCCAACGCGGGGCAATGCGCGCGCATCTGGCAGAAGATCGACAAGAAGTTCTCCGCCAGATGCCTGGAGGCGGCCGAGCGCGCCTGGACGGCCGCCATGGCGCACCCGGCGATGTTCGCGGGCACCGCCGCGGTTGGCGGTGGCCCCTACGACGACAAGCAGGTCAGCGACGAGTTCTACTGGGCGGCGGCCGAGCTCTACGTGACCACGAAGAAGGACGTCTACAAGGCGTTCCTGCTCAAATCACCGCACTTCAAGGCGGTGCCCATCACGACGGGTGACGACGGAATCCCGACGCCGATGACCTGGGCCGAGACCGAGGCGCTGGGCACGATCACGCTGGCGGTGGTGCCGAACGGCCTGCCCGCCACCGACCGCGCGGCGGCGCGCAAGAACATCCAGGCGGCGGCCGACGCCTACTTCGAGTTGATCAAGACCCAGGGTTACCGCGTGCCGTTCAAGCCGGGCAGCCACGGGTTCCCCTGGGGCTCGAACGCGTTCGTGCTCAACAACATGATCATCATGGCGCTGGCGCACGACTTCACGCGCGAGCCGAAGTATCTCGACGGCGTCGGCGAAGGGATGAGCTACCTGCTCGGGCGCAACCCGATGGACCAATCGTACGTCACCGGCTACGGCGACCGTCCGCTCGAGCACCCGCACCACCGCTTCTGGGCGCATCAGGCCAACCCGGCATTTCCGGGCCCGCCCCCGGGCGCGATCTCGGGAGGGCCGAACTCGGGCCTGCAGGATCCGTACGTGCAAGGCGCCGGGCTGGCCGGCTGTGCGCCGGAGAAGTGCTACGTCGACAACATCGAGGCCTGGTCGGCGAACGAAATCGCGATCAACTGGAATGCGCCCCTGGCGTGGGCCGCGGCCTTCCTCGACGAGAAGGGTGCCGGCCCCACCAGGACCGCGTCGAAAGGGCATTGAGCGCGCCCGAGAAGCTCCCTGCGGAATCCGGGAACGTCGTTTCACGACCCGGCGATCAATCTCCCAACTCAGAATGGTGACCTGCCTCGCAAGGGCCTTGCTGGTTTATTCGCCGGATGGCAATCTGCCGCCCAGCGTGGGTTTGGCTCCCGTGCGCGTGCGCGCTGGGATGCCTCTTCAATGAGAAAGCTCTTAAAGGAGATCGTCATGAACGTAATGAAGTCGCGGCAATTGAAGATCGCTCTCTGTGGGATCGCCGCTGTCGGGTTGTTGGCGGCCACGCAGGGCTGCAGCAGCAGCAACAGTGGCGGCACCGGCGGTAGCACGGGTTCGGGCGGCACCGGCACCGGTTCGGGCGGCAGCAGCACCGGCACCGGCGGCTCGTCGACCGGCGCGGGCGGCTCGTCGACCGGCGCGGGCGGCGGCGGCGGCGTGCTCGGTTGCGGCACGGCGAACACGATGGCTGCGCCCACGAGCGGTCTCATCGCTGACTTCACCGGCGACGGCAGCGCAGGCGTCGAGATCATGGGCGGCGTCTCCGCCTACGGCGGCACCGCCGGCCCCACCGCGACGACCACGGGCACGACGCTCCACATCAGCGAAAACGCAGCGCCGATGTCCATGCCGCAGTACGTGGGCACCGTCGTCTACTTCAGTGGCTGCGTCGATGCGAGCGCGTTCAGCGGCGTTCAGTTCTCGATCACGGGAACGATGACCGGCTGCACGATGCAGTTCTCCATCAACGACAGCGAGCACGGTGATTCGACGGCCGGCAACGACCCGAAGACCACCGGCCCGAAGGGCTCCTATGCGCCTCAGCTGGGAGTCACGACACCGTTCCCGGCGTCGCTCATGGTCCCGTTCACGGGAACCGGCGCACCGATGTCCGGCTCGCCGGCCACCGGGCTCGACCCCGCGAAGCTGATCGGCCTGCAGTGGCAGTTCACGATCGCGCCTGCGGCCGAAGGCGGCGCGCCCACCAACTGCACGGCTGACGTCACGATCGACGACGTGAAGTTCTACCACTAGTCGATCGATCCGCCGGCAAGGCGGCAGGGGGCGCGGCCTGGGCCGTGCCCCCTTTTTTTTTGAGCGCGCCGGCCGTTGATCGCGGGAATCTCTCGCGGGAACAAAGTACTCGTTGGTATGGTGCTGCGCGTGTGGGGGACTCTCCTCAGGCGGAGCCAGATCATTTTCAGCCGACGGTGGCACGGCCCTCTGCTCGCCCTGGCGGGACTCGGCGCGACCCTCGTCTACGGCGGCGTCTTGAATGACAGCCAACCGCTGCGGACCTGGTTGATCTGGGACTACCTCCGCCTCTGGATGTGGAGCGGATTCCTCTGCGCCGGCTGCCTCAGCTTCGGTCACCTCCTGATCGTAAAGGCGGGGCGGTTCTCGTTTCCGGTCATCGAGACCGCGGTCATGAGCATGGCGGTCGGGATCATCGCGTTCGTCTTGGGCATGTACCTCGGCGGCGCCCTTCATCTCTACGGCCCGGCTTTCGCGATCGGGTTGCCCGCCGTCATGCTCGTGGCGGGCTTGCCTCTCGCCGTGCCGGCAGTGCGAGACGCTCTCGCTCGCGCGCGCGCTGAGAGGACGCCGATGTCGCCCTTGGCGCTCCTGCCGGTCGCGTTCGGGGTGCTCTCGTTTGGCGTGCTGTACATGCAATGCGCGACGCCCGAGGCGATCAGCTACGACGCAGCCTGGAGCCATCTGGTCATTGCCGAAGACTACGCGCGCGAGCACCGCCTGGTTCCGTTCATCGCCGAGACCGCCAAGAACCTGCCTCACCTTTCGAGCATCCTCTACACTTGGGGCTTCCTCGTGCCCGGGTTCTACGCGGCCCCGCTGCGCTGGATGATGGCTCAGCACATCGAGCTCCTGCTGTTCGTCTGGACGCTGGTCGGGATCTCGGCAGCGGCCCGCTGGATGCTGGACGACACGCGCGCCAGTGGATCGTGGGCGGCGTACTTTCTGTTCCCCGGGTTCTTCGTCTACGACGCGACCCTGGGCGCTGGCTCCGATCACGTGGCTGCGTTCTTCGCCATTCCTTTGCTGCTGACCTCGTTTCGGGCCGCAAAGGCCTTCTCTCCTCGCTTGTGCGTGCTGGCGGGACTCTTTGGCGGCGCGGCCTTGCACACCAAGATCCAGTGCGTCTACTTGCTCCTTCCGATCGCGGCCCTGCTGGCGGTTCGCTGGGGAACGCTGGTCATCCGCGCGGTCCTGCGACCCGGCGGTCTCGACGAGGAGCTCGATCATCCAGCCGACCTCTGGCGCGGACCGCTTTTCTTCGTCGCCGGCGTGCTGCTCGGGTTCGGGCCGCACCTGGTGATGAACGCGGTCTTCTATCGCAATCCGGTCTATCCGCTGGCGTTGCGCGTCTTCACCGGGAGCACGCCGACGTTCACCAATCTCCAGTTCGACGCCATGGAAGCCGCGGTCTCGCCTGGCCGGTTGCTGCAAAACATCCCCAGCTCGCTGGGCCTGATGTTCACGTTCCCGTTCGACGCCCAGTTCTCCTTCGCCCACAAGATGCCCCTCTTCGGGCCTCTCTTCTCGCTCATGGTGCCCATCGTGCTCCTGCACGCACGCCGGCGGCGATTGCTGCTGGGGCTGGTGGCGGCGCTGGGATCTGTCCTGTCCTGGGCGATCATCTATCGCATCGAGCGAAACCTTCAGGTCTTGCTACCCTGGCTCGTTGCGGTGACGGCGGCGGCCATCGCCGCGACCTGGCGATCCGGCCCGTGGGCGCGCGTGGGCCTGTTGCCGCTGATCTTCCTTCAGGTCGCGTGGGGCGGAAAATTCATCGTCGCCGGCGGCGCGGACAGGGTACGCGATTCCATCGAAGTGATCCGCGGCGACATCGATCGGCCGGGAGCCCCGCGCTACAAAGAGTATCGAAGGGGCTTTCGTGAGATCGGCGCGGCGCTACCGCATGACGCCGTGTTGCTCTTGCACACCGCGCATCTTCAGCTGGGCATCAACCGGCGGACGATGTCGGACTGGGCCGGCTGGCAGTTCGCGATCGACTATCGAACGATGCGAACGCCACGCGACGTGTACCTGCGCTTCCGGGAGCTCGGCATCACCCACATTCTGTGGAACAACTACGACTTCCCTTCTTTGAAGCAGGAGGACGTGCTGTTCTTCGCGTTCACGCGACGATATGCCGTGGCCATGCCGTCGTTCGGTGGTTTCTCGCTCTGGAAGCTGCCTGACGAGCCGCCTCCCGCGCAGGCTCCGTTGCAAGTCCTGTCGCTCGGGCTGCAAGGCTACGGCGACGGCCTCTACTCCATCGACAAGTTGAACGTCTTCGAGGATCTCCCTCCCGAACGCAAAGTCTTTCCCGGCCCCGACGCCCCCGCCGGGAACGGCGCCCTGGTGCTGGCCGGCTTGAAGCGCGCCGACGCGGTCCTGATGGTGCGAAATTTCGGGCTCGACGGCCCGTCGTCCGACGAGCTCGCGCGTTGCTTCCACGACGAGCACGACTACTACGCCGGCTACGGCATCTCGGGCTACGCGGTCTATCTTCGCAAGCGCGGTGCGCCGGGTTGCATCGATCCGGCGCCGTAGGAGGGTTACGGCCGTGCGGATGGGGGCGCGCAGGCCCACGAAGTCAGCGCGAGCCGCATCGCTGTCGGCTTGACCGCAATCTGCTCGAACCCGGCGCCCGAGAGCCCGCGCGCCAGGGATTCACAGGAGAACCGCGTGGGATGGATGTCGCGCCGGGAAAAACCCGAGCGCCGCGCGATCAGCTCGAGCACGGTCGACTCGAGCGCAGGCAGCCAGGGCTCGCCGTAGTTGGGCGTCGATAACCAGAGCCGGCCTCCGGCCACCAGCGCGTTACGCAGGCCCGTCAGCCACGCGGGCCACGCGAGTACGTGCTCGATCACCTCTTTGGCGTAGATCGCCGCGAAGCGGCGGCCGAGATCGATCGGGGTCTCGGGAACCACCACTGTCCCACCGGTGATCCGCGGATCGCGCCGCGCCAGGACGGCGGCCACAGCGCGATCGTCGATATCGGCGACGTGAAACGAAAGCCCGCTCGGTGCCGTATCGATCTCGTGGAGCAGGCCGCATCCGACGATCAGGACTTCACCAGCGGGGTGCTCGTCCGCGACTCGATTGAGAAACTTGCCGAGGTCGCGTTCCAGCGGCTGGTGATACAGCGTCCATGGGAATCGGCGGGCACGCGCGTGGTTCGCGAAGTAGTCGGTGGTCACCCGGACCCTCCGCCGCCCCGCTCCGGCAGCTCGGCGGCTTCAGCGACGATCAGATACTCGTAGGCCGTCGGAGAATCGACCGGGACCAGCGGATCCGATACCGCCCAACGCACCAGCCTGACCGCGGGTTCCAGCATCGCGGGTGGAAGAAAGCGCGCAAGCCTGGATGGATAGAACCCGGTCACCTGCTTGGCGAGGAACTCGACGAAGGCGGGCGGCATGAACGCGCGAAACAAGAACTCGGAGCGGACCGAGCCCAGGCCGTAGCTCGCGCGGACGCGCCAGCCGTTCTGTGCCAGCAGCCGATTCCAGACCTTGTCATCGTAAAGGTGCCAGTGTTGGAAGAAGCCGTTGAGCGCGCCGGCGACGGTCATCGCCATCCGCGGAGCGTGGTTCAGCAGCCACGACTGTGCCAGGCCCTGGAACGCCCAGCGGGGCGTCGGAACGAACATCAGCAACCGCGCATGGGGCGCAGCCGCCCGGCGCAGGTTCATCAACGCGGCGTCGATGTCCGGCACGTGCTCGAGCGAACAGTTGCCGATGATCTCGCCAAACGATATCTCGGGAAACGGTCGCTCGCGCGATACATCGGTCAGTGCGGCTTGAATTCGCGTCTTCGCCTGGGCGACCTCGCGGGCCGAAATGTCGACGCCGTAGATCTCGCGATGATCCGCGTCGCGCAGCGTCCACCAGAACCCGTCGCCACAACCGACGTCGAGCACCGGACCCCGGCTGTCTCCCATCGCCTCGATCGCCACCAGCCGATTGATCTCGCGCAGCGTGAGCGACAGCGGCGCGTGCTTGAGATACTCTCGGATCCATCGATCGAGATCGTCGGCGTTCACCCTTCGGGCAGCGTCCGGCGGCTCGGTCGTCATGCGGATGTCCGGGTTAGGTTGCGACATCAGAACCGCACCCGGCATGTCGCGCCCGCCGTCAGCAGCGTCGGCGCGCAGACCAGGGCGACGCCCGAATGCGGCGGCGACGACGAGGTCACGAACAGCAACGTCGAGGTGATCGCCAGCGCGCCGGCCGCCGCAAACGCCACGATCGAGCCGATGCGCGCCTGATCGGCGCTGTTGGCGAGATCGAGACAATGATTGCTCTCGGTCGGATCGGTCGGGCTCACCGTCCCATTCGAGATGTGGCACGGCACATTGTTGGCGTCGGTGAGCTTCGAATTGTGAATCAGCAGGAAGGCGACGCCGGCCCCGGCGCCCGCCAGGGCGACGCCCGCCGTGCTCCAGGCCGCCGTGCGCTGCCAGCCGCCGCCGGCGTGATCCGGTTGATCGTCGGGAGGATGCAGCGCCGGGTGCTCCACGTCACCACCGGGGATTCCGGGTAAGTGAGCGGCCTCCGGCGGCTGGGCCGGCGTACGCACGACCGGTGGAGCCGCCGGCATCGGCTGCAAGTCGACGCTCTCACGCGTCAGCTCGCCCGCCGCGATCGAGACCGGGCGCGTCGCGGGAAAGAAGCCATCCTTGCGAACCTCGATCGTCAAGCTGCCAATCGGCACGCGCGCCGGCTTGGGCAACGGCAACGTCCCGCCGACGCGCCCGTCGATCAGCAACTCGGCGCCCGCGGGGCCCATGACGTCCAGGCTACCGAGGTGCTTGCGAATCACCTCGACCGCGCCGTTCAGCGTGGTGACGTTCTTGCGGATCCAGGGGTCGCCCTTGCTCCCCATCGCCTCGCCGAGATCGTTCTCCGCGTCGGCCCAGCGGCCGAGAGCCTGCTCGGCGAGGCCGATCTGCGCCAGCGCGCGCGGGCTCTTCACCAGCGCGTACGCCTTGCGAAACTCCTCCAGCGCCTCCTGGTCCTTTGCATGGCGGCGCAGCTCGACGCCGCGCTTGATCGCGGCGTCGGCCTCGGCGTCGTCATGCGACTGGGCGCGCGCCGGCGACGCGATGGCCACCGACAAGACGGCAGCGACGACGATCGGCAGAGCCCGGCGCGCGCGCATGGCGGCTACACAACGCAGTCGATCGTGACGACCGACCCCGCCGCGGCGTAGGGCACCAGGTTGCCCTCGATCGCCTTGCCCCCGACCGACAGCTTCGCGGCGCCGCCCTTGCCGCTGTTGGTGACGTTGATGCGGTACTCGGCGCCGCGGCATTTGCGCGTGATCGTGAACTTCGGGATCTCCTTGCCGATGCACGGGTTCACCAGCAGGCCGCCGAACTCGGGTCGCACGCCGAGCATGTACTGCGAGATGGCGACAAAGTTCCAGGCCGCCGTGCCGGTCAGCCACGAGTTCTTGGCCTCGCCGGGCTTCACCGCGTCCTTGCCGGCGATCATCTGCGAGTAGACGTACGGCTCGGTGCGGTGGATCTCGCTGATGTCCTCGATGTAAGCGGGCGTGATCTTCTTGTAGTACTCGAACGCGCGATCACCGCGGCCGATCACGGTCTCGGCGATCATGATCCAGGGATTGTTGTGGCAGAAGATGCCGGCGTTCTCCTTGTACCCGGGCGGGTACGACGAGATCTCGCCGAGCTCCACGTGGTACTCGGTGTATGCCGGGTTGTTGAGCACGATGCCGTACTTGGTGTCGAGCCGCTCCTTCACCGAATCCAGCGCCTTCTGCGCGCGGCCGTCCTTGACGCCGATACCGGCCATCACGCAGAAGCCCTGCGGCTCGATGTAGATCTGGCCCTCTTTGTTCTCCTTGCTGCCGACCTTGTTCCCGAAGAAGTCGTACGCGCGCAAGAACCAGGCGCCGTCGTATCCGTGCTGCAGCACGACCTCTTCCATCTTCGACATCTCGGCGCGCGCGAGCTTGGCCTCGTCGCCGAGGCCCCGCTTCTCGGCCAGCGCCGCGTAGTCCGGCGCCACGCCGACGAACATGCCGGCGATGAAGACCGACTCCGCGGTGCGCCCCGTGCGGTTGCCGGTCGTCTGGTACGACTCGTCGGGCGTCTCCGAGAAGCAGTTCAGGTTCAAGCAGTCGTTCCAGTCGGCGCGCCCGATCAGCGGCAACCCGTGCGGCCCCAGGTTGTTGAGCACGTGGTGGAACGAGCGCTTCAGGTGCTCGAACAGCGACGCGACGTTCTTGGGGTCGTTGTCGAACGGCACCGGCTCGTCGAGGATCGCGTAATCGCCGGTCTCCTTGATGTACGCGGCGACGCCGAAGATCAACCAGAGCGGATCGTCGTTGAACCCGCTGCCGATGTCGTTGTTGCCCCGCTTGGTCAGCGGTTGATACTGGTGGTACGCGCTGCCGTCGGCGAATTGCGTCGACGCGATGTCGATGATGCGTTCGCGCGCGCGCTCGGGCACCAGGTGCACGAAACCGAGCAGATCCTGGTTCGAGTCGCGGAAACCCATGCCACGCCCGATGCCCGTCTCGAAGTACGAGGCGCTACGCGACATGTTGAAGGTCACCATGCACTGGTACGGGTTCCAGATGTTGACCATCCGGTTGAGCTTCTCGTCGGACGACTCGATGGAGTAGTTCGAGAGCAGCCGCGACCAGTGATCGGCGAGCTTCTTCATCGCCGCCTGCACCTGCTCTTTCGACGAGAACGCCTGGAAGACCTGCTTGGCGCGCGTCTTGTTGATGACGCCCGGCTTCTCCCACTTTTCAGCGACCGGGTTCTCGACGTAGCCGAGCGTGAAGATGAACGTCTTCTCCTCGCCGGGCGCCAGCTTCACGTCCAGGCTGTGCGACGCGATCGGCGCCCAGCCCACCGCGACCGAGTTCGAGGACTCGCCCTTGGCGACGACCTGGGGCTCGCCCATGCCGTTGTAGAGGCCGAAGAACGTCTCGCGGTCGGTGTCGAAGCCGGCGATGGGCGCGTTCACATGATAAAACGCGAAGTGGTTGCGCCGCTCGCGGTACTCGGTCTTGTGATAGATCGTGCTGCCTTCGATCTCGACCTCGCCGCAGCTGAAGTTGCGCTGGTAGTTGGTCATGTCGTCGTACGCGTTCCAGAGACAGAACTCCAGGAACGAGAACAGCTTCAGCGTGCGCGGCGTGGTCCCCGTGTTCTTGAGCGTGACCTGGTGAACCTCGGCGGTGTGGCCGAGCGGCACGAAGAACAGCAACTCGGCGCGGATGCCTTTGCGCTCACCGGCGATCTTCGTGTAGCCGAGGCCGTGGCGGCACTCGAACGAATCGAGCGTGGCCTTGACCGGCATGAAGGTCGGCGTCCAGTAGTCGTTGCCGTCCTGGATGTAGAAGTAGCGCCCGCCCACGTCGGTGGGCGCGTTGTTGTAGCGATAGCGAAGCAAGCGGCGAAGCCGCGCGTCGCGATAGAAGCAGTAGCCGCCGCCCTGGTGCGAGATCAGCGAGAAGAAGCTCTCCGACCCGAGGTAGTTGATCCACGGGTAGGGGGTCTTGGGAGTGGTGATGACGTATTCACGGGTCGCGTCGTCGAAGTGACCAAAGCGCATGTAAGTCCCCCAAATAAATGAGCCCAGCGCCAGAGGCCGAGCAGGGCGCCGTCATATCACAGATCGAGGGCGATTGGCGCGGCCGGCGGCGGCTCGCAAAGCCCGCAAAAAATGGAAAGGGCCGCCCCGATCCGAGGCGGCCCTTGGCAGTCCAGCGCTACGCGCCGTCTACTGGCAGAGGAACTGGAGGTCGTCGACCCAGATGTCGTAGTTCGCGTTCGGAACCTTGACCTGGAACTGGACGCCGTAGATCCCCGCGGGAGCGATGTGCGCCTTGCGGGGCGCGCCCCAGTCGGGTTCCTGGGCCATCTTCTTGAACGGGAAGATGTACTTCTTCCACTCGGTGGTCAGGTTCAGCTCGCCGCCGAAGTCGTTGAAGCACTCGGTGCAAACCGCGCCGTCGGGGTCGGTGTTCGTGTCTGGCACCTTGAGGCGCACCTTGCCGGTCGAGCTCTCGCCGCGCTTGGCGAAGAACGCGATGCCGGCGTACTTCGACGCGTCGTACTTGTCCTTGGGGTCGACGAAGTTGACGCCCATGCCGCTGAACACGATCGCGCCGGTGCCGACCTTGCCTTTGTAGTTGGCGGCGAACTTCGAGCCGTTCGCGCCTCCCTCGGTCATGGCGAAGGTGCCACCCTGCTCGCCGGCCATCGGCGTCACCGTCGTGGTCCCGGTCTTGTCGATGAACGTGTACCAGTAGCCGCCGCGATTCTCGAGCGGCAGGTTCTGGTTGTTGCCGTCTTCGCCGTCGTCGATCATGCCCTGAGGACCGCAATCCTTGTAGGCCGACGCCCCGCCGCCAATCGACGCCGCAGATCCCGGCGCCGCGCCGGGCGCGTTGCCGCCCGCGGCGGGAGCAATACAGCCGGCGGCGGCCAGGCCGCTCACGCCGGTCGCAAACGCAATCGCTTTCCAATTCGATAGTGTTTTCATGACTGCCTCGTGATCGATGAAGTAGGTGAGTTGCCTAGAACCAAATGATCGCGGCCATCGTGAACGCGTTCTTGTCGGCGCCCACGGCCTGGCCAGCGACGTTGTAGGGATAGGCGGCTCCGCCACCGTTGTATGGGAACGACGCGACCGCCGCGTTCGATCCGTAGAAGTAGCGCGAATACTGGAACAGGATCTGTTCGTGCGTCACGAAGTTGCTGCGGATGATGATGCGGGGTGAGAACACCGAGAAGTCCGAGGTGCTGTCGTCGAGATTGACCTTCACCAGGTCGTAGCGGCCGCCGACCCCGAACCAGCTGATCGGCAGGTACGTCAGCTCGGCGCCTGCCTTGAAGCGGCTGTGATTCGACCCCGCGTCGGGCGAGCCCGACACCTTGTTGAACATACCGAAGACCGAGCCGATCAGGTCGGGACCGTCGCCCCAGAACGCCTGCGGGTAGCGGAAGAGCTGGCCGAAGCTGAAGACCTCCTGGAACAGGATCGTGTCGATCTTGCCGGTCGTAGACGTCGCGGCGCCGGGCGGGCCGAAGTAGTTGTCGTGCAGCTGCCAGCCGCCGAACGAGTGAATGGTCTCGATCGCGTCGGCCAGGTACTCCGCGTTCTTCGCGTCGAGGTGCGCGTAACCGAGGTAGCCGTCGCCGAACAGCGCCGTCAACCACTTGACCTCGGCGCCGGCGATGATGATGTGCGGCGCGCCGACGGCCGACGGGCGGGCCTTGTCAAACGGCACGGGCATGTTCGCGTAGCCACCGGCGCGCTCGTTGTCGTTGGCGAACACGTCGATGTAGTGCGCGCCGAAGATCACCTGCTTCTTGTACGAGGCGCCGATGTGACCGTGCGCCACGAAGGTCGACTCTTGCGGCACCGGACCGGGATACGGGTTGAAGGCCAGGTTCTGCGCGGGGTTGCTGGGGATCGCCAACCACGGAATCGGCTCCAGCTTGCCACCGAAGCCTTCCTCGGCGAACAGCGTGAAGTCCGAGACGTCGTACTCGAACGTGCCGGTCTCACCCGCGATGTGCGTGCGGCCGAACAGGTAGGTCTCGTACTTGCCGCCGTCGTAGCGGCCCGCCGCGCCGTAACGGTTGGTGAACCCACCGACGGTCAGCGTGAAGCGGCTGTTGTCGTCGAGCACCTCGGGCCAGTTGATGCTCAGGAACGCTTCATTGATGCCCAGGTTCGACTCCAGCCGCCGGTAACCCGCATCGGTCAGGTTATAGGACGCGATCTGGACCGTCGATTTCACCCGCGAATTGCCGTAATGGAAATTGAGCTCGGTCCAGGGACCGACCATGCTGTTTGTGTAACGCCAGTCGATGTAGTTGGCGTCGGGCACCAACGGAGGCGTTCGATACTGCGTCCCCGCGTTGGGTTGAACCGCCCCGCCGGGACCGGGGTTGGGATCGGCCGAGTGCGGCGGGCCCCACGACATGCGCAACGGAGCGCGAAAGTATCCGGTGACGTCGAACTTCCACTCGCTGCTCGTGTTCTCCTCGGGCGGCGCCACCACCTCGACCGGCGAGACCAGGATCGCGCCCGACTGCGGAACCGTCGGATCCATCGAGATTCCAGGGCCGCCGCCGTGATGCTTCTTCTCGGCGGGCGCCGTGGGGGCGGGCGCGGCGGGCGCGGCCTCGGCGGGGGCAGCAGCCGGCGGCGCGCCGGCGGGAGCATCTTGCGCGAAGGCGGGCGCGGCGGCGGAACTAAGCAGGAGCACGAACAGGCTGAGCTTACGCATGCGATTTAACCTTTAATAGTGAGGTTTTCGAGGACGCAGCGACACCGGGCGGATCACTTCCGCATGAGGAAGTGGCGTTCGAGGGGAGATACAGCCACGTCTCGGGCCCATTGGTCAAGGGGATTGCCCATACTCGCCGACAACGGGTCGCTCACGTGTTTTGGACGAATAAATCGACGGGCGGGCGTCGGTTTCCCGCGCGCGGGCCGTGCAACGCGACGGTGGCCTTTCGACGTGAAGCCCCCTATGCTCCCAGCCCTTCACGCATGCGTTTCCTGGAACGAACCGATCGGGACTACGAATCGACCCTCGAGTCGCTCAGCCGGCGGAGCGCGGCCGTGCCGCCCGGCATCGAGATCGCCGCGCGTGAGGTGATAGCGGCCGTGCGCAAGGGCGGTGACGCCGCGATTCGCGCGCTCACCGAGAAGTTCGAGGGGCGCAAGCTCGCGTCATTGGAGCTCGACCGCGCGCAATGGCGCGCGCAGGCCGCCAACGTCGCCGCCCCCATTCTCGCCGCGTTGGAGCGCGCCGCCGAACGCATCGAAGCCTTTCACGAACGCGAGCGCTACCCCTCGTTCGAGATGGAGTCGGCCGGCGCGCGCGTCGGCTCGCGCGTGACGCCGCTGCGCCGCATCGGCGTCTACGCGCCCGGCGGCACCGCGCGCTATCCGTCGACGGTGCTCATGGCGGCGATCCCGGCGCGCGTCGCCGGCGTCGCCGAGATCATCATGACCACGCCGGGCCCCTCGGCGGAGACGCTGGCGGCGGCCGAGATCGCCGGCGTCGATCGCGTGTTCGTGATCGGCGGCGCACAGGCGGTCGCGGCGATGGCTTACGGCACCGAGAGCGTCCCGCGCGTCGACAAGATCGTGGGCCCTGGCAACGCGTACGTCGCCGCGGCCAAACGGCTCGTGTTCGGCGACGTCGGCATCGATTCGATCGCCGGCCCCACCGAAGTCGTGATCATGGCCGACGACAGCGCCGAGCCGTCCTGGATCGCGGCCGATCTGCTGGCCCAGGCCGAGCACGACGTGCTGGCGGTGCCGATCCTGATCGCGCTCGGACGCGCGGTCGGCGAGAAGATCGCCGCCGAGACCGTGCGCCAGGTCGCCGAGCTGCCGCGCCGGCAAATCGCGGAGACGTCGTTGCGTGACTTCGGCGTGGTGATCGTCGTCGATACCATCGACGAAGCGGTCCGGGTCATGAACTTGCTCGCGCCCGAGCACGCCGAGTTGGCGGTGCGCGACGCGCGCGCCGTGTCGGCGTCAATCACCACCGCGGGCGCGCTGTTCATCGGGGTGCACACGCCCGAGCCGGTGGGCGACTACTTCGCCGGGCCCAGCCACGTGTTGCCCACGGGCGGCAGCGCGCGCTTCGCGTCGCCGCTGGGCGTGGCCGACTTCGTGAAGCGCACGTCGATCATCGAGTACGAGGCCGCCGCCTTGCTGGCGCAGGGCGACGACATCGAGCGGCTCGCCGAGATCGAGGGCCTGTCCGGCCACGCGCGCTCCGTGTCGGTGCGCACGCGCGGCACGACGGGCGGTTAGTTTTCGATTTCGCCACTTTCCGTAGCCCGAATTGTTTCGGGTCGAACGACTGAGCTCGAGTTGGTGATAACTTAGCCCTATTAAGGAGGCCTGGAATGTCTTTGACCTCACGGAACGCCGCGTCTCTCGCGATTCTCGCCGCGGCAATTGCTTTCGCCGGCTGCGGTCAACTGTTCCCCGGCGCCAAGGGGTCGAACCCCGGCGGGGGCTCGACCGGCAACGACGGCGTCGGTGGCGCAACCGGCGGCGGCTCGGGTGGCGCAACCGGCATGACCGTGATGAAGGATCCCTCCAACTATCCCCAGAACACGCCGGGCGCGGCTCACCCCTATCCCCAGGGCCACGCCTTCGCGCACTGCGCGCTGCCGATCTACGACACTGACAAGGTCGCGATGACCTACACCGCCTGGAAGGCGAAGTTCTTCTCCGTCAACCGCGTCGTTCGTCCCGAGAACAACAACGACACGGCGTCGGAGGGGATCGCGTACGGCATGCTCATCGGCGTCTACATGAACGACAAGCCGATGTTCGACGCGCTCTGGGGCTACGCGCAGCAGCGTCTCGACGGAAACGGCCTCATGACCTGGCACTACAGCTCGACGGGCACGATCCTCGACCAGGGCGGCGCCACCGACGCCGACCAGGACATGGCGTGGGCGCTGCTCATGGCCGACAAGCAGTGGCCGGGCGGCACGTATCTCAGCGCGGCGACCACTCTGATCGGCAACATTTTCAATCACGAGGTCGATCAGGCAAACGGCTTCGTGCTCAAGCCCGGTGACAACTTCGGCGGCGCCAACCAGACCAATCCGTCGTACTTCGCGCCGTCGTACTACCGCGTCTTTGCGCGCGTCACCGGCAACCAGGGCTGGATGCAGGTCTTGAGCAGCAGCTACTCGATCCTCAACAAAGCATCGGGCACCTACGGCCTGGTCCCCAACTGGGTCAACTCGCAAGGCGCCGGCGTCAACGATCCCGCCAACGACGGCAACGGCGGCTACTTCGGTTACGACGCCTGCCGCACGCCGTGGCGCATCGCGCTCGACTATTGCGAGAACGGCGAGCCCATGGCGCAGGCTTACCTCGAGAAGATCGTCGGCTTCTACTCGATGAAGAGCAGCTCGGGCGGGCTCGGCCTCATCCGTGACGGCTACACTGTCACCGGCGCGATGCCGCCCTCGAATCCCAGCAGTCTCGGCGCCTACGCCGCGGGAATGGCGTTCATCGGGCCAGGCGGCGTCGCGGCCATGGACGGCGGCCACGATGGCTTCGTCAGCGATGTCTATGCGCAGCTCGTCTACGACTCGACGGCACTCGTCAATTCCAGCGGGGTCTTCACCTACTTCCAGGGATCGTGGGGGACGCTCTCGTTGTTGACCATGAGTGGCAATTTCTGGGACATGACGCAATGATCGGCGGGCGAAGCTCGACCGCAGCGGTGCCGGCAGCCTGGATCTGCGGGCCGGGCACGGGCCGGAATCATGCCGGTGTCAGGAAACACGCTTGACGCTCGCACAGCCGCCGAAGATACTCGCCAAATCCTGGGGTCGGACCCGAGCGTGTCTCGTGAACCGCCCCGCTTTTCCTCCCCTTACCGATCTAAGAGGCCTAGTCATGAAACAGTTGGCAAATTGTCTGTCCTTGGTGCTTTTTGGCTCGGCGGCGATCGCTGCCGGCTGTTCAACGTCGGCGGCGACTCCCACCGACGCATCGACTGGCGGGGGCGGGAGCGTCGGCAAGCTGCAAGCGCTGACGCCGGACATGAACGGCTTCGTCGACTCCGCCACGACCGGAACCACCGGCATCAAGGGCGCGTGGTACGCCTATGGCGACGGAATCGGTTCCGACGGGACCGCGATGAACAGCGACTGCCAGCTCAAGGGCGGGCACCCCATGAGCGCCTGCTCCAGCATCACGACGCCGCCCTTCGGCATGTTCCCCAACACCGCCGGGAAGATGTGCACATCAGGCACGGTCGCCCAGGTCATCAACATGGGCACCGCCGCCGACTACACCAACATCTGGGGCGCCGGCATTGGCATCGACCTCAACAACGCCGGCACCGCCGACGGTGGCACGGGGAAGCAGCCGTATAACGCCACCATGAACAACGTGATCGGTGTGCAGTTCAACATCGACACGGTGCCGCTGGCGACGCTGCGCGTGGAGTTCCCGAACAAGACCAACATCAACGCCCCGTTCTGGGGCGGAGACCAGATGAGCTCGCCGGTCGTGGCGAACAAGCCCAACGTCATCCTCTGGAAGGACGTCAAGGGACCGTTCTACGACCTGGCCGCGACGCCCTTCGACCCGACGACCATCCTTTCGATCCAGTTCCACGTACCGACCACCGCCACCGCATCGGCGCCATACAACTTCTGCATCAGCAATCTCTCGGCGATCCTCGCCAACTAGTAATGCGCGCGCACAGCGTTCGCTGGACCGGCGCATCGGCGCTGGCGGTCGCCGGTGCTCTGTTTGCAGCCTGCGCCGCCAAGCCCGCCCCGGCGTCCGGGGCGGGTGGTGCCGCCGGCGGTGACCAGGGCACGGGTGGTGACATGGGTATGGGCGGCGACACCATGGGCCTGAAGCTCGGCACCGGTGGTCCGTTCACGTTCCCGCAGAACAGGGTCTCGGGCACCTGCACGTTGACCACGGTCTCGAACGCGTCCACGTCGGCGCTGGCGGCTTACAACGCGTGGAAGAGCGCGTTCGTCACCAGCAACGGCGCGGCCGGTAACCTGCGCGTGCAGCGCGGGCAGGACAACGCCAACGACACCGTGTCCGAGGGGATCGGCTACGGCATGATCGCCTCGGTCTACATGAACGACCAGCCGACGTTCGACGCGCTCTGGAAGTTCGGGCAAGCGAATTTCAACACCAAGGGGCTCATGAGCTGGCACCTCAACTCAACGGGCGGCGTCTTGGATCCCGGTTCAGCGTCGGACGGCGACGTCGACATGATCTGGGCCCTGATCATGGCCTCGGATCAGTGGGCGTCGACGACGTACCTGACCGCCGCGGCCAACATGATCCAGGCGATGCGCCAAAACTCGCTTGGCCCCGACGGTCTGCTGAAGCCGGGCGACAGCTGGGGCGGAAGCGCGCTCAGCGATCCTTCCTACTTCTCACCGGCGTACTTCCGCGTGTTCGCCGTCGTGGCCGGCGATCTGGTGTGGGCGCGCGACATCATCGACAAGAACTACGCGGTGCTCGCCACCATCAGTGGGTCCAATGGTCTGGTGCCCGACTGGACGAACGACTCGGCGGTGGTGGGTATGGGTTTTCTGACCTCCGCCGGCGCGCCGGGCGGTACGTCCAGCACCGGCTTCGACAACAGCCACTACGGCTACGACGCTGCCCGAACGCCGTGGCGCATCGCCATGGACTGGTGCTTCAACAAAGAGCCGCGCGCGCAGGCGTACTTGATGAAGGTCGGAGGGTTCTTCAACCCGATGGCCAGCAACATCGGCAATATCGGTGATGGCTACACGCTGAGCGGCAGCGTGTCGAGCGGCAACCACAACATGGCCTTCATCGGTCCCATCGGGGTCGCTGGCATGGCCGGCTTTCCGGCGCTGGTCGACGCCGCCTTCAACTACGGCGCGACCAACCAGGGTGACCTGAACTACTTCCCCTCGTCGCTACGCATGCTCTCGATGCTGATGATGTCGGGGAACTTCCTCGACTACACGAAGCTGTGAGCGATCGGCTGACCGGCGTTTGACGCTGGTCAGCCTCGCGGGATAGCGTCGGCCGCGATGAATCTGGCGGCCACTCTGCGGGGGACCACGCATCGGTTCGCCGATGTGAAGGAGGTCCTGGCCAAGGCCAACGAAGAGAAGTCGGGCGACCGGCTCGCGGGCCTGGCGGCGGCGTCGGTCTCGGAGCGCGTCGCGGCCAAGCGCGTGCTCGCCGAGCTGACGCTGCAGGAGCTGTACGAAAACCCGGTCGTCCCGCCCGAGCGCGACGCGGTCACCCGGCTGATCCTCGACGATCTGCAGCGCCCGGTCTACGAATCCGTGAGGTCGTGGACCGTCGCCCGGCTGCGCGAGCACGTGCTGGACGACACCATCGACGGCGCCGAGCTGCTGCGCCTGTCGCGCGGCCTCAGCAGCGAGATGATCGCCGCCTGCGCGAAGCTGATGACCAACCTCGACCTGATCTACGCCGCGCGCAAGATCCGGGTCGTGGTCCACGCCACGAACACCGTCGGGCTCGAGGGCCGGCTGTCGGTGCGCCTGCAGCCCAACCACCCGTCGGATTCCATCGAAGGCATCCTCGCGTCGATGCGCGAGGGGCTGTCGTACGGCTGCGGCGACGCGGTCATCGGCATCAACCCGGTGACCGACAACCCGGAGCAGACGGCGGAGATCCTGAACGCGTCGGCGGCGTTCATGCGGCAGTGGCGCATCCCCACGCAGAACTGCTGCCTGGCGCACGTGACCACGCAGATGAAGGCGCTGGAGAAGGGCGCCGAGCTGGGCCTGATGTTCCAGTCGATCGCCGGCACCGAGAAGGCGCTGCGCAGCTTCGGCGTGACGCTGCCGATGCTCGACGAGGCGCACGAGATGACGCGCAAGCTTGGCCAGTGCCAGGGCCCCAACGTGATGTACTTCGAGACCGGCCAGGGCTCGGCGCTGTCGGCCGACGCGCACGAGGGCGCCGACCAGATGACGCTGGAGGCGCGCAACTACGGCCTCGCGCGCCACTACCGGCCGTTCCTGGTCAACACCGTCGTCGGCTTCATCGGCCCCGAATACCTCTACGACGCGCGGCAGATCACGCGCGCCGGCCTGGAGGACCACTTCATGGGCAAGCTGCACGGGATCCCCATGGGCTGCGACGCCTGCTTCACCAACCACGCCGACGCCGATCAGAACGACGTCGAGAACCTGGAAGTGCTGCTGGCCAGCGCCGGCTGCAACTTCTTCATGGGCTTGCCGATGGGCGACGACATCATGCTCAACTACCAATCGACGTCCTTTCACGACAACGCGACGTTGCGCCAGTTGCTGGCGCTACGCCCGGCGCCGGAATTCGAAGCCTGGCTGGAGGAGATGGGCATCATGCGCAACGGCAAGCTGACGGCGCGCGCCGGCGACGCGAGCATCTTCGGATGATCGACCGCACGCGCATCGAAGCGATGGTGCGCGAGGCGCTCGCGCGCGAGTGGGGCCGCGGCGCGCGCGAGGCGAACGCGCCGCTCGAATCGTCGGGCGCGCTGCTGATCCCGCCCGACCGCGGCGTCAACATCGGCGAGCCCTACGACCCGCGCGTGATGCCGGGCATCTTGGCGGCGACGCCCGCGCGCATCGTCGTCGGGCGGAGCGGCCCGCGCTATCGCACCAACACCATGCTGCGCTTCCGCGCCGATCACGCCGCTGCGAAAGACGCCGTGCTGTCCGAGGTCGACCCGGCGCTGCTCGAACGCCTGGGGATGTTCGAGCTTCAGTCGCGCGCGCCCGACAAGCCGACGTTCTTGCAGCGCCCCGATCTCGGCCGTGCGCTGTCCGACGCCTCGCGCGAAGAGCTGACACGACGGATCGGCCGCGCACCCACGCTGGTGGTGATCTACGGCGACGGGCTGTCGGCCGCGGCGATCAACCAGCACCTGGCCGAGTTCAACGGCGCGCTGCTGCCGGCGCTGGCGTCGCGCGGGATCGGCCACGCGCCCCCGTTCTTCGTGCGCCACTCGCGCGTGAAGATCATGGACGAGATCGCGCGGCTCACCGGCGCGCAGGCGGCGCTGTTCACCTGCGGCGAGCGGCCTGGCCTCGGCTTCGCCGACTCGCTCTCGGCCTACTACATCTACCAGCCCGCCGCCGGCGCCACCGACGCGGATCGCGAAGTGCTGTCCAATATCAACCCACGCGGGCGGGCGCCCGCCGCCGCCGCCGGCGACGTCGCCGCCGCGATCGAGCGCATCCTGCGCGAGAAGAAGTCGGGCGTGATTTTCCCGTGATGCTCCGCCCGGACTTCCGCCCCGACTTCCACC
>Ga0265338_10003292_pt1 | contig 22922 bp, 13 predicted proteins | sample 42126metaG_FD_193579 | JGI IMG/M metagenome (GOLD analysis project Ga0265338, IMG submission 193579) | Rhizosphere microbial communities from Carex aquatilis grown in University of Washington, Seatle, WA, United States - 4-21-26 metaG | ecosystem: Host-associated > Plants > Roots > Rhizosphere... | reverse complement strand
GGTGCGGTCGAAATCGGGCGGCCTGCGTTGAAACGTCCAGACCTGATGCAGACTTCGCTTGGGCGCGAAGCTCGCACCCTCAACATGGTGGAACTGGGCCGCGTGCTCAACACGGTGAGTGACCCGCCCGTGAAGGCACTGTTCGTGTATGGTTCGAATCCAGCGGCGGTCTGCCCGCACCATAATGAAGTGATCCGCGGCTTGCAGCGCAAAGATCTCTTCACGGTGGTTCACGAGCAGTTCTTCACCGACACCACGGACTACGCCGACATCGTGCTTCCGGCCACCACTTTCTTCGAGCACAAGGATCTGCAGAAAGGCTACGGCCACTACTATTTCCAGGTCTCGAACCAGGCCATCGAGCCTTTGGGCGAATGCCGATCCAATGTGGACCTGTTCCGCGCTCTGGCCCTGCGCATGGGTTTCCAGGAGGATTGTTTCCAGGAAACGGTCGACGAGATGATCGATCTGGCGTTGGATGTCAAGAATCCGTGGCTCGAAGGCTTGACGCGCGAGCGCCTCGAGGAGGGAGCCGTACGCCTAAACTTTGAGGGAGGGTCAAACGCGGGCGGGGGTACCCACGTCACCCAAGCTGCTCCGTTTCTTCCGTTTGCTCATGGTGGCTTCCGGACTGCTTCGGGCAAGGCTGAGCTGTACAGTGATGATCTCAAGGCACAGGGGCTCGATCCGGTGGCAGATTTCACGCCGCCTTCCGAGTCGCGGCACGGAGGCCGAGGGAAATCGCTCCCGCTGGAACTGCTGGCTCGCAAGGCCGACAACTTCCTGAATACGACCTTTTCCAACCTGCCTTCTGTGCAGGAAATGGAGGAACCCGGTCTGCTGGAGATTTGTGCCACCGACGCCCGGGCGCGCGGTATCGCGAATGGCGACAGGGTGCGCGTTTTCAACCAGCGCGGCGCTGTGCTTCTGAAGGCGCGGGTTGACGGCAAAGTTCAGCCGGGAGTCGTCTCGGCGACCCTCAATTGGGCGAAGATGAGCCCGGGGTTCCAAAGCATTAACAGCCTGACCTCAGAAAAACTTACCGACATGGGCAACTCGGCTACGTTTTATTCCGTCTTGGTTGAGGTAGAGTTAGCCAAGCCATCCTCATGAAGCAACCGCGGGTCTTGCCGACCGGGTCGGGCCTGCAGGGTCTGGCGCGCTGGGTTGACCCGCAAAGAGTTGCGGCTTGGACGCTTTCTGTTGCACTACCGTATAATGGCAGTTTTCATACATCCCAGAGGCTGAGGTCGTAGCGATTCCTTTTCGCTTTCATCCGGAGAACCTTGTTGTGCCCGAGTGCGCACGCACTGCAGGCACCGTGTCGGTGCCATCTCCTTCATTTCAACGGCCTTGGCCAAGAGTAGGGCGTCGTGTGCCCGCCTTTTGGAGGATGGTGGCCACGCTTCTGCTGGTATCTGGAACTCTGGCCTGGGCGCAGAACGATATCGTTTCTGAGATTAACGTCAGCGGCAACCGGCGCATCCCCGCCGAGACCATCCGATCGCGGATTTTCACCAAGGCGGGAGACGTCTACGATGCGGCCGCTCTGGAGCGTGACTTTAACTCCCTGTGGAATACCGGGTACTTCGAGGATATCCGCTTCACCCGGGAGCAGACCCCCAAGGGCTGGCGAATTATTGTCCAGGTGAAAGAAAAGCCGACGATCCGGGAGATCAACTACGTCGGCCTGAATTCGGTTTCCACCAGCGACGTGCTCGACCGCTTCAAGCTGGCCAAGGTCGGGCTGGTGGTCGAGAGCCAGTACGACCCCACGCGCATTAAGAAAGCGGAAGTTGCGATCAGGGACCTGCTCTCCGAGCATGGGCGTCAGTTCGCAACCATCCGGTCGGAAGTGCGGCTGATTCCCCCCGCCGCCGTCGGCATTACTTTCGTGGTCAAAGAGGGCCCGAAGGTAAAGGTCGGCAAGATCAAGTTCGAGGGCAATAAGCACATCAAGAGCCGGGTTCTGCGAGCGGCGATGAAGAACCTGCGCCCGGTCGGAGTGCCCCACTCTATCTTCCTCGAGAACATCTTCTCCAAGACCTACGACGCCACCAAACTGGAAGAAGATACCGAGCGAGTGCGCGCCGAATATCAGAACCGCGGCTACTTTAAGGTGGCGGTGAGTGATCCCAAGACGGAGATTCACGACACCGGACACAAGGGTGCGCACGTTCCCCTGATGCAGTCAGGCGCCGGCAAGGCCGTCGACATCACGATGCCCATCGAGGAAGGCGACCAGTACCGGTTGGCAAAGATCACGTTCAAGAACAACAAGGCCATCCCGAACGTGGCTGCGCTGCGCTCGCTGTTCCCGCTGAAGGACGGAGACATTTTCAGTCGCGAGAAGATCGCCAAGGGCATTGAGAGTCTGCGTAAGGCTTACGGCGAGTACGGCTACATCAACTTCACTTCGGTTCCGAACACGACGTGGGACGACGAAAAGAAACTCGCGTATCTCGAAATCGACGTCGATGAAGGCAAGCAGTTCAACGTGCGCCGCATTGAGTTCACGGGCAACACGACGACGCGCGATAAGGTCATTCGCCGCGAACTGGCTCTCGAAGAAGGTGGAATCTACAACTCCCGTTTGTGGGAGTTGAGCCTGCTTCGATTGAACCAGTTATCGTATTTCGACCAACTCAAGCCGGACGATCCCAACGTAACCGACAAGAAGTTGGATGAAAAAAACGGCCAGGTGGACCTGACCCTCAAGGTCCATGAGAAGGGCAAGAACAGCATCGGGCTGAACGGCGGTGTGAGCGGACTGGAAGGGGCCTTCATCGGGATGAACTACTCGACGAACAACTTCCTGGGGCGCGGCGAGACCTTGCAGGTGCAGATCAGCCTGGGAAACCTGGCGCGCAGCGTGCTGTTTGGCTATACGCAGCCTTACATGTTTGACCGGCCGCTGCAGTTCGGCTTCACGGTGTTCGGCAACAAGATCAGCTATGACCAGGCGCGGCAACTTTCCATTTTCAGCGGGCAAACTCTGAACCTGCCCAGCGCCGTCCTGCAGAACCTGCAAAACTACTCGCAGTCGAGCGTAGGCTTTAGCAGCTCGATGAGCTATCCGCTGCGCCGGTCGTTCAAGCGAGTGGGAATGACCTACTCCCTGGACCGGTCGACGTTGATCCCGCTGAGCACAGCGTCCAAGAGCCTGTTCGGTTTCATTGCATTCCGCGGCATCTCGGGGCCGAACGCGGTGAACGGAATTATCACCAGCAAGATTTTCCCCAACTTCTCGTTCAATACGCTCGATAGCGGGATCTCTCCACACCATGGGCACCAGATGACCCTGGGCGCGGAGTTCGCCGGGATCGGTGGCACCGTGCGGTCGATCCGGCCGGTCATTCAGTACAAGCAATTCATGCCGGTGCAGAAAGGCCGCAACGCAATCGGGTTCAGCTTGAACGGTTCGTTCATCAGCGGCTACGGCGGCCTTGTGGCCCCTCCGTTCCAGCGCTTCTACATGGGTGGTGAAAACGATATCCGCGGCTTCGATATACGCTCGGTGTCGCCGGTTGCGTTCCTTCCTAGCTCGAATGTCATAACGCTCACCAACCCCGACGGCACGCCAGTTCCAAAGAATCCCGCCAATCCCCGGCTGGGCAACTGGACGGTGCCCATCCCGGTGGACCAGATCGTGTTCCCCGGCGGCGATTTGAGCATGTGGTCGAATCTGGAGTACCGAATTACGATCGCGGGGCCGGTGGCGATTGTTCCTTTCGTGGACACGGGTATCGACGCCATTGTCCGGCCGTCGCAGTTGCAGATTGCGACCCAGCAATATGATCAGGTCATCAGCACGCCGTTCGGATGCCCCACGCTGGATGCCGGCTTCAACTGCCAGGGCGGAAGTCGCCTTTCGCCGACGCCGTCCAAGGACTTGCAGGTTCTGAGTTCGACGAACTGGAAGCCGCGCGTTTCGACGGGACTCGAATTGCAGATGTTCCTGCCGGTGGTGAATGCGCCGTTCCGTATTTATTGGGCGTACAATCCGCTGCGGTTGAATGGTCCGGCCAATCCGCCGATTCCCATCACGCGCGCTATGTTCCCGGCGGGTGCCGCTGGCGATTACACCTATCGCCTTGCAGTCAACACGTTCGCGCCAAGTTTTCTGTTACGCGAGCCGCGGAAAACGTTCCGGTTTACGGTGGCAACGACCTTCTGAGTTCGTTTGACGGGGCGATGTAGAGGTCTCTATAATGCTGGTGATCCACGCCATCCCGATCGTTTGAGAGGGTTGGACGGCACGCCCGCACCGTTGGCGTGTAACGCTGGCAATCTAGACTTGCAATCTGGCACGCCTTTTCGACGGCGGCCGCTACCGCGGCGGAGACCTCATGCAGCGCGGCCCGGCGTAGACAGAAGAAATCTGAAACAGATAGCGAAGTTCATTCCCGGAACCATGTTCCAAGGAGTTCAACCGATCCAATGACAAGCAAGGTCTTGCGAGTTTCCCTGGCTGCTGCGGTTTTCGTCGCGATTTCCGCACTGGCCCAAACCGGCAGCGCCGCCACACCGTCTACTACGCCCGCCAATCCACCTTCCACAGCCGCTGCTGCTCCCGTCGTTCTAAACGGCAGCAAGGTTGGAGCCATCAACATCGAAGGGGCCATCTTTGGCAGCAACGAAGGGCGCCGTGACGTCGAAGCCCTCGGCAAGAAGTTCGAGCCGAAGCAGAACGAACTGAAGGGCCAGAACGACGAATTGGAAGGCTTGAAGAAGCAGTTGACCACGCAGGAGGGCAAGCTGAACGAAGACGCACTCGCCACCCTGAAGAAGCAGATCGAGTCGAAGCAGAAGCTTTTCGATCGCGCCGTGCAGGACGCGCAGGAAGAATTCGGCACGCAGCAACAGGAGATCGCGAATCGTATTCTGCAGAAGCTCGCTCCTATGGTTGTTAAGTATGCCTCAGAGAACGGTTTTGGCTTGATCATCGATACGTCGAAGCCGTGGCCTCAGGGTCCGGTCTTGATTGCAGGCGACGGTGTGGATATCACCAAAGCAATCGTTGATCTCTACAATGTGCAATCCGGCGTGCCCGCACCCGCTACGACTGGCGCGGCCGCACGGCCGGCGGCTCCGAGGCCCGCTGCTGGCACAGGGGCTGCGAAGCCCCCCGCACCGAAGCCCACCGAAGCACCGAAATAGCTCAACGGACACCTCCGGTGTCCAAAAAGTTCCAGCAGGCCGCGTGAAAGCGCGGCCTTTTTTCTTTGTGGGTGGGACGTCTGACTGCGTCCTTGTGGTGTCCATACCAGCAAACAGATTTCTCGCTGGAGGACACCATGTTTGGTCAGACAATGTTTGCCGACAGTCTGCTGGAAACGTCATGGGCCCAACGCTCCCGCCGCAGCTGGACGACGGTCACGTCGTTCGTGCTGGAAACAATTGTGATCGGCCTGTTGCTCTTGCTGCCGCTGTGGAAGACGGTCGGAATGCCGTCTGCCCGCTCTCTGTCTACGCCAATAAGTCTGGGGCGGCCGTCGCCCCCTTCTGTGTCGAGACCCCACACCCCAATTGCTTCGACGGCACAGAGTACCTTCGTGGGCATTCGCCTGGTGGCACCGGGCCGCGTGCCGAGGACTGTCTCGATGGTTAAGGACGATCCTTCGGCGCAAGCGCCGATCGCTCCCGATGGTGCCGTATACACCGGACTGCCGGTCGGCACGGGAAGCGGGATTCCGAACTCCTTGATCTCTGGTACGCGGTTCGTCGCGCCTCCCCCTCCGCCTCCAACCGTCCGCGCGATTCGCACTTCGTCAATGCTGGAGGGTAACCTGATTCGTCGCGTGCAGCCTGTCTATCCGGCCCCGGCAAGAAATGCACGCATCCAGGGGTCGGTGGTATTGGTTGCGGTTATCAGCAAAGCGGGCACGATCGAGAACCTGCGCACTCTCTCCGGGCATCCGCTGCTCGTGCCGGCCGCGATCGACGCCGTTCGGCAGTGGCGTTACCGCCCCTACATCCTCAACGACGAGGCAATCGAGGTGGAGACGCAGATCACGGTGAACTTCATACTGGGAGGGAACTAGCGCGGGCGCAAGTCGCGATGGCCCAAGTCACGAGGACACAAGTGAGGATGCGCGAGTCACAATGGCACAAGTCAGGATCGGCAAGAACGGGAAAGGCACGAGTTCACTTGTGCCTTTCCCCTCAGTACGACTGTCTCGCGCTTTAGAGCCTGGGGGAATGCGCGGGAGTAGCCCCAGCGTAACCTCGGTGCGCGGGTTGCTCCCGCTATAATCGCGAGAGTGGCAACCACCGCAGAAATCCTGAGCCGCGTGGCGACGCGTCCAACCTGGGCCGAGGTGTCCCTCGGCACCTTACGGCAGAATTTTCGCACGGTACAAAAGCACGTTGGAGCGAAGGTTACCGTTTGCGCCGTGGTGAAGGCCGACGCCTACGGGCACGGAGCCGTCGAGTGCTCGCGCGCTCTCGAGGCCGAAGGCGCGCGCTGGCTGGGCGTGACGTCGCTCGATGAAGCGATTCCGCTGCGCGAGGCCGGCATCCGCGCGAACATTCTGTTGATGACTGGTTTCTGGCGCGGCGAGGAAAGCGAGATTATCCGCCTGAGCCTCACTCCCACGGTCTGGGAACCCTGGCATATCGAGACCCTCGAGAAGGCAGCCGCCGCGCTGGGAGGGGCGCGGCACCCGGTGCATTTGAAAGTCGATACCGGCATGGGGCGGTTGGGCGTCGCAGTGGATCAGCTTCCGGGAGTGCTTACCGCCTTGAGCGCGGCCAAGCATCTTGTGTTGGATGGTCTATCGACGCATCTCGCGTCCTCCGAAATCATGGACGCGCCTTCGGTCGCCGAACAAGAGCGCAGCTTTGAAACAGCCCGCCGCATGGTGCGTGAAGCCGGCATGGAGCCCGCGTTCGTCCACATGGCGAATACCGGAGCGGTGATCTCGCGACGCGAAACCTGGAACAGCATGGTGCGTCCCGGAGTTGCCCTCTACGGCTACTACTTGCCATTTCAACGGGCCGGACGCGAAGTCAGTGGAGGCACGCTGCGTTTGCCGGTGAAGCCCGTGCTCACCTGGAAGACAAGAATCCTGTCCCTGCGTACCTTCGGAGCGCACCAACCGCTGGGCTACGGCGCCACCTACGTTACCCAGGCTCCGGCGCACGTCGCGGTGCTGCCGGTGGGCTACGCCGACGGTTACAATCGTCAGCTCTCCAATCGCGGGCGCGTGATCGTGCGTGAGCACTACGCGCCCATCGTGGGCCGCATCTCAATGGACTTGACGCTGGTGGATGTCACCGGCATCCCGAACGTTGCCGTCGCAGATGAAGTCATCCTTCTCGGGACCGGCGAAGGACTGAGCGTCGATGCCCTCGAGCACGCCGAACTGGCGAACAGTACTCCGTACGAAATCCTCTGCAATATTTCGAAGCGCGTTCCGCGCAGGTATGGCAGCTAACGCCACCGCAAGGCTTTCCACTCGCCAATGAAGGATGGGTCTGCCTGGCTTGCGGGCGAATCCGGCAATGGCCCGTAAGTAAGCTGTACGACACCACTGACGTGCCATTACCACTGTCATGTATTCTCGGCCCGCAATCGAAGATACTATTTCGACATTTAGTACTTACGGTGTAACTGGTGAAACGATATTCCAATGCGCTTTTGATACTTGTAGCGCTCGGGTACAGCGGAGTCGCTCTCGCGATGGATCCACCGGTGGCCTACGTCAAGCATTGCGCATCTTGCCACGCAGCCGATGGCAGCGGCCGGGCGTCCTCCGCCATTGGGAAGATTCCAGACCTGCGGTCGAAAACAATCGTCAGCCTTTCCGATGAACAACTGTTCAATGCCATTGCACGCGGAGACGTCCACCAAGCCTATGCGCATTCATTTCTGAATCAGGGCGTATCCGAGCCTGATCTGCGGGGAATCGCGAAGTACGTGCGGGCCATTCAGACCGGGCCCGCTCGCGTGGTGTCGGCCAGGACGAAATCGTCACGTTAACCACTCCCGCGGACATCAGTCTCGTCGGGAAGAGACAGTTTCCTGCGAAATCTCCGCTGTCGTTTCCGCTCAAAGGCCAAATGCCAACTGCTAACTGCCAATTGCTACCGTTGACTGCATCAACCCTGAACGCGCACTCCCCGCTTGTTACACTAGAAGATTGACCATGCCTTCGCGCTACGCACAGTGGATGTACGACTGGGAACACCGGCTCACGTCGGTGGACAACAACCGCGTAGTCCGTCCGCTGGAGTGGGGCGTGGAGTGGGCGCGGGACTGGCCCTGCCGCAACGGGTACCGTCCCGGGCAGGCACCGGAAAATCCCGAGAAATTTATTCTCGACTACAACCGCCGGATCGTCGCCTCCAGCGACGAGTTCTATTCCTACCAGCGTCCTACGGACTTCCGCGTGGAAAAGCGTGAAGTGCAGGTTTTCTCGACCCGCCAAGTCCCTGACGCTAAGCTCGAAGCCAAGGTGAAGGGCACCTTTGGCGAATTCCTCCGATTCACTTCGGCGGTGAAGACGCCGTATCCGGAAAATGATCTGGTCAACGCGCGCTGGTTCCCGGCGCGGGGACGGCGCGCCATCGTTCTTCTGCCGCACTGGAACTCGGATGCGATTGCCTACAACAGTCTCTGCCGCGTGATGAACATGCTGGGCATTGCCGTGCTGCGGCTGACCATGCCGTATCACGACATTCGCATGCCGGCGGAGATCAGCCGCGCCGACTACGCCGTCTCGGCGAACATCGGGCGTACGCTCGACGCGGTGCGGCAGGGCGTGGTCGACATTCGCAGTTGTCTTGACTGGCTGGAAGAGCAAGGCTATAGCCAGCTTGGCATTGTGGGGACAAGTCTCGGTTCGTGTTATGCGTTCATTGCCACGGCGCACGACCCGCGAATTCGGGTGGCCGCGTTTAATCACGCATCCACGTACGTTGCCGACGTGGTGTGGCACGGGCAGTCGACCCGGCACATCCGGCAGGGAATCGAGCAGCAGATCGACCTTGATCGATTACGACAAGCGTGGCTGGCGGTCAGCCCCATGTCGTACTTCAGGCAATTCGCGCGCTGGCCGCGGAAATCGCTCATTGTGTATGCGAAGTACGATCTGACATTTCTGCCGGAACTCTCGCACCAAACGGTCGAGGAATTCGAGCGGCATGGACTCGACCACAAGGTCGCCGTCCTGCCCTGCGGGCACTACACCACCGGCGAGACGCCTTACAAATATATGGACGGCTGGCACCTGGCGTCGTTCTTCCGCACAGCATTTTGAATAAAGCATTCAGCCGTCAACACTCAGCCCCTCGATATTTATCGAATGCCCGGCATCCGTTTAGAATGTGAAGATGCCATCCGCCCAGGCTACCAGTCCCGACGCAATCGTCGAGTTCCAGCGTGGCGAGTTCGTGGTCAGCACCGACCGCACGCGTCTCGATCTGGACGTGATTCACGGCTTCCTGACCAATTCCTACTGGGCGAAAGGGATTCCGCGGGAGCGGGTAGCGCTCTCCATCGAGCACTCCCTGTGCTTTGGCGTTTATGATGGGAGCGGCGCGCAGGTCGGCTTCGCCCGGGTGATTACCGATTTCGCGACCTACGCCTATATCGCCGACGTTTTTGTGTTGGACTCGCACCGCGGACGCGGTCTTGGCAAGAGCCTGATGGAAAGCATTACGCAGCACCCGGCGTTGCAGGGATTTCGGCGGTGGAGTTTGAGCACGAAAGATGCCCACCGGTTATATGCGCAGTTCGGTTTTACTCCGCTGAATTTTCCGGACCGATACATGGAAATCCTGCGGATGAACCCCTACGAAAAAGCTTAGAAGACTTGGAAGAGAAGATCGGAACCTACTCATGAAGACAACCGCGATGTACCGTCCGCTGTACGAAGCCGATCCCCAGATTGCTGCCGCCATTGACAACGAGACTCGCCGCCAGCACGAAGGCCTCGAACTGATTGCCTCGGAAAACTTCGTCAGCGAGGCCGTGCTCGAAGCCGCTGGCTCGGTCTTCACGAACAAGTATGCCGAAGGATACCCCGGCAAGCGTTATTACGGCGGCTGCGAGTTTACAGACGTCGTCGAGAATCTGGCCCGCGATCGTGCCAAGCAACTCTTCGGTGCCGAGCATGCGAACGTGCAGCCTCATGCGGGATCGCAGGCCAACATGGAAGCGTATGCCTCCGTGCTGCAACCGGGCGACACGATTTTGGGACTGAACCTGGCCCACGGTGGCCACCTCACGCACGGACATCATCTGAATTTTTCCGGCAAGACGTACAAGATCGTTCCGTATGGCGTCACCAAAGAAACCGAGACCATTGACTACGACGCGCTGGAAAAACTCGCCGAGCAGGAGCACCCCAAGCTCATCGTCGGCGGTGGCAGTGCCTACCCGCGCACCATTGATTTCGCCCGCATGCGCCAGATCGCCGACAAAGTCGGAGCGCTTTTCCTGGTCGACATGGCGCATTTTGCCGGGCTGGTGGCTGGCGGAGCCCATCCTTCCCCGGTGCCGCACGCGCATATTGTGACTTCGACAACCCACAAGACGCTTCGCGGGCCGCGGTCTGGGATGATCCTCTCCAAGGCGGAATTCGGGGCGGCGATCGACAAAGTCGTCTTCCCCGGAATGCAGGGCGGGCCGCTGGTTCACATCATGGCCGCCAAGGCGGTGTGCTTTCTGGAAGCGATGCAGCCCGACTTCCGTGACTACGCGCGGCAGGTAGTCGCCAACGCCAAAGTACTGGCACAAACCCTGGCTGAGGAGGGTTTCCGCATCATCTCCGGAGGCACTGACACGCATCTTATGCTGGTCGACGTTTTCTCCAAGGGCATGCTGGGAAGCGAAGCCGAAAAAGCGTTAGGAGAAGCCGGAATCACCGTCAACAAGAACGCCATTCCTTTCGACACGAACCCGCCAATGAAGCCGAGCGGCATCCGCATTGGCAGTCCTGCGATGACCACGCGTGGCATGAAAGAAGCAGAAATGCGCCAGATCGGCCGCTGGATCTCCGAAGCGCTCTTGCACCGCACGGACGCTGCCGTGCTGACCAAGGTCCGCCAGCAGGTCCTCGATCTGTGCGAGGCATTTCCGCTGTACGCGGAGCGTCGGGCGAAGGCGCAGGCCGAAGTGCGAGCATAGCTCCGTGGGGCCTGGAAGTTGTCATACGCGGGAGGCGAGTATTATTGCGACGCACAGCTATTTCCACGGCATCACTATTGCGCCTGATGCAGGGCACTTGACTCTCGACTACTCTGACGCTCCTGAACCCGGTGCCGAGCAGTTCTTCCACTACGTCATTTCCCTTTACTCGTCTCCCAAACTCATCACTGGCCACTCTCCGCATAGCGTCGATGCGGAACGCGAGATCGCCGTCCATGAGATTCCGAGTGACGTTATCCGCGAGGCATGCGGCTGGCTCGAATCGAACATCATCGCTGCAGCAGAGCAGTCAGATAGGTCGCTTTCTCGAACGTTGGCCAGGTATCTAGAGGCCTTGAGACGTTAGCAATCTTCCGTAGTGCTGACAGCCCAGACAACATTGCTATTGTGCACGCATTGCTCGCGTCAGACATTTCTGAACGCGAGCCTAGCCGAACGCTGCCCTCTGTGTTTAAATGCCTTCATTGAAGATCGCCATCGACATCCGGCGGATGACCGAGTTCGGCGTCGGCACATACATCCGCAATGTGGTTCGCACGCTCGGCCGGCTCGACCGCGATAACAAATACTTTCTGATCGGGCCTCTGGCGAAAGTCCAGGAGATCGGCATTCTTCCGCCGAACTTCGAGACAGTCTCCCTCATCGCGCCCGAGCGCTCGCTGCAGGGATATCGAGCGTTCCGTTCGGCTCTGATGCGGTTGGACTGCGATCTGGTCCACGTGCCCAACCTCTTTGCGGTCCCCCGGGCACTGCCGTGCCCTTATGTCATGACCGTGCACGACATGCTGGAGCATATGTCGCGCGCGCGCGAACAGAGCGGATTCTGGCGCACTCTGCACTTTCAGCTGACCAAGCGAGTCTTGCGCGGTGCGGCGCGAATCTTCGCGGTGTCGAATTTTACCCGCACCGAAATCGAGAAGCTGTTTGAGATTCCGTCGGACCGGATCGAAGTCGTATACAACGCCATTGATGAACGCTTCCTGCACGGTCACGCCAGTGAGGCCGACCGCGACTTGATCGCCCGCCGCTACCAGGTGACGTATCCATTTCTGCTGTACGCGGGGCGCATCAGTGCGCATAAGAATGTCGTGCGCATGATCGAGGCGTTCTCCGCGCTAAAGACGGAACTGGAACGAGATCAGGCGTTTCCCGACCTCAAGCTGATCATTATTGGGGACGATCTCTCGGGTAATCCCGACCTGCGGCGCACCGTGGTGCGCAGCGGAGTGCAAAACGACGTCCGCTTCCTGGGATTCGTTCCGATCGAAGTATTGCGGATTTTTTACGACGAGGCCAAGATCTTCGTTTTTCCGTCGTTGTATGAGGGCTTCGGTCTGCCCCCGCTCGAAGCAATGGTGCACGGGACTCCGGTAGTGACGTCCAATGTGTCATCTCTCCCCGAGGTGGTGGGGAACGCGGCTGTGCTGGTCAATCCCGAGAACGTCTTCGAAATCATGCGTGCGCTGCACCGCGTCCTGGTGGACCGGGCTCTGCGCGAACGGATGAAGGAGCGGGGCTACAAGCAGGCGGCGAAGTTCTCGTGGGAGAAATCGGTTCGCAGTATTCTGGACGTGTACCGGCAAGTGGCCGACGGCAAGAGTCCGCGAACTGGGCAGCAGCCTGCCGCGGATTGAGCGCAGGCCGTCGCCCTGCGGAAATTCCTGGCTATTCAGAAAATCCCTCTCGCCGCCGAACAGCCCAAGGCGCGACTCGCGACGGCTACTTCAGCAGAGGCTGGCCGGGCGATCCCACGGCCATCTTGTGCAACTTGGCGGTGAGGCGGTCACGATCAGCGTCAGTCTTGGCGGCGGTCAAGCGTTTGCGCAACTGGACAATCTTTTCGTTGCGGGTACGACGCCGGCGAATCTCGGGCCGGCGACTGGGTGCGGACATGAGGCCTCCTGATAAGGAATCTTTGAAGTTCGTGGCTTGGGACGGGCAGGATCAGATTTGCCGAATCACATTACAGCCATCTAGCTATTGAATCGAAGACTGCGGCAACTGTCAATGCGGGTGGGCCTCGCGCCCTGCCTCCATTCGTCGCTAGCGTGCGGTTGTGGCTGTGTCCGGACGAATCAGCAGCGCCACCCTGGGAAAGAGAAAAAGCCCCGCCGCGTCGTCGATGACATTCACCTGGCAGGTGTAGAAACCCGGCTTCAGCGTGGTGAGGGGCAGGTCCAACTGGAAGATGCCCGCCTTGCGATCGCGCTCGTTCAACTCCGTCAGTTCTACCACGGAACTTTCGAACACCTTGGCCTTTCCGCGGAAGAACGAAACGTTCGTCAGTAGGTGGATGCCGGGTTTGGCTGGCGCCGCGGCCGGAACCTGCGACGGCTTGGAGCGCGTCGAGTCCGATCGGCCCGGATCGTAAACCTCGTAGTAGAGCCGCAGATGCTGTCCTGAGGAGAAGACGTGGGTCACGTTGGGAATGATCTCTGATCCTTCCCGGATCAGCGGATTCGGAGTCGAGCCCTTCTTGGCCGGCTGCAACTGGTTTGCCAGCACAATCGAACTCATCTTCAGTGGCTGCGATTTGAGATCCGGAACGTTCAGGTCGGTCTCGAATGAGCCCATGCGGCCAGTCTGGTTCTCCCGCACGACAAATTTCAGATGATACTTGCCGGGCGGCAGGCTCAGCCCAGTGTCATACTGGACATTCTTCTTTCTCACCTCCGACGAAGTATCGACGGCGAGCTTGACGGTGTCTCGAACTCGGGTGACTGGATGGTGTTCGCTATCGAGCACGACGCCAATGACGTCAAGTGTCGCCTTGTCGCGGTCACTACCACGGGTGAAGGGAATTTCCGAGCCCGGCACCACCAGCGAGATGGGTATGAAAAATTTGTTGGCTTGCATGCGAAAGTACGCGGCGTTGAGATAGAGAGGCAGGTCCGTAACCGGGAGTTCGGAGTCGAGTTCTTCTTGAAGCTGAAGCTCTTTATCTTCTTTCGTGGAGTGCTGGTAGTCGGCAGGGGCGTAGTAGCCGCGCCGGTAGTCGACTTTGACGCCCGCCGTGTTGACCTTAACCGAGATGCGCCGGTAGCGTCCGTCGCGGGCGGCATTCGTGCTGTGATAGCCGAGAAGGTAGTACGTCGACGTATCCTGCTGCACTCCTTGGAAGACCTGGGTGAAGTCGTTGGAATCGAGAAACGCGCGTCCGCCCGTGTCGCTCGCCAGCGTCACTAGGGTTTCCTGGGTCGTGAAGTTGGAGCTGTAGGCGTTGATCATGGATTGCCCGGAATAAGCAGAAGTGCCGCGCAGGCTGGCATTCTGCGCCTCCCCTCCGGCGACGATCGCTTGCAGGCCGCGCAGATCCATTGTGTAGATCGCGAGATTCGCACGCACGGCTGCGTTGGTGGCCGCGCGCAGCTCTGACTGATTTTCAATGCCAGTGCGGTCCATGCCGCTGGAGAAATAGATCAGCGACTTCTTCTGCTGAAGATGTGCGAGTTTCTCTGCCACCGAGCGCAGCGCCTCGAGCCGCCGGTCGGTGTTGAAGATGTTGTATTCGGTGTCGTCCGCGGTGAATGCCTGGCCTGAATCAGGGGTGCCTTCCGTCGTGCCGGTTGTGCCTTCCTCGAAGCCCTGGCCACTTCCAGCGCTGAAAGCTTGAAGTTGTTTCTTCAGCAAGTCGTGATCAGAAGTGAAATCCTGATTGACGATCAGCGCGCTCCCCAAAGAAACAATCGAGACGAGATCCGCTGGGGCCATCTGGGTGTCGACATAGTGCTCGGCGGAAGTGACGGCGTGATCGATCTCATCCGGCTGCATGGCCGAGAGATCAAAGAACAGGACGATGAGGCGGCGATCCTTGAACTGATTCGCCGTGTCAACGGCAGAAGCCGCTGTACCAGGCGGGTTCGATGCCGGAGACAGGGGCTTGGTTTGAGCCACATCCTGCGTGGCCACCGCATCAACGTCCTCCACATCGAAGGAAACGACCTTCTGCGGCTTATTCTCTTCGAGAACCGTGAAGTCTTCAGGCTTGAGGCCACGTACGAAATTTCCGTTCTTGTCCCGAACCGTCACATTGACGAGTACCAAACCGGACTGCACGCGAAAGGTGTAGTCCGCGGGCTGCTGCGAGGGCAGGTAGGAGCACAACCAGCAGACGACCGGCGTCACCGCCAGAATGCGGCTCGCGCGCCGGGCCGAAATAGACGACATCTCAGTGCTCTTCAAACCTTCTCCTCAAAAGCGGAACCGGGCCGTGATCGTAACTTGCCGTATGGCTCCAACCGCGGTAACGCGACCGAAGGTTGGCGAGTTGACGACCGTATCGATAGCCGAGTAATTCGGGATATTGAAAATGTTGGTGGCTTGCGCTCGCAATTCCAGAACGCGCGACTCCTTCAACGGAACAGTCTTGGTGAACGCCATATCAAACACCTTCGTGCCGGGGCCAATGATGCTGTTGCGGCGGGCGTTGCCGTATTGTCCCGCAGGCGGCGCGACAAACGCTGCGGTATTGAACCACTGCCCGATCGACGGACTCGAAATGCCAATCGACTGGCCAGGAACAAGATCCGGTCGCAGAGTGCCGTTGGTGCCTCGATTGACATCGGCAAATGTTCCGAGCAAGCGGGGCGTGAACGGGAGTCCAGACGCAAACGTCCAGTCCCCGCTCCACTGCCAGTCGCCGAAGATCGCGCGCAGCGGGGTGTTTTCGGTGAGCCACCGCTTGTCGTGCCCAAAAGGAAGTTCCCACAAATAGTCCACAGTAAACTTATGGGTCTGGTTGAAACTGGAGAGTCCCCGCTCTGCCGCAAGGTCGAAGGCATCTTGTGCCACGTTCGTGCCTCCGCTGCCAGACGATCCGCCGCCGCCCGCGGCCGTGCCGCCCGCACCCAGACCAGAACGGCCCGAGCCCGAGGTAGCTCCTGCTCCGATCGATGAAGCATCGTCGATCGACTTCGAGAATGTATAGATTCCACCAATGGAAAATCCGTTCGACAACCGCTTGCGCAATCGCACCGAGGCCGCATTTGCTTCGGAATCCCCCAGAGAGTTCTCGAAGGTGAATGCCTGGACATCGGCGATACGAATGCCGGTCGCTGTCCGATTAGGTGCTTCCAGAATGTCGAGCTTCGTGCCCTTGGTGCCTGTGTAGTCGAGGTTCAGCAATAGAGTGGGACGAAGCTGGTGCTGAATATCGAGATTGCGAATCTGCACGTAACCCAGCCGGTAGTCAGGACTGATCGCATAATTGTTGGTGATGCCTCCACTGGAAGGGCCGGGGAATCCCTGCTGCAGAGTGAGCTGTCCCGTGCCCGCCTGGATATTCGTCTCAGTCGTCGAAAATGGCGGCTGGAACGCCAGTTGCTGCGCGATTCCCTGATACGCCCCCGTGTTGTAGTTGATGCCATATCCGCCGCGCACCACCGTCTTGGGAAACGGCTTCCACGCGAATCCGATGCGCGGGGCAAAGTTATTGCGATCCGGACGGACCAAGGTGCCGGGCAAGCTGCCGCTATACGGTCCGGATTGTCCGGGCACTACGACTGCGACGGCCGGAGTGCCCAGAGCTGGATTCAGCACGGCGGGTGAGAGGTCGAGGTTCGCGATCAGATTGTTCTCTTCGGTGAGGGGCGATACGTATTCGTAGCGGACCCCCAGGTTCAGCGTGAGGTTGCCGCGCACTTTCCATTCGTCCTGCGCGTACAGATCCCAGTAATTGCCGTGGAAATGGTAGCTGTCCTGCCCAAACTGCACAGAAGTCTGCTGCGGCAAGCCGAGCAGGAAATCGGCAAAGTCGTAGCCCGTGCCGGTTACGGGCAGTCCACCGGCGATTTGGGATGTATTGAGGCCGGTGAAGACGAAAGAGCCTCGCGCATTGCTGCTGGTCTCGGTGTTGACCTCAATGCGGCGAAAGTCGCCACCCCAGCGCCAGGTGTGCTTGCCATGATTCCAGACGACATTGTCAGTGAATGTGTACGACTGGTTTCGCAGGAACTGCGGAGTTGCATCCTGAAGACTTGCGAAGTTGGTAAAGGATAAGCCAGGTAATCCCCAATCAAATGGATTCGGCGAGACCCCGAGAATGCCCAAAGTGCTGGCGATGTTGTTGTTGAACGCATAGAGGTTCTGCGAGCGGGTTCGACTGCGATTGAAATCGAAGCGAACGGTGTTAGTCACCTTGCCGATGCTTCGAATATAAGAGACCGGCACATCAAAGCTGCGCACTCCGGTGTTGCCGCCGACGCTCGGGAAAGGGTTGGTGATGTTGGCGCTTGATCCGTGATAGTGAAGGCCCAACGTCAGGTTATTGCGTGGGCCGCCTCTCCCTCCGCCGCGGCGTCCGCGTGCGGGCGCGGCTCCGAAGGTGTGATTGATCCGCACGTTCAGGTCATCGCTGCTGTTGTTCGCCGAGGTTACGAAATGAAAATTCTGAAAATCTCCCGGCAGATTCGGTGTCGGAATAAATCCCAGCAAGCCCGCCGCCACCGGATTGATCTGCGGAATCGTGTTGTTCAGGAAAGGCGTGTTCGTGCTGGGATCGAAAATCTGTACCGGTTGCCCCGCTTGCGCCCCTGAAGTGTACGTGGTCTGCGAGAAGTTGCCCTGGCGCTCCAGCAGAGTTGGCACGGTAGAAAACTGGTCGAAAGGATTCTCTCCACGCCGTCCGTTGTAGTTGACGAAGAAAAATGTCTTGGTGCCGCCATGATAGATCTTTGGAATGTTGAGCGGCCCACCGACGGAGCCGCCGAAATTGTTCTGGAGATATCCGGGTTTCGTAGAAGGCACGCCGGTCAACGAATAGGGCGCGGCGTTGAGCGCGGAGTCGCCGACCCCATAGTAGATCGAGCCATGAGGATGGTTGATGTCAAAGCCGCGGCGGCCAACGATGGTCAGGCCGCGTCCCGGGCCGCCGCCGCCAAATCCGCCGCCGCCAAATCCGCCCCCTCCGCCGAATCCTCCGCCTTGCTGGCGGGCTTCATTGATGCGCTGCTCGAGTTCGTCTCCGCTCATCGCATTGAGAGGATTCGACGTGGTACCGGAGACGGCGATGGATTCCGTTGCGCTATTGGGATCGATACCAGGTACGGGCATGCCTGAAGGCACGACGTCACCGATCGGATTATTGCCCGTGTCCTGGCCGCCCGTGTTCGGTACAGCGAGGCTCTGAAATCCGTGCTGGACTCCTTGGCCACCCGGTCTTCGCGGTTCAGTGTTCGCGTCGCGCGTGCGCGATAGGAGCGTCAACTCAAAGTTGACTTGCACATTCGGATGCGTGGCGTCGATAACGGCTTGCTGCGTGCTGTTGGCGAACGCGACCATCTCCACGCGCACGCTGCACGAGCCATATGACGGAATTGCTGCCGAGTAGCTACCATCAACGTCGGTCCATGTAGATATCTTGTCCGCCGATGATCCGACAGAGATAGAAACGGCTGCGCCGGGTATGGGCATGTTGCCGGACTTCACGATGCCGTGGATTACTCCAATTTGTGGTTGCGCTTGGCTGGCGTCGGTCTGGGCGAGCGTGAGATTGACCGCAGATAGCAAGAAGACGCTCAGCCACAGCCAACGAATCGTGGCATCTGGCCGCGCGAAAATCGAATATTTCCCCATGCAGTGGGCACTTTTGGGGATGATAGCCTGATCGCGCTGGCGCGGCTGTAAATTTTTGTCTGTTCTCGCCCATGCTCAAGAGTGCACAGTCCGAGCGAAAGCGGCGCGGTTATGCAGGCGCGATCTCAGCGCTACAAGTCAGCGCTACAGGAATGCGGAGAAGTTGTTTGTTTCTCGCACTCGCGGAATCCGCTCGAGTAAAGATTCGTAAAAGCGCCGCTGCTTTCACAACTTCGGGGCCACAATCTGGTTCATATCCCTAGCCACTCGAAAGTTTTCACAGGAGAGAATCAATGCTTAAACGATACTTACTGGCGCTGACACTGGCGGGCCTGGTCTGCACGGTCCCGTTCTCGGCTTTTGCGCAAGACAGCGGCAGCAGCGATCAGCAGGCTGCACCGGCCGGTGCGCCGCCCGAGCACGGCGGCGGACACCGCCATTTTGATCCCGCGAAGCGTACCGATATGTTGACCAAGCACTTGAAGCTCACGTCAGACCAGCAGCCCAAAGTGCTCGACATTCTGAAGTCGGAACAATCGCAAATGCAGACCTTGCGGTCGGATTCTTCGACCTCACAAGAGGATCGCCGGTCGAAGATGATGGATCTCCACAAGACCTCCGACGATCAGATCCGCGCCCTTCTGGATGCGAACCAACAGAAGAAGTGGGATGAAATGCAGAGCCGGCACGAGCGCTGGCAAGGCCGCCACGAAGGCGCTCCGGAGGGCGGCGCTCCTCCGTCCGACGCTCCTCAACCAAAGTAGGCAGCTTCCGGTCGCAACCAGACACGCGTAACAGAGCGCGTAACCAGACGCGCAAACCCAAACGCGCAATCAAAGACGCGCAAACAAAGACACAAAGGACCGCCGTGCAGGCTCAGGCCTGCCGGCTGGTCCTTTTTTTTCTTGGCGGGACTGTCACGGCCGGCGTCCCAACTGCGGTAGCGGTTTGATCGGGAACGGAAGGCGTAGGCAGCTCCGGATCGCCGTTAGTGGAATATGGTCAAATACTGATACGACCTAGACTTCCGAGCGATCTCTTACTGAACTTCTCCCGTCACCCTCGCGACCTGTTTGACGTGTTGATCGAGCAAAATCAGGTCATACTTGAACTCGATCGTTCCTGACTTCTCGGGTGTGAATGTGAAGTCGTAAGTCTCACCCGGTGCGATCGTAAATGATGCGGGAGTTGCAACGGATTGGACGGAGGTGAGGTCGGCACCATCTTTGGCGATGGGGATCCATTCAACCGGTTTCCCGTCCTGACTTGCGTTGATCACGATCGAGTTATTTGCGAGGATATCGATGAACCGCAGGCGGTACCGCGCGCCGGCGCGCAATTCGAGCGGTGCCGGCGTGGTTGAGCCGTTCAGCAGCAGCTCTCCGTCTTTGCGTTTACCATTGCGTGAGAGCAAAAGCACCTTGTCGCTCTCAGGATGGAACGCGGTTCTCTCTGGCACGACGATAAGTGCACCATAGAGTCCGGAGCTCAACTGGGAGAGGTCGTTCATGTGCGTGTGGTACATGAACGTTCCTGCGCGGGGCGGTGCGAACACCGCGTCGAACGATTTCCCCGGTGCGATCATGGGCGTGACTTTCGGACCATCGCCTCCCCATCCTGGCACGCCATCGTAGTAGCTCTCCAGTTCGATTCCGTGCCAATGCACCGATGTGGCTTCATCGAGCTGGTTCGTTATGTGGATCGCCACCGGTTGATTGCGGGCGAGCACCAGGGTCGGCCCAGGGCCACCGCTGGTTTGCACTGCGTGTCCGGACTCGATGACGGAGTACGTATATTTCTTCGGATTCGACTGATCCTTCGCGATCAGTAATTGGAGCTTGCGTTCCGCCTTCGGTGGTTTATGTGCCACAGGTGAGCCGTTGTGCGCCACAATCGTGATTCCCATGACCAGACCTGCCATGTGGTTGAGCGGGTCAGTGAGCTGCCCTCCGTGGTGCATATCCTCGTGATGAAAGGCCGATGTTTCTGGGGACATATGGGTCAGGATATGGCAATGAAAGATCCACCGGCCCGTGCGCCCTGGCTTCCAGAGGGTGGTCATCGTTCCCCCGACCGCCATAAAATTGGTGGAAACATCCCGTACCCGCGACGGCGGCACCGGATCGCTGTGCTCAGCGTCGCCCATGCTTAGCACCTGGAAGTACGAGCCATGCATGTGCATCGGGTGCGGGTTGCCGCTCGGATTCAGCCACACCCAGCGTACTTCGCTGCCCACCGCGTATTCCAGACGCTCGGTATAGGGCCACGACTTTCCGTTGATCACCGGAACATCGAACGATTCCTGCGCAAGTTGGCGGTCGCGCCAGGTTCCAATAACAAATACGCGATCGGGAACAACCGTGCCCGGTGGATCGACGATGAAAGCACCGTGCAACTGGCTGTCTTCCTTGTAGGGCCTGCCGTTTAGAGTGTCGCCTCCCGCGCTCGCCCAGTAGTAATAAGCTCCGGGTGCGCCAGTAGGAAATGTTAGGTCGCGGATGGCGCCGCTAGTCACCTCAAGGGTGTCGTCATTCTTTCCGGGACGCGAGTGCATGCCGTGGATCAGGACATTCCTTCCGATCAGGTTGTGGATGGTGAGGTGGATCATGGTGTCCTGCGGAACGCGAATCATCGGTCCAGGAATCTGCAGTGGCTTGCCGCGCTCTCCGAAGGCGAAGACCTGGAGGCTCGGACCGGGTTCGTCTTCCGGATAAAATGCGCCTTCGCGGATCTCCAGTTCCACTGTGAGCCCGCCCTCGGAGAAAACTCCAGCAGCGTGCTGATTCATATTTGCTGCAATGCGGGGCAAAGAGGAGTCCTCGGCGGGGGTTGCCTCGCAACACGCGCTAGCGAAAAGCGCTGGTGCGAACACCATCAGAAGGTACACCAGAACTTCGGAAATGCGCAGCCGGGGCTTCACGGAAACGTTATTATCCCTCAGATTCCCGCCAAGTCCCATGACCATTCGTAGGTGGAGTTTTCTTGCGACCTTCGTCGACAGCCCGCTAGTATTTCTGGATTGCGTCCGTATGGTCGGCTACTCGGAAGTTGTCCGCTCCGTATTCCGCTTCTAGGGCAACGTTCCAGTGTTTCGAGGATTGCAGTTTTCCGGACTGAGACAGGGCGACGGAAGATCGTCATCCTTCTGCTGAATCTTTCTGCTGAGCGATGGGAGTGCGTCACAGCGAGCTGTCACGTGTGCTGGAGGTGATTGAAAAGAAAGCTTTGTTGGCAGCCGGACCTGTAAGCCGAATTCTGTCCGCAGGATTGCTCCCGCTGGACGGCCATTCCTCTGGGCCGCGCATCACTGCGCGGCTCTAGCGACCTACCCGAAGGTTGGACGCGCCGAGCCGGCACGTGTTCGCGAACCTGGTCCTTACGAATCAAGCCGCGGACTTCCTCCCTATTTGGTCTTGCTCCGTGTGGGGTTTGCCCTGCCCGCTGCATTACTGCCGCGGCGGTGCGCTCTTACCGCACCTTTTCACCCTTACCGCGCGTCGTGAGACGCGGGGCGGTATGTTTTCTGTGGCACTTTCCGTCAACCGGGCTTGAACCCGGCCTCCCGGACGTTATCCGGCACACTGCTCTGCGGAGTTCGGACTTTCCTCCCCGCCCATTCTCACAAGAGGGCTTCGATCCTGCGCTCTCGCCAGAATGGGCGGGGCGGCCGTCCGGTCCGGCTGCCTACGGAAGCATTATATGCGAAGGGCAGGCGTCGGGCGTCAGACCTCGGGCGCCAGACCTCGGGCACACTAGGCTCCAGATCCCGACTCGATCTCACCTCGCCGGACTGTGGAAATCGCTGTAGACTAGTACCGAGTCCGACCTCCGACGCCTGAGGTCCGACGAGCGAAGCCTGCCCTTATGAACATCGCCGAAGCCATCCGAATTGCCCTGCGGTCGTTGTGGGCCAATAAGCTACGCTCGGTGCTCACGCTGCTCGGCGTGGTGATCGGAATCGCAGCTGTCATTGCCGTGGTGACGTTCGTCTCCGGCATTCAGGATTACGTCGCCACGAAGATCTTTAACTTGGGCGCCGACGTGTTCATCATCGGCAAGATGTCGCCGGTGGAGACCAATGTCGAGCACCTCCTCATCGCGGAGAAGCGCAAGGACCTGATTCTCGAGGATTACCAGGCTGTGTTGGAGTCGTGTCGCCATTGTGAGTATGTCGGCGCAGTGATGCGTGGCAGTG
>Ga0265338_10003291_pt1 | contig 22928 bp, 33 predicted proteins | sample 42126metaG_FD_193579 | JGI IMG/M metagenome (GOLD analysis project Ga0265338, IMG submission 193579) | Rhizosphere microbial communities from Carex aquatilis grown in University of Washington, Seatle, WA, United States - 4-21-26 metaG | ecosystem: Host-associated > Plants > Roots > Rhizosphere... | reverse complement strand
GGCAACGTCGCAGGCAATCGGCGGCAACGTCGCCAAGGGCCTTGGCGGCGCGTATGACGCGGACGAGTTGGGCGAGTGGCTCGACGACAACGCGACGACGGCGGCGAAGAACATCAACGCGGCAACACGTGCGGCCGTCGAGGCAGCGCAAGCGGCCGACGACGAGGACGACGGCGACGATGAGCTCGACTCAGTGTTCGACGACGCGCGGGCGGATCGGCTCGCGTTGGGCCGTGTCGCATGTGTCGCAGGGTTGGCCTCGTTAGCGGCGGCGCGGCAGTGCTCGGCGGGTTCTAAGACGTGGCTGGTTACGTCGGCGAATCCTCGGCCCGAACATGCGGCGATGGACGGCGAGACGGTGGCGTTGGGGGAGAACTTCTCTAACGGCATGGATGGACCCGGCGACCCGAGCGGCGGCGCCGACGACAACGCGGGTTGTACCTGCGAACTTGAGTTCAGCAAGTAAGGGACAAATCATGGGCAAGGTTGTAACCAAGGCCCTCGCAGATATCGCCCCGGTTGATTCCGACAGTGAGAGCGGTTCATTCCGTGTGATCTTGTCGACGCCAACCGAGGACCGCGACGGCGAGGAAGTCCTGACTAACGAGTGGGAGCTACCACTTCCCGATCACATCACGTTCGACATCGACCACGGCATGAGTGTGGCCTCGACCGTGGGCGGCGGCGTGCCATCAATCGACGAACAGGGGCGCCTCGTTGTCGACGGCACGTATTCGTCGATCCCGCGTGCGCAAGAGGTTCGCACGTTGGTCAACGAGCGGCACATTCGTACCGTGTCTGTCGCGTTCCTGCGATCAGTTGTCGAGGGCGCGGACGGTACACGCACGATTCGCCGCGAGCTACTGAACGGCGCGTTCGTTGCCGTGCCCGCGAATCCTGAGGCGGTCGTCGTGGACTCGAAAGAACTTGACCTTAAGGAAGGACGCCGTAACGCGTCCTCAGACCAAGAGCGCATTCAACAGCTACATGACCTTGCGCTCGATCTTGGCGCCGCGTGTGCCAAGAGCGCAACGCCTGCCGGGGCGGCACCATCCGGCACCGATACCGAACCTTCCGGCGAGAAGTCCGGCACTCCCGAGCCCGGCGCACCTGCAAATGCCCCCGGTTCCGGCGTCCCCGATGACGAGGCCGAGCGGGTCGCACTACAAACCCTTGCACTCCAAATCGAGTGCACAGCTTCCGAGTATGGAGACAGTGAAACATGAGCAAGGTTCTCGAAGCCAAGTCTGCAATCCGGCGTCTCGCCGTGCAGGCCAAGGCGACACAGGAGGACGACACCCTCACCATCGCGGAGAAGATGACCGCGTTGGAGGCGTACCAAGTCGAACTCAAGGGCCACCAAGACACAGTGGCGACCTACGAAGGCTTGGCTCGGATCGTTGACGGCGGCGCCGTCGAGGACGCGGGCGCGTCGAAGGCCACGACCGGCCGCAAGACCCTCGGCCGTCACATCGTCGAGTCGGGCGCGTACAAGAGCGCCGTGGCGTCGAAGGGTGGCCGGTTCAGCACAACGCTCGATATCGGCACCAAGGCGGGCGACCCGCCCGTGGTGAACACTGAGGCCGAGGGCTCGACCCTTTCGGGCGGGTTCTTGACCGGCGTCGGCGGCGCTGTTGTGATGCCGGACTTCCTGCCCGGTATCGTGCCGATCCTGCTTCCTCAGTTGGTCGTGGCTGACCTGTTCGCGCAGGGCGCCACTACATCGGAAATCATTTCCTACGTCAAGGAATCCGCCGAGCAGTTGAACGCGGCGGGCGTTGCCGAGGCGGGCCCGATTCCGAAGTCTGACGTGACGGTCGAGCGTGAGGTCGCGCAGGTCGGCAAGATCGCGCACTTCCACAAGGTCACCGACGAGATGCTCGCGGACGCGTCTCAGTTCGAGTCGTTCGTCAACGAGCGTATGACGCTCGGGTTGCAGCAAAAGGAGCAGACCGAGCTTCTCAACGGCGCAGGGATGCCGAGCGTTCTCGGCCTGTTGGACTCGTCACGCACGGGCAAGCAGACAACGCTTACCCCGGATGGCTCGACCGACGTGTCGGTCGTGATCGACGCCCTCTACACGATGGCGACGAACATCCGGTTCAACGCGTTCGTTGAGCCTGACGCCATCTTGGTCAACCCGACCGACTGGTCGAAGATTCGTCTCGCCAAGGACAAGAACGGGCAGTACTACGCGGGCGGCCCGTTCAGCGGCGCATACGGAAACGGCGGTTACTCCAACGTCGACGCCGTGTGGGGATTCCGTGTCGTCCAGACCCCGGCGATTGCGGCCGGAACGATGGCGATGGGCGCCTTCCGGTCATGCGCGCAGATTTTCCGGCGCGCGGGGATCGTCCTCGAAATGACCAACAGCGACGGAACCGATTTCCAGAACGGTGTTGTGACCGTGCGCGCGTCCGAGCGGCTGGCCCTCGTGGTCTACCGCACTGGCGGCTTCGGCCTCTTGACGCCGAACTGGGTTGCGGCCCCGGCTCACTGACCGAACCATCAACGCATAACGGCGCGGCTCAACCTCTCGGGGTTGGGCCGCGTTGCTATGCACTCCGAAAGGTTGCCTAATGGCAAATGCGCTTTTTGACTTAGGCCGTCAGGGCTTCCTTGATGGCTCGATTGATTGGGACACCGCAGTAATCAAGGTCGCGCTTGTGCGTGGCTACACGGTGAACCTTGCAACTCACCAGTTCGTGTCCGACGTGACCACGGCGGGCGGAACGCTCGTGTCGACCACGGCGGCACTGTCGGGTAAGACCGTGGCGGCCGGTGTCGCGGACGCGGCTGACACGGTGTTTGCGGCTGTGGCGTCGGGCGCGGCTTGCCCGAACCTGATCGTGTATCAGTCAAGCGCGGTGACGGGCGGCGCGGACGTCGCGGCGTCGGCACAGCGGTTGATCGCCTATATCGACACGGCCACGGGCCTGCCGATCACGCCCAACGGCGGCGACATAAATGTCGCGTGGGACAACGGCGCGAGCAAGATTTTCAAGCTCTGACCGTTGCACATCGTCTGGCAGGGAACGGCCACGTGTCGTTCCCTGCCGGGCAATATGCAACGCACGTAGCGAGGGGCGCCCGTGAGTATTTACGTTCCGACCCTGCCGACCTATGGCCGGTTGAGTATCCCGTCTGAGGAAAGGTTCGGCGCGCTCTCGATCTCGCCGATTACGGCCGCGTGGATGCAAGCGCTGGGCATATCGTCCGCGCAGGCGTTCGGCGCGTTGGTGTTGTCGGGCGGGCTCGTTGTGCCCACGATCCCTGACGGCGTGTACCCGATGGGTTTTCAGGGACTCGTCAAGGGTGTGCCCGCGAACCTGCGGGACCTCGGCCGTTCTTGGAACTTCAACACTGACGGCCTAGACCTATCCGGTTGGCGGATACACGGCATGGTCGGGTGCGCGCCTAATACCGTTGGCATTAACGGGATCACGGGCGACGGGTTCGAGATTGTCGGCGCCGATAACGGCACGAGCGCCAACGGGTACATCGACACCAACGGCCACTTCACGGGCGCCAAGCCTAACTTTCAGCACTTCACGATCCAACCGAACGTTCCGGTCAAGGGCACCAATGGGATTTCGGGCGCCGAGTTCGGTATCTACGACTTCAAGATTCTGGACGTTGGCGGCGACCAACTGAGCCCCAATAACATGCACAACGGTTACCGGCCGCTGAACATCACGGCCGATTGGGGATTCCTCGACCACTGCGTTTACTACCTGATCGACCAAGTGAACGGTACCCATAACGACAACTGCCAGATTCCGGGCGGCACGGTCGCAACGTTCAGCCGCATTTACGGCACAGGTATTACGCACCCAACGCTAGGCGACGGGCACGCGCTACGCACGGTCGGGCCGAATGACGGTTCGGGGCCACGCCTACTCGGGCAGCAAAACTCGTCGTTCCTGACTACGCAGAACGTCTCGCCCGTTGGCGATATCACATGGAATCTGTGTCGGTTCGGCGGCGGCTGGTATGGAACGATCAACTTGCAATCGACCGGCAATGCGGCGCAAGAGGGCCCGATCACGATCACGAACTCACTGTTTGATGGTAACGATTGGGACGGTTACGACATCATCGTTCATCCCAACGTGAACTTCATTCAATCGGGCAACGCGCGAGTTGACGGGCACCCGTTGGTCATTTTGCACCCGAGTAGTTGACGGAGGGCTAACGCGTGACTCAGTGGACAAGTCTATTAACGGGCACCGATGGCGCGGCGGTCACGTCGGCGGCAATCTCGCCGTTTAGTTGGGGCAGTAGCGGCACACCTGCGGCGACATTCTCGGCGGCGCAAGCCCTCGCAGGACTCGGCGCCGCAACGGCGATACTCGGCCCGCAAACGGCGAACCAATACTTCGGCGTTATCAAGACCGGCCTAGCGACGACGCACGTAAGCGCGTCCTTGCTGTTCAAGTTCAACAGGGCGATGCCCGGCACGAATGATTACCTGTTCGACATTCGCACGTCGTCGAGCTTGGTCCGGTGCTTGGTCAACGCCTCGAACATGCCGTTCGTGCAACTCAGTGGGTCGGTCGTGTGGACGGGCTCGACGCCCCTCGTGTACGGCCAATGGTACCGGCTCAACGTGGGCGTCACGGTTTCGGCCACAACGGGCGCGATAAACGTCGACTTCTATGACGCGTTCAGCCCGACCGCGAAGTTCACGGGTTGCGCGTTAACGAATCAGAACACGGGCTCGACTAACATCGCGCAAGTTAACCTTGGCCCGGACGCCGCTAACACGGTCACGGCCTGCGACTTCGTGATGGCTCTCGCGCGGCTCGACGACGGTACGGCGACGTATTGGCCGGGGCCTGCGCAAAACCTGAGCTTGACGGGCAATGCGATTGCGTCGGCCGAGGCATCCGGTTCGGGTGTCCTCAAGCCCGTTGTTACGGCGAGTGGCATTGGCACGGCCGAGGCGTTCGGGACGCTATGGCTCGATCCGGTTCTCAAGCCTGCGCAGATTCTTTCGCTCGTCGACCCGATTGGTTCGCCTACTCTCACGCCCGGACCAACGGCGGTTGACCCCGGTGCGATTGGCACGGGTGAGCTTGTCGGCGCAACGGTTGTGTCTCCGGGCGCGGCCACGTTGGCGCTGTTGAGCATGTTGTCGACCGAGGCGTTCGGCGCGTTGGCGTTGGTGGATTGCATCGCACTCACGGCGCTTCCTTCGGCTGAGGCGTTCGGCGCGCTCGGCATCCTGCCGGGGCCCGTGATCGTTGGACCGAATGGCATTGCGTCCGGCGAGGTTGTCGACGGCACGGTGATTACTCCGGGCGCGGCCACGTTGGCAGCGGCGGGTATCGACTCCGTGCTCGACCTCGGGGCGGTTGTGATCCTGCCCGGCCCGGTGACTGTAGGTCCTGGCGGCCTCGATTCTGTCGAGGGGTTCGGCGGGCTCGTGCTCGTTCCGGGCGCGGCTTTGCTCGACCTCGCGGGTATCGCGTCGGCCGAGGCTGAGGGGCATCCGGTCATGGGTGCCGGTGGAACATTCCTTGTGGCGCACGGCATTGATTCCGGCGAGATTGTCGCGGCACTCGCGGCCATGTTGCCGGGGCCGGTTGAACTCGACGTGGACGCTATCGCGTCCCTAGCGGCCGTGGGCGCATCGCGGGTTCTTCCCGGTGCCATCCTAGTCGCGCCCCCGAGTTTGGACTCGCACGAGGCGTTAGGCGCGGCGGTGACGTGGCCGGGCGCGGTGACCCTCGGGCCTGCCGGTATCGCGTCGGTTACCTCGATTGGTGACGTGATTGCAACGCCCGGCGCGGTCCTCGTGGTCGTGGCCGGTATCGCGGACCCGGAGGCAATCGGGCGGGCAATCGTCAAGGCTGTGTCTCTCATTACGCGGCGCCCTGTTGGGAGCGTTACGCGTCGGCCTACGGGTGACCCGGAAGGGTGGATTTACGAATGACGACGCTACTCGCGGACCCTACGCAACTCGCGGGGTACATGCAGCGCGACCTTGACACGTACACGGCTGAGCTTGCGATTCAGATAGCGTCGGGCGCGATCCGGCGCTATCTGCGCGGGCAACAGATTGTGGCGGTTGACGCTGACCTGATTATCCTCAACCCCCGGCCTACTTTGTGGCCGATCACGGGCCGAATCGTCACCCTGCCGCAACGGCCGGTAACCGACGTAACATTGGTGGAGACGACGACGGACGGGCTCGCCTACGCGCAATGGGTGGCGGCCGATCCGACTCAGTACCTCGTCGACATGCCGAACGGAACCGTGACACTGCGGGACGGTATCGGCATTGTGTGGCCGGTCGAGCCGGGGACTGTGCGTGTCACCTACTCGCACGGGCTCGACGAAGTACCGGATGACCTCATGGGCGTGTGCCTTGGTACGGCGGCGCGGATTATCAACTTCAACCCCGGCATTCAATCCGAGAAGCTCGGCAACTACGACGTGCGGTATGAGGCGTTAGCGGCGCAGGGGTTCTCGCCGCTCGACCAAATCATCCTCGACGACTACGACGTGCCGGGCGTGGCCTGACATGCAACCCGTGCGACTCATGCAAATGCCGGTGACGATCCGGCCCGCAGTGGACGGCCCCGACGATAGCTACGGGCTACCGACCCGAGCGTTTACCGATCCGGTGTTCGTGTCGGGTTATGTCGAGTACGTCAGTTCGGATGAGGTCATGCTCGACCGGGTGACGGTTCGCACACATTGGCGGGCGTTCCTGCCAGCGGGTACGGCGGTCACGGTTCGGGATCGGATCGAGTGGGGCGGGCACACGTTCACCCTCGACGGCCTGCCGCATGAGGTTGTTAACCCGTTGGTGGGTAACACGGTCTCGCATGTTGAGTGTGCGCTCGTGGAAACGACGGCGGCGACGTGATCGGGTTCGGTGTTCTTGAGGTTCACTACAACGAAGCGTTCTCGGCCCGGATTGCGCACATGGCCCGTGTTAGGGATGCGTGCCTTGAGGTTGCCGAGGACGCGGCCGAGTATGCGCGCGAAATCGCACCCTACGACACGGGCGATTACGTTGCGGGTATCACGGCCGAGAAAACCGAGGCCGGGGCGCGTGTCATCGCATCCGATCCAATCTCGGCAATCATCGAGTTCGGGGCGCCCGGTCGGAACCTTCCGGCGCGTTGGATTCTGCGCACGGCCGCGTCAATGGCCGGGCTCAAGTTCAAGAAGGGCGGCAAGTAGTGCCCTATCCGATAGTGGCGTTTCCTGACGCAACGCTCGCAGTGATTCAGTACCTACGGTCACGGCCCGAGGTTACGGACCTGATCGACCCCGGCAACATTGGGCCGCGCCTGCCGGATACGCCGTCGTGGCCTCAAGTGATGATTCATCGCGGCGGCGGTACGCCCGTCACGCGGCAGTGGGTCGACGACGCGGCGATTCAAGTCGACGCCATGATTCCGGCCGACCCGGCGCAATACCCGGACGGCCCCAAGCAGTGCGCGGACCTGATCGCGGCAGTAGTGGCGTGTCTGTCGGCCATCGCCGACGACACGGTTCCCGAGGCCGTGCTATGCGGCGCACGTATCGACGTTGGGCCTCTATGGATGCCTGACCCCGTTTCTCAACCCCCCTTGTCTCGGTACGTGGCTCGCGCCACGGTGACCTTGCATCCCGTGAACTGAAAGGCAGCAAACACACATGACAAATGCACTTGACCCGAGCCAAATCCGAGTCGGCGGCACGGGTGCGATTTGGAAGGGCACGAGCGCCGCAGCGGCGCCCACGGACTCAACGTCGGCGTGGGGCGCGAACTGGACGAACCTCGGGCTAGTCAAGGACGGGTTCACCGCAAAGGTTGACCTCAAGACAGTGCAAATCAACTCGTGGCAAGTCCTCGACGTTGTGCGCCTGATCCGGCAATCGTTGACGCGCTCACTCGCGTTCGAGGCGCAGCAATCCTCGCTCACGGTGTTTCAAGACGCGTGGGGCGTGACCGTTGTTCCCGGCCTTCTCGGCGCGTACACGACGACGGAGCTCGCGCCCGGCGATGACCAAGAGTTCAAGCTCGGCATGGACTGGACGGACGGGGCCGTGTCGGCGCGTATCTATGTCGCCCGGGCCGCATACCTGACCCTGCCTACGTCGATCAAGGTTGGCCGGTCGGCCGAAATCTCGTACGCGTTCGAGGTCTTGGTTCTCAAGACGGCGGGCTCGGATTCAATCGAGCTTCTCGGCGTTGACCACGCCGTTTCGGGAGTCTGACTAGATGCTTGATCTTGACGCGAAGCGGGCCGCACGCGCGGAAGCCGCTGGGCGTGACGCCGTGGAAACGGTCAAGTTCGGTGGACGCGAATACGCTTTCCGTACCGAGTTGCCGGTCCTCGCGGGTGACCTGTTGTCCGAGGGCAAGCTACGCGACGGGCTCGCAACGTTCCTCGCCGAACCGGCCGAGGTAGACGCGCTGTTGTCTGCCGGATTTTCCGTTGCGGACCTTGAGGTTCTCGCGTCTGAGTTGTACGGAATATCTATGGGGGAATCCGAGGGCTGACGGCGTACCTCGCCGAACATTGGGCCGCGCTTGAGGCTGACTTTCAACATCACTACTCGCTTGACCTCCGGGCCGTTTGCTACGGCCCGGAGGCGGTGGGTTGTCGGCGTGTGTTGGCGCTCGTGCATGGAATCCCAATCAACGGTTCCGCGTTGGGGCGTGATCTTTACGGCGAAGCCTCTACGTGGTCGTCAGCCGTGGAACTACAGGCCGAAACGGTCGACCTCCTGCGCAACCTGTTGTATGCGTGGGGCGGCCCGAAGCCTGAGCCTGTGCGCCGTCCACACGAACTGACCGAGCAACCCGAACAATCGGGGCCGGTCACTATGTCGCTAACCGATTTTGTCGCCATGTTCAACGCGGCGGGGAGTGGTAACTAATGGCTGAGGGTGAATCCCTATCTGCGGGTACTGCGAGCCTTCCCGTTCATCCGGACGTTACCGGGTTCGGCGCGAAACTGTCAGCGGGCGTCAAGGAGCAATCGTCAGGTATCGGCGAGAGCCTCAAGAAGACCGGTATGGCGCTCGCGGGTGTTATGGGTGTCGGGTTCGCGGCCGGTGAAGTTTTCAAGCTCGGGTTCGACAAGCTCAAGAGCGAGTCGGGTGTCACGGCGCAACTCAACGCCGCGCTGACCTCGACGAAGGACGCGTCGGGAACCAACATCGCGGGCCTCGACAAGCTCGCGGACTCCATACAGAACTACTCCGGGCAAACTGACGAGTCGGTGAAGGCGGCCGAGGCGCAACTGTTGGCGTTTACCAACGTCAAGAACGCGGCCGGTGCGAACAATGACGTGTTCGACCGGACCATTGGACTGTCTGCGGACATGGCCGCCCGCATGGGTACCGATTCGGCGGGCGCCGCTAAGACACTTGGTAAGGCGTTGAGCGACCCCGAAAAGGGTATGGCGAAACTGGCGCGTACTGGCGTCACGTTCACCGATGCGCAAAAGGCGTCGATAACGGCCATGCAAGATTCGGGCGACATGATGGGCGCCCAAAAGTTGATGCTCGACGCGCTCACGGAGAAGTTCGGCGGCGCGGCAAAGGCGGCCGGTGACTCACTACCGGGTCAACTCAATAAGGCCAAGAACATGTTCACGGACTTGTCGGCCAAGGTCGTCACGGTGGTCCTCCCGATCATCGTCAAGATTACCGAGGGCATCCTCAAGTTTGGGACAGTGGCCGGGCCGTGGTTTGACGTGCACGTCCTGCCGGTCCTTAAGCGGCTCGGGCAGTTGGTCACGAACGATATCTACCCGGTGTTCGTAAAGCTGTTCAAGTTCATCGACGACCATAAGACGCTGTTTCAGTCCATCGCAATCGGTATCGGCGCAATCGTGGTCGCGTGGGCCGCGTATGAAACGACCATGACGATAGTGGGCGCGGTCACCAAGGCGTTCACCGCTGTTCAGGCCGCACTCAACGTCGTAATGAGCATGAACCCGATAGCTCTCGTTGTCTTGGCCGTGCTCGCGTTGGCGGCCGGGCTTGTCTACGCGTACAAGCACAGTGAGACGTTTCGCGCGATTGTGCAGGGCGTCTTTAAGGACGTGACCGGCGCGGCGATGGCCGTCAAGAACGCTTTTGTTACAGCGTTCGACGCGGTTGTGCACGCCTTCGATAACGTCAAGAACGCGGCAACCGATACGGTCGATTGGGTGCGTGCACGGTGGGACGGGCTCGTATCGTTCTTCACGGGCCTGCCGGGCAAGCTCGCTAACCTGTTCTCGGGTATCTGGCATGGAGTGACGGCCGGTCTTAAGGACGCGGTGAACTTCGTTCTACATCTGCCGTTGAAAATCCCGCAGATCAAGCTTGGCGCGTTCGGGCACTACGTCAACGTGGGCGGCGAGACGCTGATTCCGGCGCTCGCACACGGCGGCATTGTCATGCCGCAACCCGGTGGGCAACTCGTGAACGTTGCCGAGGCCGGGCGGCCCGAGGCGGTTGTGCCGTTGGGTCCGGGTACCGGGTTTGACGCGCTGTTGAGTGAAATCAAACTGTTACGTCGGGACATGCGGTCGATGGCCGCCGCGACGGGCCGCTCGCTTGGTGACGCGCTGCAAGGTACGTCGGGCGCGGCGAAGCTACGTGCATTGGGGATGCCTGCGCGATGACAACGGGTGCAACCTATGACCGCCTCATTTGGGGCGCGATTGATCTAACGGCGGGCGACTTCTCGTTGGGTGACGGCACGGAGGTTGGCGCGGCGCAGGCCGTAACCGACGTGATTCGTTCGCTCTACATGGACGGTTCGCTAGTCGTCGGGCAGTTCGACGACAACAGAACCGTAAAGCTCGTGGTCACGGTTGCTAACCCTGACCGGTTGACGTTGGCGGCATCCGTCGAGGCGTTGCTAGGCGAGGCGCACAAGTCCGCCAATACGCTTCGGTGGGTGCCTGCCGGTACGGGCCTTGAGTGTGTCGCGGACACGTTCAAGGCCCAACCGTCCGAGCCTGAGGTTTACCCGGCCGCGCGGACGTTCGAGTTCGAGGTTCCGGCGTTGCCGTTCTGGCGGTCAGTGACGCGCGAGTCGACAACGGCCGTTGCGGCATCGGTGAAGCTCGCGGACTTTGGACACGGGCCGGAATACACGTATCACACGCCCTCGGACCAATCGGGTGTCTACTCCGATCCGGTAACCGTGCCGTGCCTGACTGTTGGCGCCGTGTTCGGGCCTGCGACAGTGCCGGTTCCCATTGACGGCACGGGTTGCATGCAAGTCCTCGCCGACTACTGGCGCAACGGGTACGCGAGCGCGTCCGTTATGGCGATGGTTGGGCCGGTATCGGGAACGTGGGACCTGACGGGTTGCACGTCGATAGCGTGCGGGTATTACCAAACCGACGGGTATTCCAAGACTATCGCGGTTCGGCTCACGTCTCCTGGCGCCTCGGAAACTTTCGAGTCATCCGGTATGACGCCCGCGCTTGGGTGGAACTACCAATCCGTCGACATCTCCCACCCGGCCTCCGTCGACCTCGCGCACATCACGTCATGGACTCTGTGGGTCACGAACTATCAGGGCAACATGTTCGCGCAAGAAACCTATTACCTTGGCATGTTGCGGGCGTACCCGGCCGCGAGTGGTGTTGCATCGACGCCGCGCGGCGCGGTCTACAAGGTTGCGAACGTCAAGGGCTCGGCACGCACGGCCGCGCAGATAGCGATTGACCGAGGCGGCACTAACGCGTTGTCGAGTGTGTTGGTAGCGAGGGCGCCATCGGGGACGCCCTCGACGACGCCGATCCTTGAGGCGTTAACGGGAGGCGCGGTCACAACCACGGCGCCGTCAACGTTCAAAGGTACGTATCGGCTCGTGTTCGCGGCCAATGCTGCAATCGGAGCGGCGTCGGCGACAGTGAAGCAGTACGTCGGCGCGGGGCAAGTCGGGGCCACGTTTACCACGCCTGTTGGTTCGGTCGTGGATGGGGCCTCGCATTACATCGACTGTGGGCTAGTAACCCTGCCGCTCGTTGACATGCCGGGCGACGTTACGAACGTCACGTATCAGATTGCCTACGGCAACACGACGCCAACTGAAGTGATATTGCTCGACACTCGCGGGTTCTTGGCGTGGGTGCAAACCGTGGCGGGGACGGTGGACTACGTGTGGGTCGACGAACCGCAACCCGGCATTCAGACCGGCCCGGTTTACGGCGGCACGCACTCTGACCGGACGGACGCGGTAAGTCTCACGGCGGCGGCGCAACTCGAAGGCGGCGCGACACTCGACCCCGGCGACAACCTGTTACTGGTCTATTGTCCGGACGGGGCGCCGTCGACCGTGCGTATCAGTTACTACCCACGGTTCTTGATGGAGCGTTCGACGTGACCGCGCGGGCATTGTCCATTTACACGGAGGCGCCGAGCGGCGGCGACCGCTACTTCCTCGACCACTTGGGTTTGCTATCCGGTGTCACCTACGGCACGTCGTATTCGGGCGGCCCGACCACGTTTCAGTGCTCGTTGCAAGTTGACCCTTCGTTCTCTCACCGCGCACTCGCGGGCGGCCGTATCTTGTCGGTTCCGCTCGCGGGTGGCGTGGTGTGGGGCGGCAAGATGAACCAACCGCAACGCGGGGCGCCCATGTCGATTTCGGCCGTGGGCATGGCGGGGTTAGCGAAGTCGTTTGCGGCGGTCAACGGTTCGAGTAACGGATCGGCGCTCGCGCTCGACACGGTTGTCGACGCGGCACGAGGCCGGGGCCTGCCCTGGCTACGGCCCGCAACATTGGGCACGCCCACGACGGGCACAGGCGTTCAGGCGTCCGGCTCGATCATGCTTGACGAGGCGTTGAAGGCGGGGGCGCAGGCGCTTGGTAAGGCGTGGAAGTTGACGGCGACGGGCGCGGGTTGGGCCGTGTCGATGGAGACGCCCCCAACGGTGCCCACGTTGATGTTCCTAGCAACACAACCGATATTCGCGTCAGTGCTTGACGGGTTCGCGTCGGCCGAGGCTGTGCTCTACGACGCGGACGTTAGCGGCAATACCGGTGTGCAAGTGGTGACGGACGCGGCGGCGGCGGCGCGTTGGGGCGCGGCCGAGAAAATCCTCGACATAACCCAACAGGGCATGGTAAGTAGCGCGCAGGCAACGGCGCAAGGTACGGCCGATCTTGCGGCGAACACGCCACGCCTACGGGTAACCGACCCGTTCACTGTGTTGCCGGGTCAGTTGCTCACGATGGGCGGCGCCCCGGTTGACCTTGCGTCGGTGGCGGCCGGTGTTGTCGTGCGTATGCAGGCCGTTGTATTGGGCCGCGAGGCGATGACAAGTCAAGCAGGCCCGCTCGACGTACTGATCGGCGAAACGTCATACGCGGCTGACGTTGACACGTTGACCCTTACTCCGGTCGGCGAGGCACGTAGCGACGTTCTCGCGGCACTGTATTCGGCGATGGGTGGGGCGTGATGCTGAGCTTTACCTTTCTCTACTTTGCGGTCGCGTTCATGGCGTCACTGTTGACCGTGCTCGGGTGGGCCTACCGTGCGCACTTGCACGGGTTCAGGCATTGGAAGAAGCGGCGTCATGCAGAACGCGCGGTGTTTGGTTATCACGAGATTAGGGACACGATGACCGGCCGCGTACTGCGGGCGGCCGTTCCTCCGCTCGTGGATCGGGTTACGGGGCTTGAGGAAATGCTCACGGCAACGTTGGGCGCCGTTACTGCACTCGCCGAGGTTGTCGACGAGGTTAAGGCGATGGTGAGGCCAAACGGCGGTAACACTCTCAACCCCGGCGACACGACGCAACGTCTTGAGCCCAAGCTCGACCAAGTGCTCGCGCTGTTGATCCAAACCGCACAAGCGAAGGCGGCCGAGTCGTGACGGTAACGCTCGGCCTCGACGTGTATTCCGGCAACGGGCACGTCGATTGGGTCAAGGCTCGCGCCGAGGACGGCATAGCCTTTGCGGTACGTAAGGCAACGCAGGGCGTGACATACAACGATGCCGGGTTCGGCGCGGATTGGGACGCTATCTGTGTGGCCGGGTTGATGCCGGGCGCTTACCATTTCGCGCACAACTCGGCGAACACGGCGCAGGCCGAGGCGGCGCATTTCTTGGCCGTCCTCGGCTCACGGCGGGGGCTTCTCGCCCTCGACCTTGAGGACGTGCACGACGGCAGGACGTTGACGCAGCGTGCCGCATGGGCAGGCACGTGGCTTAGCCTCGTGGCCTCCGGTACGGGCCTGCGCCCTCTCCTGTACACCTATCACTCTTGGTGGCTCTCAGACCCGTTCACGGCGTTACGCGGCATGTATGCGGGATGGGTGCCGCTCGATCCGGTGACGCCCGCCGAGGTCACTCAAACGGCGCGCGTGATTGGCACGCTTGGAACCCTGGACGTTGACACGTTCGGCGGCACGCTCGACGACCTGCGCAGGCTCGCGGGCCTCACGGTGGCCGTACCTGCGCCGCAACCAGCGCCTGCCCCTGTGTCGACACAACCTCACGAAGGAAACGACGATATGGCGGTCAAGTTCATTACCACGGCCGAGCCCGGCCCGTGGTTCCTGTATGACGGATTCAAGCGGCGCACCGTGGCACCCGGCGAGAACACGCTTCTCGTCAGTCTCGGCGTCGTCACCGATCCGACCCCCAAGATTGTCACGGCGGCGCAACTCGCCACCATCCCCTACGCATGAACCTGCCCCGACCTGGGTCCTATTTCGTGGTGTCAACGGGCGGCGTCTACATGGACGCGGTGAAGCTCGGCACATGGTCAGTGTGGGATCACTGCGGCGTCGTCCTGAACGATGACCTCGACATGATCGAGGCTGAACCGGGCGGCGCGCGTCTCGGCAACCTGCGCGAGTACGCGGGATGTGACCTCATCTTCTGCGAGGACGAACTCGACGACGCGGCGCGCGGGCGGATTGTCGCTCGCGCGTTGGCGTTTAAGGGGCGCCCGTATGGGTGGCTCGACATTCTCGCGCTCGCGTTGCTCGCGGTTCATATCCGGCCGCGCCGTCTCGTCGAGTGGGCCGAGAATCCGCGCACGGTCATATGCTCGGCGCTTGTCGCCTACGCGGGCGGCATTGATGCGCCCGGGTGGACGTGTGACAGGGACTCGCCCGCGTTCGTGACCCCTAAGGATTTGGCGCGGCGTGTGTTGCGGCGTGTGTTTCCGCCGACTACGACGGCGAAAGAGGCAGCGTGAAACATCGGGCACTAGGCCCCGGCGTTATCCATGTTGTGATACCCGACACGCAGGTTAAACCCGGCGTGCCTACCGATCACCTTGGATGGATCGGGCAGTACATCGTCGACCGTTTCGCGGGCCGACCCAACGTGCGGATTATCCACCTTGGGGACCACGCGGACATGCCCTCGCTCTCGTCTTACGACTTCGGTAAGAAGGCGATGGAGGGGCGGCGCGTTCACGCCGATCTTGCGGCAGCTAACGCGGGGTTTGATCGGCTGTGCAAGCCGATGGAGGATTTCAACGCGAAGGCCCGTGTCGACAAGCACAAGTTCTGGCGGCCTGACCTCCATATCGCGCTCGGGAACCATGAGGACCGGATCACGCGGGCGTGTGAGTTGGACGCGAAACTCGACGGCCTGCTATCGCTCGACATGCTCAACTATGCGGCGCACGGTTTCACTGTGCACCCGTTCCTAGAGCCGTTCTATTTGGACGGCATCGGGTACGCGCACTATTGGGTTAACCACATGACGGGTAAGCCGTTGGGTGGGATGCCGATAACGCGGCTCAAGCAGGTTGGGCACTCGTTCACGATGGGCCACCAACAGACCTATGACACGGCTCTACGGTTCGTCGTCGACCCGGAGACGGGCGAGGCACGTTCGCAACGTGCGTTGATCGCGGGCGCCTGCTACTTGCACGACGAGGACTATAAGGGCCCGCAGGGTAACGCGCATTGGCGTGGTGTCCTCGTGTGTCACGAGGTCGAACACGGCTCGTACTCGTTGATGGAGGTCACCCTCGACTATCTGTGCCGCAGATATGAGGGCGTGCCGTTGTCGACGTTCCGGCGCGAGTTGGGGCTAGCGGCGTGAGGTATCAAGGGCGGGCCTACATAAGCGGCCCGATGACGGGTTACCCCGGATACAACTATGCGGCGTTCAACGATGCCGAGGCGGCGCTCACGACCGAGGGCGAGGTCGACGTTATCAACCCTGCCCGGAACTTCGACGGCCGGTCAGATCATCCGGGCGGCCGGGCGGCCTACATGCGGCTCGACGTCGGGCACGTCCTCGACGCCGATCTAGTGTTCGTCCTGCCGGGTTGGGAGAAGTCACGCGGCGCACGCCTTGAGATTCTGACGGCGCAGGAGTTGGGCCTACCCGTGTTCGATTTCGTGACACGTGAGCCGTTGGCCGATCTCGTGGTTACCTACGTGCGGGCGGCGGCGTGACGACACGGCAGTTCGACACGGGCGCGAACCGTGACACGGAGGCAGGCAAGCTCGACTTCGAGGGCTTCCTCGACCCGGCCGTACTGTGGGCGTTCGCCGAATACATGAACGAGAACCGCACACTCAAAGACGGTAGCTTGCGCGCGTCGGACAACTGGCAGAAGGGCATCCCGCGCGACGTCTACATGAAGTCGCTACTGCGGCACGTGTTCGACTTGTGGCTCTTGCATCGCGGGCACGAGGTCACGCGGCCGGAAGATGATGAGGCGGTGGATGTGACGCACGCGTTGGGCGGCATCCTGTTCAACGTGCAAGGTTACTGGCATGAGTCGTTGCAGGCTGACGGTTCGGTGCCATCCGAGTAGCCAAACGTAGGCCACCCGGCCGGGGTTTTGACCCTGACCGGGTGGCCTCTTGTTTGCGTTGGGCGCTAGGGCGCGGTATCCGTTACTACGCCGTAAGGGTGGCACGACACGGCGGCGAGGTTCCGTTGATCGTTGACCGAGTAGAACATCGGCGTCGAGGTATTGAGGCCCCCACCGTACATAATGTCGGTGGGTAGTGCCGAGTGCATAAGCCCGAGCGTGTGGCCGAGTTCGTGTTCGGTCGTGGTAAAGAGGGAGTTGCCACCCTGCCATGCGTTAGTGCCGTCGATGCCTGAGTTGAGGACGGACGCCCAACGCATCATAATCGCGGACTTACCGTTCACGCTCCACTCGAAGGCGGCGGCGTGTTCTAGGCGCGGGGTATTGAAGTCCTGATCGTCGACCACGACGCTTATCTCTAGGTCGTCGGGCTGTGCCGCCACGTTACCGTAGGACGCAACCCACGAGGTCATGCCGTCATATCGGTAGGTGAATCCGACGTGCATCTCGAACACGGCCACGGCGTCACGGACGGCCATAACGTCCACGGACGGGACGCCGTTCGCCTGTGTCCAGTTGGGGTTAATCTCGGGGACGTTGATTTGGTACCCGATGGTTTGACATGGCGGCTCGTCGGCCCGCGCTGATCCTCCGGTGACGATCCCGAACGCGGCGGTAGTCGCTACGGCGAGGGCAAGACTAACCCGGCCAATCACGGGGTCACGGTCCTTAGTAGTCCAAGCTCGCGGAGTTCCGCATAGCAGCCGTTCTCGCACCACGTCCGCACGTCGGCGCGGACGGCGGCCGGGTCGGTGCTGGTCCCGTAGTTGAGGGCCCACGCGTCGGGGTCGACGTCGACCGAGAAGCTAACCTTGACGATCATCGCGTCACGCTCGGCCGGAGTTGCTTACCCGTCACGTCGGCCACGATCTCGCTAAGGCTCACCTTGTCGTAAGCGAACCGTGGGCCCGCCCCTTCGCGTTGCGCCTCGTAGGTCACTTGCACGTCGGCGTCAAATGGCCGGGCCTCCCACTTGCCATAGCTCCATTCCGGGTGCCGGTCACGCACGAGCGCGATAGCGGCGCTCGATTCGTCGCGGTACGAGTCGAGGGCGTCCCACTTGGCGCCGCGCAACGTGTCGTGCGTTACGGGGATGATTGCCTCGCCGATGGACGGTAGCCAATACGTCGTCGAGCGGGTCACGCCGTCCTCGTCGTCGCGCTCGATAGTGACGCGCGGGCCACGGCTCGGGCCGCCGTCGAAGCAGGACGTGAGCCGGACGCCGACCTCGGCGAAGCCGGTTCGCTTGTCGCAGATGATGGCAACGGGTTGGCCGTTGAGTGCGGCGATAACGTGGCGCATCGTGCCGAGGTTCCACTCGTGCCGGTTGGTGTCGAGGGTCGAGGCCGAGAAGTCGCTAGCAAGGATCGCGGTCGTCGTGGTGGTCATCGGGTCACGTCCTCTGAGTTGTCGAGCGCGGTGAACTTGTGGAACCAGACCTCGGACTCGACGTAGCGGCGCAGGGCGCCACCCGTCCGAGAATCCCACCCGCACGCGCACGTCGCGTCGTATCCCCATTGGCCGCGCATTGACGCGGTGTGGCGGATACGCTCGCGGCTCTCGCCTGAGCCCGCGTAAACCCACCACGTAATGCGGTGGGTCTTGGCGGTATCGGTGGTCATGGCAACCAATCTAGGCGTGCCGGGTACCGACGTCAAGGGTTTTCGGCACCCGGCGCATGTGTGGCGTTCGTCACTTTACGGCGGCCACCACGTCGTCGAGCCGTTCAAGAGCGAGCCCGAAGTCGATCACATCGTCAAGGGTAAGCGGCGGCGCCATGTCGAACACGTGTAGGAGGACGGGCTCACCAACTACGGGCCCCGCGTCGTCGTCGACAACGACCGCGCCGTGCCGGGTCAACAGGTCGATGGCCTGCGTTCCGGCCGGTTGCGTGATGACGTCGCGGCACTCGTCACACCACCACTCGAAGAATGGTGCCGGGTCGACTAGGTGGAGGACGTACTCGTGCGCGGGTAGGTTCTTGGGGCCGTGTGCCGGGCACCACGCTTGGAGGACGGGCTCGGCGGGCTCGGGTGGTTGGCGCTTGCCGGGGCGCCTCATGCGGCACGCTGCAACGGCGCGAGGCTCGACAAATCCGCGAGGACCTGACGGCGGCCGACCCTGACTTTCGACGGCGGCACGTCGTACATGTAGAGCCGGAAGCCTGCCCGGCCGAGTGGCCGCAAGTAGCCCTCGAACCATCGGGTCAAGTCGCGGAGGGTAGCGAAGCCGCAGAACTCCCACGAGTTAGGCCGGTCGTCGAGGCCGTCGTCTTGGTGAGGTCCGGGGTGGTATCCGGGGTCAACGTTGTGTGCGGCGGCCATCGCCTCGATTGCGTCGAGGTCGTCGTCGGAGGCGTAACCGTAGGGCACAAACGCGTAAGGCCCGAGGGGGACCTTCGACACGTAGGCATGTGACGCGGGATGGGCAAGCCGGTACACGATCACGCGGCACGCTCCATTTGGTCCGGCGTGCGGATCGCGGACGCGAGGACCCACCCGCCCGCCCCGTTGTCCATGCGGACCCGGTACGTGACGCCTTGTTCGGTTATCGACCATTGTTTGACCGTGCCCCAACCGCGAAGTTGCGGCGTCTTGACGTGCACCCTGTCGCCCCTGTTGAGGCGTACCTCGGCGGTCATCGCGCGACCTCGGGGCGCTTGTTGCAAAGCCGGTAGGGCCAACTTGGGGCGACGGGCCACGAGTGGCGCGGCGCGGGCCACGGGCGGGCGTTGTGTGCCTGCGGTGTGACCGGCGCGGCGAGGTAGTTAGCGACGTCGCTAGGGCTGATTACGGCCACGAGGCGCGGTTCCCATGCGCGGAGGTCGGCGACGATCTCGGGGACGTCGAGGCCGTCCCACGGGCCGATGCTGTGTTCGAGTGCGGCGAGGATGCGTGCGCGGCTGTGACTTACGCGGGTCAAGATCACGGGGTTTCCTTCCCTGCCCAATAGGTGGCGATGCGTTCGGCGGTTTTGCGGTTGTCGAGGTACGCCCACCACGGGCGCGGCTTGGCGTTCACGGCTTCGCCTCGGCGGCGTCCCGGCAGGTCTCGGAGCAATAAAGAGGGCCGTCGTAGCGGTCTTTGTCGACGGCAACGCGGCCGTAACGATCACGCGGCGTCGAGGACGGCCACCAATGGGTATCCGTCCATACCTCGCACCTTGAGCACTTCGCTACGCGGGTCACGGCGTCACGTCCTCGGGGACCGCCCACCCATAGAGGGCTAGGCGGCGCTCGTACTCGACGAGGGCGGCGCGCTTGCGGTCGTAGTCGTGCTCGAAGCCGCACATGTCGGCAAGCTCGGCGCGGGCAAACTGGACGCGGGTTACTAGCTGGTCCGGCGTTAGCGGGTCAATGCAGTTGAGCATCCGAGCGATTTTCGGGCCCATGTCGGCACCTTCCTTCGGTACCGACATTAGTACGCCTCGGCACCACGTCAAGGGTTATCGGTACCGTCGTGCCTGTGATTTAAGACACACGACGCGGCTCGGGTAATGTGCCGATCCCGCCGACGACGGAACCACCCGGTTACCGGAAACGGCGCCCCGTTTGACCAATGTGTGACCGATTACGAGAAACGATCAAGGAAGTCGCAGGTCAGGGACTTAGGGGACGCGGGGGAGTAGTTAGCGCGTCTCTGCCGAGAAGTCCCGAACTCGGCTGTAATCGGGGCGCGGCGGGCCCACTAAACCGGGCCCGAGCGGGTAATGTGTGCCCTATGGTCACACGTAATCGGGTGCGTTGGCGGTACGGCGGGCACAGGGACGGCGCGTGGCAGGCCGTCGAGGTAACCGATCCGGCCGAGGCTAGGCGGGTCATGGGTTGGGTTGTGTCACATTCGAGGCGCGTCACCCGCGAGCAAGTCCTCGACCACTTCGACGGGCCCGGCGAGATCGTCGGCGGGCAGACTGTGGCCGCGTGGCTCGGCGAGTACGTCGACAACCTCACGGCGCTAGAGGACTCGACGCGGGCCGCATACAAACGGATCGTCGCGCAGCATGTGAAGGTGGCGCCGCTCGGCGCGCTCCCGTTAGCGGCCGTGACCCGTGACGACTTCCGGCAGTGGGTGACGTGGCAGCAGACCATCGTGGCGCCCAAGACACTCTCGAACCATCGGGCCCTCTTGTCGGCCGGATTCGCCGAGGCTGTGCACGCCGGTAGGCTCGGCATGAATCCGTGCGCGGGTGTCCGGGTGCCACGTTCGGACGCCGGGCGCACAACGGCCGCGTGGTCGATTCTGACGCCCTCGGAACTGTCCAAGGTAGTGTCCGTCATGACTCCCGACGTTCTCAAGCCGTTGCCTATCGTGCTCGCGCGGACGGGCCTCCGGTGGGGCGAGGTCACCGCGTTACGTGTCGCCGATATTGACCTCGACGGGGACCGGCCGACACTGACCGTACACAGGGCGTGGAAACGTGGCGCGACGGGCGGCGTCTACTATCTCGGCGTACCGAAGTCCCGCAAGTCGCGGCGAACCATCGCACTCGACCCCGAGACGGTCGAAGTTCTGCGCGCCGTTGTCGAGGGCAAGCCCGCCGACGCTCTCATCTTTCCAGGTCCTCGCGGCGGGCAACTCCTGAGGTCGACGTTTATGGACCACTACGGCCCGGCCTGTGACGCGGCCATTGGGCGCCGTACCCGTATTCACGACTTGCGGCACACTCACGCGTCGTGGTTGATCGCGGCCGGTGTCCCGTTGCCGACGATCCAAGCGAGGCTCGGCCACGAGTCGATCACCACCACTATCAACGTTTACGGCCACTTGATGCGCGAGTCTGACGAGCAGGTCCTTAGGGCTCTAGCGGCGCTGAACTCACGGGCTCGTTAGCGACCTGGCGCTCGGCAAGTATTGCCGTCAATGTGCTTATGAGCCTCAGAATCTCGGAGGTCGGTATCTTCCGGTAAGGCACGCCCCCACGACCAATCCACTCCGATAGGTTCTCTAGGTCAGTACGTCCGGACTGTATGCCTTCGGGTGTCCCTGTTCGGAGGGCCGAAGGGCCTACCCGGACGGGCCCTTCGGGCGCATATTGCTGGCGTCCTTCGACTAGGGCTTCTACCCATCCGTCAGGCCAACCCAACGTGTAGGCCATGCGTCGGATTGAAGCGGTGATGCCGCGCGGCCATTCGCGGGCGTGCTCGACGTCGTACACGGTGGATTCACTGACCCCGGAGGCGATAGCGAACGCGGGCCGGGTTAGGTCGGCGCGCTCTCGGCTGTCACGCATGGCGTTGGCTAGACGTTGCCAATCGGCGGTCCTGATCGTTTTGCGTGCCATCGTGCTCGCCTTCTTTCGTTGTGAGCGTGTGGTACCCGGCAGGAGTGCCGGTAACCCTCGACGCTACGTGTCTTTAGTCCCGACGTCTAGGGACCTTGGCAAACTTTAACGGTTCCTCTACGCGGCTGTGGCACACATCACCATTAGTCGGTACCGACAAGCCTTGACGCTACGCCTTATCAGGGCGCACTCTGGGAATGTGCCCGATCAACTCCGAACCGCCCAAGAGGTCGCAGACGATCTCGCCTCGCCCGGCGTAGTGCCGGTGTCAACGGTCGAGCGGGCACGACGGCAAGGGGAGCTTATCGGTACCCGCGTAGGCCGCCGATGGCTATTCGCACCCGAGGACGTGACCGCATGGTTACGTGCCTGCCGCGAGGCGCCCCCGTCCCCATTCACAAGCCGAACCGCCCGCAGGAGGGCACATGTCAAGTAACGCTATGCCGGATGAGGGCGCGCTCGTGCGCGTGACTCTTGAGGGCCGCGCGTCCAAGTCGATGTTCACCCCGAACGCCCTCATCATCGGCGCGGCGGGGCCCGGCATGAACGTGATTCGTCTCGACGCCGATCACGTCAAGTCCGTTGAGGTCTTGCCGGAACCGGAGTCGTGGGAACCGGGCGACGTCGTGCTATCGGCGGCGGGTGTCGCGTACAGGCGCACATATGACGCCACGTGGCACGGGTTCTCGGGGTACGAGTGGGCCGACGACGACCCGTCTCGGCCGCTCACGTTGCTTGCCCGTGACGGCGAGCCCGTGGCCGCATGACCACGCCGACCCCGCAAATCCTCGACCCCACCCTCTGCGGCGTGTGCCACATGTCGCTACGTGACC